>Ga0182030_10002061_pt1 | contig 42426 bp, 34 predicted proteins | sample 812S3MmetaG_FD_121299 | JGI IMG/M metagenome (GOLD analysis project Ga0182030, IMG submission 121299) | Permafrost microbial communities from Stordalen Mire, Sweden - 812S3M metaG (Illumina Assembly) | ecosystem: Environmental > Terrestrial > Soil > Wetlands > Permafrost | place: Sweden... | reverse complement strand
CTGTCATCCTAACCACGATACGCCAAGGGGATGATCGGACGGATGACTACGCCTTCGGCGCGATGATGTCGCTCGCGCCGGCCGAAGTTCAGAAAGCTACGCTTCCCGATGATCGCCTACAGTTAACACCCCGGAGAAAGTGCCCTCACCGAGTTTCTCCATTTGTATATTCGTATTAGGGTTGCACTCGGGAAGCCAATCTAATTCCTTCATTTTAAGCCTATCTCCTGCAAAACACGCCGTTTGCAATCGTGTGGCCGCGCTGACGGCCGGAATCGCGAATTACCCAGCTTTGCTCAAGTTTACCCATCTGTGGACACCGGGGCCCCCCCAAAAATCTCCCCAGTGTTTCGCCGTTTGACGATGCTCGATTGGGGACTGCGGGCCCCGATCAAGGAAATTGGGATCCGAAAAATAAAGAGCACGTCACGTTGGGAGAAGCGGGGGCACGATTTCCCCCGTACGGCTGGCAGGCCGCCCTCAGCAGCTCCGGACGCCCCCGTCTCCGAGCGAAGCGTAATCAATCGTACGCTTTGATCTGCAATGAGGGACAATGAGCGTTCTCAAGTTGCGGGCGAATTTCTTAAAGGAGAAACTCGTGGGCTTCGGTGATACCGTTCGGAACATTGTCGGCTTCGGAGCGCCCAATCGAGTTACGAAACGCGTTGTCCAATACAAGGTCGTCGAAGCGCAGGTTCAGTGTGCGTTCGATGAATTGGAGCAGAAGAGAACTGCCGCGAATCGCACCCTAGAGAACCTGGTGGCAACGAAGACCGCTGGCATTGAGGCGCTGAGGAAGTTGAAGAAGATCTCCAAGAATCTCGACGCGCGGGATAGACACGTCACGGAGCACATCTTCGATATAGAAAAGCTGGAAGTGCCGCTCGCCAGAGTCGAGAACACGATCTCTGCACTAGACGTTGCGATGAATAGCGCAAAAGGGGCGAGCGTCGGAATCTCAACGGCGCTAGGAACATGGGCGTTGGTGGGCACCTTCGGCACGGCGTCCACCGGCGCCGCCATCGGCACTCTGTCGGGAGCGGCCGCGACAAACGCAACGTTGGCCTGGCTCGGTGGCGGTTCATTGGCGAGCGGCGGCCTCGGAATGGCTGGCGGCACGGCCGTCCTCGGTGGCATCGTGCTGATCCCGCATTGGTGATTATGGGAATCTTCAGCCACGTCTCCGCAAACAAAAAGATCAAGGAAATCGCAGAAGCCTCGGCAATGCAACTAGCCGCCATAGAGCAATACAAGGAACTTACGCTCAAGCTTGGCGCTTTGGACAGGCGCGCGGCCGAGCTAGTGCAAAGCATTTGGAAGGCCTCAGAGACGTTCCTTGTCCAACTCAAGGCCGCAGATCGGGCAGTATTTCCCTTCGGCTTCCTATCGAGAGCCTTCCGTTCCGTTCGGCGTTTCTGCGGAGGGAGATACTTCAGCGAATCTGATTTAATGGAGATATCACCGCTACTTCAGATCGCCGGTGGCCTGGCAGAACTCATTGACGTCCGGATCATAGACGAGGCCGGAAATCTCACATAATGCAGGGAAGAGCATGAATAAGAACCGCGCAGCGATGAATTTGGGCGCAATCGGCAAGATTATGCCAGCAGCGGATGCGCTCTCATTCTTCAATTCATTGATGGAAGCGTACCACGAGGATCAGAACATCAGGCGTGATATCGCCAAGATCGATGCCATGCGGGACGTGGTCCTAACCGAAATCACGAAGCGCTATGATCTCTACCACCAAGTCTTCGACCGAATCTTCGATGAGCGGAAGGATGCCATTCATCGCCATTTCGACATCATTGATCGCGGGATTGCCGGGAGCGATAAGGACCTGATTATTCAGGGTCTTCAAGGTCTAAGCATGATCGTTTCGAGCAGCCCTTTTGCCAACTTCCAGGAGCTCTCGAAACTATTGGAGTCAGGGCGAAAACTGGAGATATAAGTGAACGAGCAGTCACGGCCTCGCTGGGCCGTAACGTGGGCCAAAGTGTGCGCGGACGAACGGTGGCGCAACCAACGCTAAAGTAGAAATGGGAGAGGCGGAGGCAGTTTCAGCCGATATGGGAGAGGATGCAATCTGGCGCGTACCAGCCCCGGCCTCACCGCCCGTATGCCGCATGATATGATCTCAGAACTGGTTTCGGCGCAAGAGCGGTTTTGTTCATCGCTGGCGCTTCGGCGTGCGTCTATATGGTTGGAAGACGATGGAACAGACGGTCGTAGACAATCTGATCCCGGCCATTGTCACGTGGATCGCGGAGCATGACAGCTACGCCACCAAGACTAAGCTCTTGAAATTGTTGTATTTATTTGACGTGCAGTACTACCGCCTGCACAGACGTACGTTCACCGAATTCGCGTGGAAGTTTTTCCACCTTGGTCCTTGGGCTGCGGAATACGATCCAACATTGACCGGACTGTTGGCGCACGGGGTTCTTTCCGAACAGCGCTCCAACTCGTCGGAGTACGACACCGCGTTTTACAAACCTGGCGAGCTCGTGGAAACCCGCAGGGCGTTCGTGAACGTGCAGGATGAATTCATCCTGCTTGAGGTCTTGAAGCGGTGGGGCACGCGTACAACCGGCGAAATTCTGAACTACGCTTACTTCCAAACCGAACCGATGGAGGCGGCAATCCGAAACCAGCCCCTCGATTTTTCGCTAATTGCGACGGAGCGTCCCGCCGTGTATTCGCGCTCGGCCTCTGGCATATCGCCCGCTGATATCCGCAAGCTTCGTGCGAAGTTCGAGCAGCAGCAGGCGGAGAAAAAGGCGGGAGATCAGCGCCCCTTCGCTTTCACTCCTCCGCAATACGATGAGGAGTACTTCGAGGCCATGGGCAAGCTCCAGACTGCCTAATCGGAATGTTCATCGACGAGTGGTTCGGCGACAACTTCTACAGGAAGCTCCCGCTCGGCTATCACAATCCCGCTAATTTCGCTTTCGGCCAGGTATTCTGGACCCACGCCTACTACCCGCACGAAAACCTCGAAATCTGGCGCCCAGTTCCGGACCCCTCTGAACCCACCAAAACCATCGCATCGCAGTTCCGAATCACGACGGCCGGGAAGGACGCGTTTAGTCGGAGTTTGCCACTGCACGTCCCGCGACTCGAAACGAACGAGGAATTCATCGTCGTGCGGGCAAAAGTACGCCCGGTGATCCTGATCCAAACTGAACTCCCACTTGCGGGCGTGGACAACAAAGGCTACCGGGGCAGAGTTCAACGGCACCGGACGCTGATCGCGCAGGTGTTCGGGCTTGCAGATTCCGCGACCAAGGAACCGCAGTTCAACTCGACATTCATTGATCGCGTGCGAAAAATGGAGTTCCCTCAACTCATGTTCCTGCCTGAAAAGGCAGGTGTGTTTGCAATGGACAGCATGCTCCTCGGCGCTCAGCAAGAGTGATCCACTTCTGCTCGTTTAGACTGACCCACACGAAGAACAGGATCTCCGGCGGGCTAGGACGGCGCCAGCGATATCATCCACGCGGCAGCGTGCGGTTTGAGTTTCCATCATCTGGGCAAGAGCGCTGCGCGAGCGGCATCTTTGGCGCCTTGATCGGTCGCAGATATCACTGAATGGTGAATTGCGCGAATCGGCCAGTTTCGCCGCACCCCGTTTGCACCGATGTTTGCACACGCGCACGATCCCCTCTTGTCGGCAGAAATGCGGCACCCGCCCGCTGGTGGTGCTGGGTCACTTTTCGCGAGCAAAGTAGGGTCATTTCTCGCGAGCGCCGAAGGCATGCTCCGGCTTGACGAGACGCAGTCCGTCTTCGTGCCGCACCTGGATGCCAAACCGTTCTGCCTCGGCGACGAAGCGGCCACTATCCTCAAGCACCAACTGGCGTTCCTGCAGACCGGTATCGGGCCCAACGAATACACGGACCTCCGCGAATTTCTGATGAACGAATAGGCGGGTCTTTAGCTCTCCTCGAATCCAGAGTTCTCAAACTTCAGCGTCCGGCAATTCTCCGTGACCGTGCGAACCACATTGTCCGGCGCGCCCGAGGGGATCTCGGCTTCGATCTCGACCGTGATGGTCACCTTGGCGTCCAGCAACCCGGCGAGGTGCTGCACCACCGAACTGGCGATCATGTCTACGTCGCGCGAGAGGCGGGTGGCGTCGATCTTAGCGGTGCCGTGGAAGCGGCGCAGTACTGGCGCCTTCGGTTTGGTTGGGCCCTTACCGGCCTCCGTACCGGATACGCCGCTTCCACCGCCCGTCGTGCCGGTCCCGGCGCCTGCGCTTTCACCGGTTGCCGAACCCGTCCCAGTGGTCGCTGCGGGTGCCGAGTCCTTCTGAATCTGGGCGGCGGCGATTTCTGGCTTCACCACGACACTGGAAGCGTTCAGTTGAACAGTCGGGCGGCGGCTCGGGTCAAGGCCTCGGTACCGATCCGCGTTCGCGTCATAGTAATCCGCATACGCGAAAGTATCCTTCGACCAGGTAATGAGTACCACTCCATCCTGGATGGCATCCAGAATCACCTGGGCGTTTTTCACTCGCGGCAGGTAAAGGTATTTCGCGAAGTCGTCCACCAGTTGTTTTACGCCAACATGGTTGCCGCGCCAGAGCGGTATCTGGTCGATCTCGAAACGCAGGACCGTGCCGGCCATGCTGGTGATCAGCAACCCGTCGTTCTTCAGCTTCTTCGACGCCCGTTCCGCCAACCACTCCTGCCCCTGCAGCCTGAACTCCTGCCACTCGACCGCAGGGAATGCCTGGCCAGTCTCCGGGCGCTTCTGCCCTGGGACAAGCAGCCAAACATACGTCTCCGGTATTCTCCCCTTCACAGCCTGATCGGAACTCGTCAAGCGCTGCTCCACCTGATTGGCCTGGAACGGCGTAAGGTTCAGCGAGACCGTTTGCTTCTCGATGGACTGCCAGGCGAGGTACGAACGCACCGCCTTGTCGAGGTCCACCAACCGCGTCTTATCGGCTGCCAGGAACACTAGCATGTTGCCGCAGTTCCGGCCCGCCGACCCACGATTGAGGATCTCAGCCGCCGCTTGACGTCCCGCGCTCGAATCCGTCTTGGCGCTGTGGGGAGAGTCAGGGCTCATGATGACCAATTTCGCCTCGGTATCATCCACCACATCGCTCGCACCGGCCGGACACGGGTGGACCTTGGCGAAGTCACCTTTGTGCTTGGGCTCCTCGGCCAGGCGGCGCCGGATCTCCTCTGTCACATCCTCCGGGTGATACCGTTCGGCTAGCTCCTCGGCCAAGCGGTTGACACTTGGCTGGGTGGCGTACCAGTAGCGGCTACCATCCACGTAGAGGTACGTCGCCTGGTCGGCCAGCTTCCGCAGCGCATCGCCAAACGTGCCCGATGTCTCCCCCGGTTGGACGCACCCCAGCTTGATCTGTCGATCTTCGAGGCCTTTCTTCGTGGCGTCCTGAGTCGGCGCCGAACCTAGATACAGCGTGCGGGCTACCCGGCGCGTCGCGGAGTACCGCCCGAGCATCGGGTTCTCGCGATCAATTCTCAGGGGCAGCGAGTTCGGCCCGTCGATATCCTTCTCGATAATCGGATCCCAGACCGGCGGCAGGTACCGCGTGAGTTCGCTCTGCACGGCGGGCGCATCCACCGGCACGCTTGCCGGCATGATCATCAGCCCCTTGTCCTCGCGCTCCCACAGGGCATGGATCACCGCCGACATCAGGCGCAGCACGCCGCGGGTCCTCTGGAATTTATCGAGAGTGGACCAGTCGTTGTAAAGCCGGTCGAACAGTTCCGGGTGGATCGGATACGCTGCTTTCATCCTGCGCTCATATTCGGATTTTCCCGCCTCGGAAGGAAACTCCTGTGCGAACTTGCGATACTCGTCCGCGAATGCCTTCACTACCGCATCCCGCGCCGTGAACAGTTCCGGATCGCTAATCGGCTGGAACAGGCGCCGCCGGACGATCTCGAAGCCTTCCTCAGCGCTCGCCGGCCGCCACGACGTCTCAACGCGCTCGATAACGTTTTTCAGACGCTCCAGCGCGGCCATGCCGCCCTCGCCGCCAATCTCGTTCTGCGATGACGGAATGCTGACCACCAGCAGCGTCTTATCCGCCAGCTTCGCCGACTCGCTCAGCGTCTGCGCGAAAGTGAAGTGCGCGTCGAAATCGCCAGCCGGCAAGTCCGACTTGTTGTAGAGCTGCCGTGCATAGGCCACCCACTCATCGATCAGAATCAGACACGGCGAGTACTTATTGAAGAGCAGCCGCAGCGAGTCGCCCGGGCTGACCGCCTTTTCATCGGCGCTGCGCACCATCGCGTAGCCTTCTTTGCCGCCCAGTTGCCACGCCAGTTCGCCCCACATCGTTCGCACGACGGTGCCGTCCGGCTTCTTGTGGAGATCTGCCGGCGACATCCGGTTACCCACCAGCACGGCCCGCCGGATCTTGGGCGGTTGGGAGACTCCCGCCATCTTCGTGACCGTTTCCAATCCGGGCAGTTGTCCCGCAGGGACGCCGGCAAACAGATGCCAAAGCGCCAGCATCGAGTGCGTCTTACCGCCGCCAAAGTTGGTCTGCAACTCCACCACGGGATCCCCGCCTTTTCCAGCCAGCCGTTGCAGCGCGTTGGCGAGCAACTTCTGCAAGCCTTCCGTGATGAACGTTCGGCGATAAAACTCGACGGGGTCCTTATATTCGTCCGAGCCCTCGCCCAGATAGACCTGCCAGAGATCGGCGGCGAACTCGGCCTGCTGGTAGCGCCCGGACGCTACATCCGGGTGCGGAGTCACGATCTCCCGCCACGGACGCAGGCCTGTTGCCGGCTTGCCTTCCACCGCGATGCTCGATTCCTTCCGCTTCTGAGTCCGGAGCTGCTCTTCGAACTTAACGCGCAGGATCTCGGCCTTCATCTGTTCAACCGCCTCGACCTGTTCCGCCGAGACAGCCGCGAGCAATCGGGAAACACTGTCGATGGCGCGATATGCGTCGTCGGTGGAGAAGGCCTTCTGGTGGGCCCATTTGTTCCGCACGTCGCGAAGTTCGAACGCGACGCTGCGGTCAGAAGGGCCGAGGATCTTCTTGAAGCAGTCGTTCCAAAGTTCGCACATCACCGACAGCAACGCCTGCGTATCCCAGTTGAGCGACGTCGGGCGGCCGGTCTGCTGCCAGTCCGGGAAACTCGGCCGCGCGGTGTCAACCCAGCGTTCCTTATATGTTGCCTTCAGCTCGCGTTCCACATAGGGGCGCAATCCGTCCTTCAGTAGTTCCAAAGCTTTGCCGACTCGTTCGCTATTCGTGATGGCCATCAGTCTCTCGCAGCCTCCGTGTATTCCTGTGGGAATGAAGAATACCGCCGCCTCAAATCCGGATAGTATTTGTAGAGCCGGAAGGCCGCTTCCCCATCCACATCAAGCCAGCGTGTGTGCAGGGCGCGCTCCACAGACGCGCGACGGCTGGCAATTGCCCACAACAGTTTGTCTCCCTGCTCGAATGCCCACTTCGCCAAATTCAGTTCTACGCCCTTTACGAAGGCGTCGGTATCGCTTTCTGCCTTTAGAAATTGCACGTCGACGACTGGAGCCTGAAGGCGTTTGGCGAGGCGCAAGCGCCGGTGACCATCGATCACATATATCTTCCTGTCAGCTGAGTCCTCCCAAACTGAAATGAGGCCGGCGAACAAATCATTAAACACATTCACATCGCTCAAATCGCTGTCCGTCCAGTCGCGGGGATACTCAGCCCTCGATTGAAACCGAGCCGGATCCTCCAACACCATCTCCGGCGGGAGTTTCCCAAGCCTTGACCGTTCTGCCATCGACAATTCTGCCTTTCCGATTGGACCGTTTCTCAGCTCAGTTCAAATTCTTCGGACGCCATAGACGGCCATGCCACCACCAGGCTGTTGTAATAACCAGCCTCTTCCGCCCAGCCCTTGCGCTCGCAGAGCGTGTAGAGCCGGTAAGCGAGGTCGCGGGCGATCTCGGCCATTCCGCCGATCTTCGCCTTCAGATTTGCCGTTTCCTTCTCGCCCTTCTGGTCGAGGCGCCGGATCAAGTGCTGGGTGACTTCCCATACGGTGAGGCGCCCAATCACGGATGGGTCCCAGTCTTCGGGAAGTTCCTCCCGGCGAAGCAGACGGACCTTGCCGGCACGGGAGTGGAGAAGGCCCGCTTTTTCTAAATGCGAAATGCTGAGCGCCTTTGCTGTCGCTAGCACCTCGGCTTCACCATAGGCGCCTTCATCGAACTGATGCTGCTCGAACCAAGCCAGAGCCCAGCGCGTATCAGGGTCGAACTCGCTCTCCAACTCGGACAGCACCTCGTCGAGCCCCTGGTTAATTAGGCCGAGGGCTGTCCGGACCCGCATCGGCGAACCGTCTGTTTCGAGGACCTTCTTGTAGCGGGAGAATACTGCCATACCCGGACCGATGGCCGCTTGCGCCAGATCGACAGGAGCGATGTTGCCCTTCTGCATGTTGCGTAGCGCAAGCGGGAGGTCTTTTTTCAGGGAGGCCAAGAAATCCTTGCGGGTCGTGAGAGGTGCAGATTCCGGCCGCGGGCGACAAACGAGAATTATCGAAGATGCAAGAGAGTTTCTGCCCTTATTGCGAAATCCGCCCGCGCGCTCAGTGCGCATGGGCCAAGTGCCGCATATCTCCAAATCTGAACGTATTAGTGCTTCAAGCATTGTCTCCCAGCCGGTTGATACAACTGCGCTACTAGCGGTCTGCCCGCTTTCATCATCTTCGCTCTCAGATTGCTTGAAGGCATAGTAGATCGTTAGCGGATATTCCGGATCCTGGATTTTTCTGATCCGGCCAAAGGCCCTCGCAAGCCCAGACTCGAAAAAACCACGGGCTTGCTCCATATTGCCGCCGAATCGGAACGGAGTCGCTATCAGTTCCTGTAATCGTGGTACCACAAGGGTCCCGAAGAGGCTTGGATATAACTCGCCAACGTTCTTACGAAGCCACACGTAAAAAAAATCTGACAGATCAGCGTAGCTTATGTTGTCGTAGTACGGTGGGTCACTGCTGACTACAAATCGACCGAGGCAATTAGCGGCAGCAGCATCCAATTGTTCGACGTGACCAGGTAACCGAGCGAGAGACGCTATTCCCTGCTCAAGCACTGAACCAACCATTTCTGTCATGCGCCCGAAGTTTCCGGCTGACTCAGCAAAAGGGTTTGACTCCGCGAAGTCCCAAACCATGGCTAACACTTGACGCCCAAAGGTACTCACAACATGAAGCTTTGTCGGGAGGGCGCTCCAAGTGCAGAGTTGAGTGCTTGATTCGCTCGTCTTGTCTACTGCGAAAGCCAGGTACGTCGCGATAGCGGCTGCATATTCAGCCGATCCCCCGTCCGACAGGACCTTAATGCGCGCCTCTCCAACAAGAGTCCCCAAAGTTGACAAGGTAATAAGCTGCCGATTGGTGAACAGGTCGCGGTGGCGAGTCATTCCATAGCCCTGAACGCGGAAACCAAGGGCTTGTGCCGGCATTTCAGTTTCCGGCACGCCGGCAGGGCACGTTAGGGATGCCGCCTCTAAATGCACAGGAGGTGGTTCCGAGTAAACGCGCTCACGCTGACCTTCGGCTACGACGGCGATAATCTGAGCCCCCAACCGATGCGCTTTGCCCTCGGCTCGGATGTGTTCGAGCGGTACTGTCCCTCCACAAATTACGCACTTGGCTCCGTTCCGATCCACTGTGCCGGCCGGGGCGTCACCTTCCCCAGTGAGCACTTTATAGCTAACGATGCGCGTCGCGTGATCTACCAGCGGTTCTACCCACGCTTTCTTACCCGGCTTAGCGGAAAGCGCAAACGAACGAACCAGCGGCATCTGTCCCCCGCAGGCCGGATTCGGGCAAACCACAGTTCTTGCCCAAAGCCACGCGATAACGGTCGCTTCGCCGCCACCGCGTTCCATTGGGAGCTTCAGCTTCGGGTAGAGATGCCCGATCCGCTCAAATGCCTGATCGCGCATCCATTGACCGTAGTAGCGAACGTCATCCGCCAATCCGCGGGCACCTGTCCACATACCCTTCCCGCTCATCTTCTGTTGGGCTGTCGGATTGATCGGCGGTTGCCCGGCGAACTTGGGAGGGATTTCGATAAGAGCCTTATTGATCAAGACCGCGACGGGGTTCAGATCGCTGGCGTGAGCCCCCAGTCCCAGGCGCTGCGCTTCAAGCGGAATGGAGCCGCCGCCACAGAAGGGATCGTAAATCGCCGGCGGGCTACCATTCGTGGACTTCAATATCTCCGCATGGGCAGCTTGCAGGATCGTCTGGCTGTTCGAGTTGTCCCACTTCACCAGTTCCTCAATTAACCGGAAGAGCCGTTGCCGTTCCTTGTCCTGGTCGGCCTCGGTCGGAAACTGCTCAGGCAGGCTCGATGGGTCATCCACCAGAGAAGCGAACAGCACCGCCCGACACGTCGCGAGTGGCCGACGCGCCCACCAGAGATGCAATGTCGAGGGGTGCCCGTGGCGGATCGACTTCTCCCGCGCCGACTCCTTATTGATCGCCTCCAGCGGCAATGCGACTTCAATTAATTTCTTCTTATAGGTCGACATTATTCGATTTCCGCGGGATCCCAGGGAGGGCGGCCGAACGGAAGACTCATTTCTCTAATATGGTCGGACAGTGCGCAAGCCGCTTGTTGGTGCGAGTGGCACGGGAGTAACGGGGTCGCGCGGAGCAAGTTTCGGACAAATTCATTCTCTGGCAGCACATGGGGAAAGAGCTCCCAATGGAGGAATTGCCCCCAGTGTTCGAGCGATTCGACGCGGTGGTCCTTGAACAAGCTCGGCTGTTGATCGAATCGCTCCTTCAAATAGCGTTCGCAGATCACTTCCCACGCAGGGAAAAGCGGAGTCAAATCTACATTGCCTTCATATTGGGCATCACGAAGCCCTTTAAATATAGGGCCGTCGACGCCGACGAGGCTGCCGGCCGCGAGGAATCGGCGAATGCAATCTTGAAGCAGACTAGAGAGGGCTCGTCGCCCATCCTCAAGCTGGAGAGCCGAGAATTCCCCTGGCGTCATTGCGGAACTCCGGCGCATGACTCTGGTTTCAAGTGCGCCATCGGCCATCGTTCCACAATCCGATCAGTGGGATCGAACCTTTCCCCGACGGGAGAAGTTATGGACATTTCGCCAACCGTTGAGCAGCAGCAGATGTCCATATAAGCCTTTGAAAACGTGGGGCATCGCCCGGATTTTTGGACCGCGTTATGGACACGAGTGATCGAAGGCCAATTTGTCGCCATGGCCCGTGACTTGCGATCAAACCCTAATCCCGCCACTCTTATGCACGCGGTGCACGGGCTCTTCGCTTGTCCGGTGCATAGAAACCACGGAAACGAAAAGAGATACGAAATTCTATGCACCTGGCTATGCACCGTTTTGTTCCCGTCCAGACTGGTCGTGACCTTCCCCAACGATCCGCCAAAGTGCGTAGCGCCGCTTTCCCTCCAGTACGACCCTTCCCGCATCTCGCAAATCCTCTAACAGGCCTTGCACCTGGCGCCGGGATAGCGCGGGCAACACCTGCTGCAACTCGGTAAAAGCCGCACCAGACGAACCCGCGCCTTTCAAATGGCGCACGAGCAGCGCCTTGTTAGTCTCGCGGTCCAACCCTTTGCGGCGCGTGTAGGAGCCTGATTTTCCAATGAAGGCATATAGTGCTCGCGACAAGATCAATCTGGACCCTCGCCCGCGGCCGATCCGCTCGATGATGCCCTGGTCCAGCAGGTGCGGAAGCCGATCCTTGAGGTCATCCGGCAGCGGCTCTTCGCGCTGGAGGGAATCCAACACAAAGAGGTCCCTCGTGCCAAAGGTGGCCAAACGTTCAACACCAATCTTCTGGAGAAATCCGAGGAACGCTGGGTTCTGAATCACGCCGTGCAATGTCAATTCCACCTGATAGTCGTCCGTCCCAGTGAAGTCAGGCCGGGGCTTTCCCTCTTTGATGGACTCTTCGAACATCCGGTTGGCGCCCTGGCCCGATCGCTCGACAAGGCCGCACTTCGCGCAGGCGTCGGCGATGCGGCGATTCCGGGGAGACTGCCGCCAAAGCAGGTTCGCGGCGTTGATGCCCGGTGGGAATCCACCAGGGCTGACTATCTCCAGGCGTCGGGGGAACTGGCGAACGAAGATTGACCCAGGGAGCCGGTAATCTCGGTGCGCGAGGGCATTGAGGACAGCTTCACGCACCACCGCTTCATTGAACGCAGGGATGTCTCCCACGAAGAACCCCTCCCGGTAGTGGAGCACCTCATTGCGAAGATTGATGGTGGCCCACAGTTCGTCCAGATACCCCAGGAACCCGGAACGGAACTCGATTCGCTGTTGAAAGGGGATAGAAGCCTCGCTGCTTCGATACTCAAAGACCAATTCCGCCTGGCCGAGACGTCTTCCCAGCGCGGTGCGGGTCCCAAGCAGCACCAACGCGGCATGCGTTATTTTCTTGCCGACCAGCAGTTCCGCGTCTTCCAACATCTGCCGGGGAGTGACGCCCGCCTTGGCGGCTTTACCCGACTTACGCATCCACATTTCGCGGAAGCGTTCCACCAGAGCCGGGTCCAAGTCGCTGAGGCCAGCGTCGGGATGCAGTTCAGCGGAGAAGTCGGGCCCGGATTCCTCAAAAACCCTGCGCAGCCGATCCGGAGAGAGCGGTCGCAACTCGTCGCCCGCCCGTGACCAAAACACGCCGTCAAATTGGACGGGCACACCGACAGGCCTGGACGGAACATGGAAAACCAGGACGCGGCCGTTGCTATGGTGAATCTCCTCGGACGTGACTTGAATGCCCAGTCGGCTGATGAGGCCGGCCACCGTTCTACCCGGTTCGCGGAACGCGGCGGAGCCCACAACCCGCCGAGGCCGCCTATCGGTCACGCCAAGTATCATTTTGCCGCCGCCTTCATTGGCCAGCGCGGCGCAGTACTTGCCCAGCGTCTCAAAATGAAAATTGGCCTTGGCTTCCTTGAATTCCAGCCGCTCCCCTTCCGGCTCGGAGAGCCAGCCGGCCAGTTCCTCGAGGGTTGCCCTCATGCCGGCAGTTCCCCGCGCGCCAGTAGTTCCTGAAGCTTGTAGTTGATGCTCTCAACCGCAAATTCGGGCTCCAGTTGGAAGGGCCGTCGAATATAGACGAGAGTCTGCTGGGCGCCATCCGCCTGCCCGATAGCCAGAATGAAGTCGTCGGGTTTGTTCAGTGCCGTGAGGATCTCATTTCGGGTGACCGTCACAGTAAGAGCGCCGGCGACGCGACCTTTCACTTCAATGAAGCGAAGCTTGCCATTTGCCTCGACTTTCGATTCAATGTCGTACCCGCACTTTTCGCCGCTCACGTCCCGCGGTTGGTTGCCAAGCTGTTTCTCGGCTTCCATCACCATCTGCATGGCCAGCAATTCCATCCTCTTTCGAGCTTCCGCCGATACGGCATAACCAGGGACGTCGGATGGCGGGAGCAGCTTGCGGAGAAGCCCGATGGGAACAACAATCGATCCGCCGATGGCTACCGGCGGCAAAGGCGAAATCTGGCGTTCAAGTTCGAGTTCGGCCATCCGTCTCTGAAGGCGGGCTTGCAACTCATCGGCGCGCTGGCGGGCCTTCCCGGAGTTGATTTTGGCATTGACCTTTCCGGCCAGTTCCTGGTCCTTCAGTTGGTTGGCGCGATGGTCCCAGTAGATGACTTCCTTCGTCAGCCGGTCTTTGACGGCGGCCATGGTCCTGGTCACCAGGTCTTCGCGGCGACTTCGGACTTCGCCGAGATGTATCGGGACGAGAGCGGCAATGGCGTGTCCAACCACCACCGATTCCAGATCGCCCTTCAGCCAGGCTTGGGACTCCAACGTTGCAGTCAGGCTGGTGCGTTCTTCAATCGTCGCCGGTCGATAGTCCAGGTAAGGGGCGTACCCAGCATTCCTATTGGAGCCGGTGACATCCGTCTCCACGAACTGCAGTTGCCGGGAGACCACGCGGCGGTTGCCAGTCTTGTCGGCGCGGCCATCCTGGATGGTGTGCTCCAGGTAGAAGAGCGCGCGGACTGCTTCACCCGGGTCGTCGGGGTCGATGAGGATCGTGCCGCGCTTTAAGAGGTCCCGATTACGTTCCAGGATAAGATCGATGGTCGCGCTGAGGAGCGGCTGACCAGGACAGACGAAGGTTGCCAGCGGTTGGCCGGGGACAGCGCGGAGGGACTTCTCGAAGGTGATCCGTTCATACTTTCCCAGGACTGGCTCGCCGGCGCCCATCAGACGGTCCCGCTGGCGGATTAGGGCCGGCACATGCGTGATTTCGTAACGTCTCGGTTCGCGCTCTTTGATCGAGCCACCGAGCAGCCTGAAGGCTTCGAGGAAGAACGATTCGATAAAGTGGGGTTGCAGGCGTCGCGCTTCGGCGCGTTCCATGTCTTCCCGGATCCTCTGAACCTGGGAGGCGTCCATGCTGTCCTTCGCCAATGCCCGCTCTTCGAGGAGTTCCTGGCAATGCTTGCGGTCCGTGAGATTATCGACTGTCTGATGCAAGCGGGCCTTGACCTCGGGCTGGTCACCGTACCGGATCGCCTCAATGAGCAAATCGCGGAGCCGTTGCTCGCGGAACAGTTGGCCGAGGATATCGAAGACGCCTCCACCAAGTGCCTGCCGCTCCAGCTCGATCTTTTCCAGGAGGCGCTTGTACACATCGCCTTCGCGCGTTTCTTCCGCCAACAAATTCCAGAGATGGCATACTTCGGTCTGCCCGATGCGGTGAATGCGCCCGAACCGCTGCTCCAGGCGGTTCGGGTTCCAGGGCAGGTCGTAGTTGACCATCAGGTGCGCCCGCTGCAAGTTGATGCCTTCGCCGGCGGCGTCGGTGGCCAGCAGGATGAGAACGTCCTTGTCCTGTTTGAACGCCTCCTGAGCTTTGGTGCGATCCTCGCGGCCCATCCCACCGTGAACGGTGACGAGCGCTTCGGGGGCGCCGAGGAGCGCGCGGAGACGTTCGGTCAGGTAGTTGAGTGTGTCGCGGTGCTCGCTGAAGATGACCATCTTTCGACGGTGGCCATGCGCGTCGAACATCTCGGCCTGGTTCTGAAGGATCGATGAAAGCTCTTCCCACTTCTTGTCCGTTCCACTGCGTCGGACCTTCAGGGCCATTGCTTCCAGGTTCTTGAGAATCTCGATTTCGGCTTGCAGTTCTGCGATGGTGCGCGCCGCCGTTGCCTGGTCGACGACGATCTCCTCTGTCTCCTCGACCTCCGCATCGGGCGCGTCGTCCAGTTCATCGATATCTTCTTCAGTAAGGCTGGGCAGGCGCTGGTCATCCTGCAGAGACCCGCCGCGTTTTAGGATCTGCTCTTCGCGCAGGCGCCGTTCGAGCCGTTCCCGGCGGCGTCGGAGGGATTGCAGGATCGCCTCGGGCGAAGAGGCCAGACGGCGTTGCAGGATGGTTAGCGCGAATCCGACGGTCCCCTTGCGGCCTTCGTTGTCCAGCGCGTCGGCCCGGTTGAATTCCTCGCGGACGTAATCGGTGACGCTCTTGTAAAGGGCGGCTTCGGCGTCGGACAGCTTATAGCCGACGGTGTACGCCCGCCTCTCGGGGAATAGAGGCGTTCCGTCGAACTTGAGCAACTGCTCTTTCACAAGGCGGCGCATCAAGTCAGAGGCATCGACGGTGTGTACTCCGTCTCTCGCGCGTCCTTCGAATCGGTCGCTGTCGAGCAGCGCCATGAACAGTTGGAAATCTTCCGGCTTGCCGTTGTGCGGCGTCGCCGTCATGAGTAGCAGGTGCCGCGTCAACTGGCCGAGGAGTTGGCCGAGGCGGTATCGCTTGGTGTACTTCACCTCGCTGCCGAAAAAGGTGGCCGACATCTTGTGGGCTTCGTCGCACACCACCAGGTCCCAGTCGGTGTTAGCCAGCTTCGCCTGCACGTCCTCATTCCGACTTAGCTTGTCCAGGCGGCAAATCGCCATGGGATTCTCGGCGAACCAGTTGCCGGTGCGTGCTGATTCGAGTTTATCGTTCGTCAGGATTTCGAAGGGAAGCTGAAATCTCTGGTAGAGTTCGTCCTGCCACTGTTCCGCGAGATTGCCGGGGCACACGATCATGCAACGGTGCAGATCGCCCCGGATCAGCAGTTCCTTGATGAGCAGACCGGCCATGATCGTTTTGCCGGCGCCGGGATCATCCGCAAGGAGGAACCGGAGCGGTTGTCGCGGCAGCATCTCGCCATAAACGGCGGTGATCTGGTGTGGCAACGGGTCGACCATTGAGGTGTGGATGGCGAGTAGCGGATCGAAGAGATGAGCCAGGTTGATCCGGTGCGCTTCGGAAACCAAGCGGAACAGCTTGCCATCGCCGTCGAAGCCCCACGGTCGACCGGTCTCGCCGATTTCCAAGGTGGGCTCGCGATCCCGGTAAAGGAGCACGACGTTGGGTTTGCCGGCAGGGTCTTTGTAGGTGAGCTCGACTGCCGCCGAACCGTACCACTTGACGTCAATTACCGTGACTAGGCAATCGGGGAGAATTCCTTTGACGGAGGCACCGCGCGTGAGATCTTCGAGCTTGGCCATAGGTGCGCTGAGGCTTTGTTTCTATTTGAAAATTAGATCGAAAACTCATGATATTACTTTGCTGGATCGGCTGCGCGCCGGACAACGTTTGTAGCGCGCTAAATCCGACGGGTGCAGGCCCGAATCAAAAAGAGGCGCGCCACGTTTCGGGACGGAGCTTAACGGCGTTCTCCAGTGGCGGCGCAATGGTGAAGACCCTTGGATCCTTGGCGAACAGGTGAACCCGGTAGATACGCCATTCGGCGGCCGTCTGCTCGGCGAAATCGCGCTCGTTGCGGCTGAGATAGAAGGGCGTCCGTGCCGATCCGTTCGTGGTTTTCACTTCAATTAGCCGCTCGCGGCCGGCAGGGTCGAAGGACTTGATGTCGTAGCCAGCGCCGTCTCCGTCTTCAGAGGCGACCCACCTGACCCTCTGGGCCAAGTCGGAGCGATCGGCTTCAGTAAGCCACCTCCGTTCCAGATCGAAGACGAAACGTTCCCCGGCTTTACCAAGAGCACGGTTGCGATAGTCCCGCTCCACCGGGTCGAACTTCCGTACAAGGTGCCGTAGGCCGTCGGGGATGGGCGGGTCCGCAGCAGTTAGAGTTAGAGTCGGGGCATCGACAAACACGGTCGACGGTGGGGTCGCAGCCGTCGGCGTGGCCGGCACACGCTCGAGGATGGCGGGGTGGAGGGTTAGGTACCGGTCGATTGAGCCGAAGATCGCGTTCTGGTAATTCCTCTTGGGCATGTAGCCGGGAATCCAAGGCATGCCGAGTTCATCCAGAACGGCGGAGATATTTTGGTGTTTGAACTCAACGGAGCGGTGCGTCCGGCCGATCTGGGCCATCAGTGCTTGGCTGTGCCTGGATTTGACGTATGGCCGGCTAGACAAATCGTCTTCGAGCATCGCGAAATAGTCGGCCACGATGGCGTCGAGTTCGTCATCCTGCCAATGTGTCCCGATTTTCGATTCGTCGGCCATTCCTTCGTTGGGAGCGGGACCTCTGTTGACCTGCAGCCGCGGGGTTGCCGCTTCACGGTCGATCTTCTCATACCTCACATGAGTGCGGGCTGCGCATGCTTGCCGCGTATCACGAAGTCGCCACCGGCGCGCCCTCCTCGAATCTCCGAATCACCGCCCGGATTTTGCCAGCCCATTTGAAGCTGACATAGTGCAGGTCATGAGTTCGCGGCTGGGCACCCAGCGCAGATCGCCAAGGCAGCGGTACCCAGCACCAACGGAAAAGCGCAGCGGGCACGTCGTTTACGCGGGCCACTTCGACGCCAGGGTCATCGCTCTCGATGGTGCGCCGTGCAAGCTGCACTTCAACTACAACCCTCCTGATGGCGTTTACGAAGGACCAATGGAGGAGGACATCACGGTCGATCTGTCAACCGGAATCGATGACACATACGGTGGCGTGGTCATCGATATTCGCCGCCCGTTCGAGAGTAAGATGCTGCCGGTGGTGGATGTCGGCGGCGGCGAAGATCTGGGGGGCAGAAAGGGGCGAATCGGGGCGCTCTTTGCCCCCGCTCTTGTCGGGCGTCCCGGAAATCCCACCCCGGTGCTGTCGAGCGATTCTGACGGGGTTGGCGTGCGATTGCCGGGGGAACCACAGAGACAGAGCAGCTGAACATCTCTCCGTGATGGGTCACTGTAGGCGCTGTGGTGGCGAAATGTGCAAAATGAGCAAATCACCTACAGTTCGGCAATTTGCATAATATTGAAAACACGCGTCTTCAACAAGAAAGAGAAAGCGAATCCCTCTCTCTCCGCCATAAAAGAATCAATAACTTACAAGTATTCAAGTGCCGATTGGTTGGCTCATCTGCTGTGTCTGTTGCTGTTGCCAGCCTGCAAGCATGGACCGAGTGCAAGAATAAGACCTATTTCAGCAAAGTGATTAGAAATCTGCACAAGGCGCGCCTGATCGAAGCGTCGGAGGCGGGGACGGTCAGGTTGTTGCCACCTGGGACTACCGAGGCGTCGCGCATAATCTCCAACCACAAGAAAAGGTAACGAGTCCACTCTTGCCGAGTCCCCATCATCTTCTCGGCCGGTCGACAAATCCGGCATTGCTCCCATGATGCTACTATCGTGTCGCAGTGAAACTCCCGAACGCCGAGTTCGCAGTAGTCGATGTTGTGAAGCTTCGTGATTATGCCCTGAGCACAAGTCATCCGCGGGGGCGGCACAAGGAGCGCGTTTTTCTAGCGGCGCTGGGGCTCACGGCGGCGGACGCCGAGGAACTTCGGACGGCCTTGTTGGAATCGGCGAGAACTGGCGACGCTGTTCCCGGCGCGTCCGATAAATTTGGCACCCGTTACACCGTAGATTTCGAAATGGTCCGCTCGACCAGACGGGCGCGCTTGCGGGGCTCCTGGATCATCCGGGTAGATGACGGCCTTCCAAGATTGACAAGCTGTTATGTACTATAGAAAGGAGGGCGCATGGCTGATCTCGAACTCCTCTCCGTTGTCGCTTTGATGCGCGACATGCCCGAAGCCGGTCTGGTCCGCGGACAGGTGGGCACCGTTGTGGAGGCCTTCGGTCCAGAAGTTTTCGAAGTGGAATTCAGCGATGACAGTGGCCGGACCTATGCCTCCCTTGCCCTCAAGGCGCATCACCTTCTCCGACTGCATCACGAACCCCTCCACGAGGCGGCTTAACCCTCCAGTATCCGGGAAACTCCGTAGTTGCTCCGACAGGGCGTGAGCCCAATGAGCACCGTGGGCCATGGTGAGCAAATGCGGCACGGCATTCCTCGCCTTTGCCATGTTGTTTCGCGCTTCGAGCGCGCGTCTTAAATGGCGCCATCCCCGACAGATGTTCCCGAACCATGGAATTACCCAGAATCAATGGACTTACGCAGAATTCACAACATACCCTGTGGTAGCGGGGCGTTGCGGATGCCTGGGGGCACAAAACGGGCATCTAAAGCGTAATCCATCTGCAATCTTCGCGGTTGGACGTGAAGAAACGTACATCGTGGGGGTACTATCTTTTGAGCGGCGCGCCCATCGTCTAGCGTTCCTCAGACAATGATTACTATTATCAGTTGGCTATTCTCTCGGAGGGGACATGGTCACACTTTCTTTTGTTCGATGCTTGGGGGCAGCGTTGGCCGCCGAGTCCGGTGTCGTCTCACGCAGAATTGCCAGGCGAGGCGTGGTCTACGCCGGAGGCAGTCGCGATGACAAGGTTTACTTCGTCGTCGCCGGGCATGTAAAAACGGTCATGGAGTCGTCCGCGGGCAAAGAGTGCCTGCTGGCCATCTATACCGCAGGCGACTTGTTCGGGGAGAGTTGCCTCTCCGGCGTCCCGCGGAGTGAGACCGCCGTCGCCATGACGAACACGGTCATCAGGCAGGTTCCCGGGGCCCGGTTCCTGGCTCTGATGCTGGAATCGGCTCTGATGGGCGATTTTGTCAGATATCTTGCGGGGCGATTGTCTGAGCAGCAGCAAACCATCACCAACCTCGCCACTGCCGGTTGCGAATACCGCCTGGGGCTTGCGCTATTGCGATTGTCAGAGAAGCTCGCCGCGACCGATTCCTTTGGCCTGACGCAAAAAATCTCGCATCAGGAGTTGTCGCAAATGGTGGGAACCACGCGGCCCCGCGTCAGCGAGTTCATGCAGCGGTTCCGCGACCGCGGCCTGATCGACATCACGCCCGACTCGCGCATTTTGGTCCGGGAACAGCTTCTGCGCCGGCACATTGAGGCGTGCGCGACGGTGCCGCGGGTGAAGACCGTCGCCTCCTGAAATAATTCACCGGGTTGTCCAATTCTGGACCGACTAATTCGGCCATCTCGTTTAGTCTGGTTCGGAGCAAGCCATCGGAGGGTTCCACATGCCGCCTACTTTGACATATCCAGGCGTTTACATCGTCGAAGCTCCCAGCGGTGTTCAGACGATTACCCCAACCGCCACCTCGATCGCCACCTTTTTCGGGCAGGCATCGCAAGGGCCAACCAATACCCCCATCGAATGCCTGAGCTACGCGGATTATACGCGGAACTTCGGACAGGCGGTCCCCGGCGGCTACCTGGGGCAAATGGTCCAGCAATTCTTCGCCAACGGCGGCGCCGATTGCTTCGTGGTGCGAATCGCCGGATCGAAAGGCGCTACCGCCGCACCATCCGCGGCCACGCTCAAGGACGTTGCCGGAAATCCGGTGTTGATTGTGAATGCCGCCTCGCAGGGTACCTGGAGCAATAACCTGGTGCTGGCGGTCGACTACGACACGCCGGCTCCGGACGCTACCTTTAACCTGACCGCAATCTATATGAATCAGGGGGTAGTGGCGCAGACGGAAACGTTCACCAGCCTTTCCATGGATGCCAGTTCGCCTCGTTATGCGCCCACGTTTATCGAGCAGTCCTCCACACTGCTATCCATCCCCGCAGGGCAGCCGGCTCCGGTTACCGCCATCCCTGCCGGCTTCAGCCAGATGCGATATCCCTTCGTAGGTCTGGCGAATACCGACGCGATCGGACCGGCTCTAGCCACCCTCATCACCAAGGCGTACCCCGCCGGAACGGGGACGATCGGCATCGGCGTAGATGGTGGACCGGTGACGCCCGTTACCCTGACCGCGGCCGGCGTGAATGTCACTTTCGCCAATTTGCAGACTTATGTGCAGAACCAGATTAATAATGCCCTGGGAGCTGCTTCCAACACGAGCGTGACCCTTGAGGCGGATGCCACTCCCGGGGCGGCTGCGATCTACTTTCTGCGCTTGACTTCGAGCGGCACACTGAAGACGAGCGTAGCCGTGACCCGCGGAACGTCCAACGACCTGGCATCGATTCTAATGGCCGGGGTGGATCAGGGCGGCATCGAGATTCCGAAATATAGCGATCTGCGTCCCGCGCCGAATGGAACCAGCTTCACTGCCTCCAACGCGACCACATTCAAAGGCGATACGGCCCAACTGATGACGGACCTGGCAGCCGCAAACGTCGACCAGGTGACCCAGTTTACGGTCGGTGGACAAGCCATCGCGGTCAGCCTGGGAACGGCAGGTACGCCGTTCTACCAGGGCACGACAGCTAACGATTTCGACGGCATCCGCGAGAGTCTTCAAAGCATCGCCAACCAGATCAACAGCAAAGTACAGGGTTGGCAGGCGTACGTTGCGGGTTATCGCCTGATAATCGACGAAGTGCGCCCCAACGCGCCACAGGATACCGATTCCGCCTTCGCCGTGGCCACCACGGCAGCCAGTAACGCTGTCCCATTCGGGGCTGGTTTCGGTATCTACACGGCCCAGACGATCATGAATGGCGGTAACGACGGTGGAACCATTCAGGCGACCGACTACATCGGTGTGGAAGCCAGCCGCACTGGATTCTGGGCGTTGGATCCGCTAGCGCTTTTCAATTTAATGGTCATACCAGGAGACGGATTGAACAGCGAAACGGACTGGCAGGCCGTGCGCTCCGCCGCCGCCGTCTATTGCCAGAGCCACCGCGCTGTTTTGTTGCTCGACGCCCCGGTAGGCTGGACCAAGAACGGTTTGCTCAATGCGCAGGCATCCGATGTCCAGAATTTCCGGGCGGCCATCGGCGCGCCGCAGGACACTTGCGCGGTCTTCTACCCGCGTGTGCAGGTGAACGACAATAGCACGCTCCGCTACATGGGAGTTTCCGGAATGATGGCGGGGCTGTGCGCCGCCACCGATACCGCACGGGGCGTGTGGAGCGCGCCGGCCGGGACCAATGCGGTGCTCACCGGAGTGACCGGTCTGGAAGTTACGCTCACCGACAAACAAAACGGAATTCTCAATCCGTTGGCCGTCAATTGCCTGCGCAGTTTCTCGGTGGGATACGTAAACTGGGGCGCGCGTACTGTCGCCGGCTACGACAACACACCGGACGACGATTACAAGTATCTGAACGTGCGCCGGTTTGCCTATCTTCTGGAAGATTCGCTCTATGTGGGCACCCAATGGGTAGTTTTTAAGAACAATGCTGAACCGTTATGGTCGCAGATACGCATGAACGTAACCGCGTTCATGATGAGTCTATTCACCCAGAACGCGTTTGCCGGAACTTCGCCGCAAACCGCCTTTTTCGTGAGATGCGATTCCACTACTACCACTCCCAACGACCAGAACAATGGAATCGTCAACATCGTGGTGGGATTTGCACCGCTCAAACCGGCCGAGTTTGTTGTGATCACCATCCAGCAGATCTCGAACTTGAGTTAATGAAGCACCCGGAGAGAATCTATGGGAACTGGATTTACCAAAAACACCAAGCGCATCGATCCGTACAAGAACTACAAGTTTCAGTTGAAGTGGGACGGCCATACGGTTCTCGGCGTGATGAAGATGGGACCGCTGAAGCGGACCACCAACGTGATCACCCACCGCAGCGGCAGTGAACTCAGCGTGGATCACAAGACTCCGGGTCGAACCACGTACGATGGCGCCGTTTTGGAACGCGGCATCACCTGGGATCTGGATTTCGAAGCCTGGGCCAATAAGGTCCATCCATACGCGGGCGATTCTTCCATGGACCTGGTGAATTTTCGGAAGGAGCTGGTGCTTGAGGTGCTCGACGAGAAGGGACTGGTGGCGCGGCGATTCTTCCTGCATGGCTGCTGGGTAAGCGAATACACCGCCGCGCCGCAACTCGACTCCAGCGCCAATGCGATCGCCATAGAATCCATCAAAATCGAGATGGAAGGTTGGGAGCGCGATCCGCAATCCACTGAGCAGGAAGAAAGCCAGGCCGTCCCGCAGAGCGCATAGCGGGAGTTTATTAAAGCCCGCGAACTGAAAGGCCGCATGTTCCCAACGGTTCCATTTCCGCCGATTCCCGAATGGCTGCCGATCGATTCCGCGGACCGTCCGGTTGCGCTGCGAACATTCGGCAAAGACATGCAGGATCTTGCGGTTGAGTTCGCCGACGTCGAACGGCCCCGGTTGGTGACCAGTCTGCTGACGCGCTGCTCGCGGACGCTGAGCGGCAATCCGCCATCCGAACAGGCAATTTGGGAGTTGCCGCTCGGCACGCGAATTGAAGCGATCGTGGCTTTAGCCGGAGGCGATACGGCGCGTCCTTTGGAATGGCGAGTTCGCTGTAGCCATGCGAGTTGTAGTGCAGAAAGCGAGTTGGAATTGCACCCGTCGGAGATTGCCAGCGTGGCCAGCCAGGCGTATCGCGAGCAGTTGGTGCCGGTGAAAATCGGCTCGCGAACTGCATGGCTGCGGCGTCCCACGGGGGCCGATCAACTGCGCTGGTTGTCTGACCGGACTGCGCCCACGGCTGCCGGTTTGTTTGTCGAGCCCCGATTCGAAGATCTGGGCGTCGCCCTCGAGGAGATCGGCGAATCCATCGATCAGGCAATGGACGAATACGACCCCCTGGTGGGCTTCCATCTCGAAGTGAGCTGCGCGGAGTGCGGCCGGCGGACGGCACAGGCGCCCGATTTGCTGTCGGCCGCACTGGAACGCCTGTGGACGGCGCAGTTCGATCTCATCGACCAGGTACATCGTCTGGCCAGCTACTATCATTGGACCGAAGAGGAAATCTCGAAGTTGCCCGCGTGGCGAAGACAGGCGTATCTGGCATGCCTTGACGGTGGTGAAATGTGAGCCGGTATTTACGTCAACTCGCCCGCGAGACCAGTTCGAAACTAGGTCCGCCGTCCCACCTCCGGTTGGCGCCTCGCGCAGCGGCTGCCTTTGAGGAAATTCACGAAGAGCGACTGGTAGGGCCGGCGCCTCCCATTCGGGAATCTGCCCGAACGGCGGCACCAGCGGCTCTCGAACGAACGTCGTCCGCCGCTCGATCGGTGGAAAACTTCATTCCCCCGATTACTCCGCCGCGGACAACATCGCCCGCGGCGCCTTCACAGCCGCCTTCGCCAGAGGATCGGCGTATCCAAGTGGCGCGGGAGCGGCAAGCGGACACCGCGCCCCTATTCACGCCGAAGCCGGCCCCTCCGAAGCCTGCTTCGCCCGTTGCGGAACGCCGGGCCCCATCAGGCCCACTGGAGCAACCGCTGATGCATCCGGCAGCAGCCAAGATAGAATCGCGTCCGCCAGCAGCCAAGACAGAATCGCGTCCGGCAGCAGCCAAGACAGAATCGCGTCCGCCTGTCGCGCCGCAGCCGGGCCGGGAAGTTCATCGTGAGGTTTTCGAAACCACGGTACTCTCGGAACATTTTCTGGATACCGGCTTGCCGTCGACTAACGAGCCGCGGAAGATCACTGAATTTGCGATTCCCGAGCCCGTTCGCACGTGGCTTCGCCTGCCGCCCGAAAAGCCCGCGTCGAGCCCGATTCGAGCACAACCGCCGGTACCCGTGCCCCAACCAGCGGCGCCGCGCATTTCGCCCCCGGCGGCGATTGATGTGACTATCGGCAAGATCGAAGTAACCATCGAAAACGAGCCGCAGCCGCCGCTGCGCGTTGCCCGCCGTGCCGAGCCGCGAGCAACCGTTCCCCCGCGACTCGTATCCCCGGCGATCGGACGCTTGGCCCGCCAATACCTGGACCGCTGATCGAGGGACACTGCCATGGCACTCATCGATACCGGTACAGCGATCGGCAGCGTCAGCCGTCTTCTCAAGAATGTCCTGACGAACGCGCTCTCCACGGCTTCTCCCACCCCGATGGTCAGTATCTCCCGTCCGGAACCCGGTACCAGCGGCGTAGTCCCGCAAGGCGCCCGGCTCAACCTGTTCCTCTACGAAGTGCAACTCGACGCGAGTTTGCGGAATGTCCCGCTTACTCCCGGCAGGCAAACGCCCTTGTGGCTGGTGCTGCGATATCTGCTCACCGCATTCGATCAGGGCGGCGACAGCGACACCGATGGAGCGCACGATATCCTCGGGCTCTCTATGCAGGCATTGCTCGGGATGAACGAAAGCGGCGTGCTGGAGCAGCTCAACGGCAACAAACCCCTCATAGATAACCCGGAACCCTTAAAGGTCACTTTTGACCATGGCACGCCCGATTTGCTTTCGCGCCTGATGCAGGGTCCCGACGACCGCTATCGCGCGTCCGTGCCGTTCCAGATTCGCCCCATCCTGGTGGCCACATCCGACCCACCGTCGTCCATGCAGTTAGTAGGGGTCAATTACCTCACCGATACCGTTATCGGCCAGGCCGGTGTGAAGAATATCCTGCTGCCCAGCCTCGGGCCGTTTATCCAATCGGTCACGCCTCCCCAGGTGCAGCCGGGCGATGTGTTGACTATAACCGGCACGGGGCTCGGCGCCGCCCAACTGGCAGTGCAATTCGGCGCCGTGCAATTGCCGGTCACCATGCAGCAATCCGGCACGCTGCAGTGCGTGGTGGGTGGCGTGGCTTTGGATCCAACCAAGATTTCGGCTGGCAGCCAGCCGGTTTCGGTTGCGGAAACCATCTCGGGCAAGGTGCTCCTCAGTAACTCACTCTCCACCGCGCTGATTCCCGTGGTCAGCAGCGTGACGCCGGTGGGCCTGCAATCGGTCTCCGGCCCGAACTCCCACGTCTATGCCGCGATAAAACTCACCGGCAAGTTCCTGGGGGGCCCAAACGACTATGTCGAGCTCGGGCTGTTGAACAGTTCGGGAGTAGCCCGGCTGGTGGATCGAGTGGATTCCAGCTTCGCAGCGCCGGGGGACCAGAGCGCGCAACAGGTCCTGATGCTGTCCGGCGAAGCCATCCCACCGGGAATATACACCGCTGTCTACAGGGTCAACGGAGCGCAATCCAAGCAGGCGTTCCAGATCGACATGGCGTAATTATGGCAACGGCACTGTCCAATATCGGGAGCAAGACACGGTCCGGCGAAACGGTCTGGTTTACCCCCGGACTCAACGTGCCGGATGCCTGGACGGAGCATTGGGTCCGTCAGGCGGTACTCCGTCTGCGGCGTGAGCTATGCTGGGCCTGGCGAGAGTCGCAAACGCCCGATCCGCTCAGTGACGCGCTGGATCGTACCCGCCTGCACGAGCAGCGGCTGGAGTTCTTCGAGCGCGACGGGACGGCGCGCCACCTTACCGAAATCATCTCGCAAGAGCCGCCTCCGCCCGGGTCGTCCGCAACGCGGGGAACATTCCTGTGGCTGGCCGGTGAACTCAAGCTCTCCCCGGCGGAGATTTTCGCTACCGCGCTGCTTCTGGTACATAGCTCGGACGCCGCGGCCGCCGAGGTGATCGGCGCCGCACAAGGTGACGCCCGCCGTTCTGTGCCGACCCTGGGTCTGGTGCAGCGGCTCTGGGACGAGCCAGGCGCGCTTTCCAGCCTGAATAGCCTCTCCCATCCCCTGTTCCGCCTGGGAATCTTCCGCGCCGACGCCCACGATGCCATCGATTGGCGGACACCCGTCACCATGCCGGCGCTCGCTGCCCGCCGCCTTCTGGCGGCTGCGGACCGTCCGCCTTCCGCGTTTACAGTGATCACGGGCACGGCGGATTCCGCGGAACTGCCGGTGGCGGCAAAACTCGTGGCGCTGCGGGCATGCGAACCGGTCGACGAGCCCCATGCGATCCCGCTCCGTGCCTCATCGAGCCTGACTCTTCCCACTGGTGCCGGCGTGAAGGGCCTGCTGGCAAGCTTTTCAGCACTCACCGGCCGGCCGGTGTACGTGTGGAACGACTCGCGTTCGGGCGCTGAATTGCAAACCGCCGCCGCGTTGTGCTGGCTCGATGGCGCCGATCTGTATCTGCAATTGCAAGCGCCCAAAGAGCCGCACGATGCGATCCCTCCATTCCAGGGCATTCCAATTTACGTGTTGGCATTCTGGGAACAGGAGAAGCTGGAGATTCCCGGCTGGCGAATCTTGCCGGCCATCGATATTCCCACGCTCGACCTGGAGGCGCGTCTCAGCTACTGGCGGCAGTCCTTTCCAAAGGATCTGGCGCCGCCGGATGACGCCGTCGAGGATTGCGCTTTTCGCTTTCGTTTCGATGGCGCGGTCATTCAGGAGGTTGCGCGCGCGCTGACTCGCGGCCGGCAGCCGGTGACCGCCGAGAAACTGGTTGCCGCTTGCAGGCAGCGCACCGAAGCCGCTCCTGGCAATCTGGCGGTACGCGTGAAGCCGCGATTTAAACGCGCGGAGTTGATCCTGCCGCCGGCGCAAGAGCGGCAGTTCGAGGAAATCGTGACCGCCATGCAGAGCGTGTCGCACGTGCACTCCCGCTGGGGCACGGGCCGCGTATGGGAAGAAGCGGGGATCTCCGCGCTTTTCGCGGGAGCTCCCGGTACCGGCAAAACCATGGCCGCGGAGGTGCTCGCCGCCATGCTCGGCCTGCCGATGTTCCGCGTCGACCTTTCGCAGGTGGTCAACAAATACATCGGCGAAACCGAAAAGAATTTGCGGCGTCTGTTCGACTCCATGGAAGAATCCGATTCGCTCCTGTTCTTCGACGAAGCCGAATCGCTGTTCGGACAGCGCATCCAGGCGCGGACTGCCAACGACCGCTTCGCCAACATGGAAGTCAGCTACCTGCTGCAGCGTATGGAACGGTTCCGCGGCGTGGCGATTCTGGCCACCAACCGGCGCAAAGACCTGGACGAAGCATTTTTGCGCCGGCTTCGCTTTGTGATGGAATTTCCGCTTCCCGATGCTCCCGAACGTAAGCGAATCTGGCAATCCGGAATTCCGCCGGAAGTGGACGGGGCTGGTCTGGATTTCGACTTCTTAGCGCGCCAATATGCACTTTCCGGCGGTCATATCCGCTCGATTCTCCTACACGCCTGTCTGCAGGCCGCCGGAGGGTCGAGCGAGCGAAAGCTGTCCATGCAGACCGTGATGCTTTCGGTAAAGCGCGAGTACCAGAAGCTGGACCGGACTTTGACTCGTGAGCAATGCGGCAGATGGAGCGACATCCTGGAGGACCCACGATGAATTCAGGCGGCATTCATATCGACAAGGTGTCGCTGCGTATGCGCGGCGTGACGCCGCAACAGGCCGAATTGCGCGCGAGCTCGCTGGCGCGCGAAATCGCCGATGCGGTGGGCAGGCATGCGGCGCACCTCGCTCCCGGAAGAGGCAAAATCGGTAAGCTTTCGGTGCGGGTCAGAAGCGACGGCAAATCTTCGAGTATCGCCGAGCAGGTCCGCCGCCAGTTGGCCGGAGAGTAATCGATGGGGAAAACACTCAAGGGGGCGCTGATCGAATACGGCTCCAGTTTCCTGGGACCGATTCCGAACGTCGTGATCTTCCAGTTCAATCCGGAAAAGATCTCGCGCACAATCGAGATTCCGCCGCGTCCCGTGAACGCCACCACGCGCGAAACCAGCCAGGCGGGTGAACCGCCGTATGAGCGCTTCACTGTGGAAGTGCAATTCAGCGCGGCCGATCAGCGGAACAGTTCCAATCCCATAGGGCTCACGGTAGGGGTGGGGCCGCAACTTGCGGCGCTCGAAGCAATGGTCTACCCGGTGCAGACGCCTGGAGGTTTGATCGGGGCGGCGGTGGATGCCATCGGCTCGTTATTGAGCGGCAGTTCATCGCCGGCGGTGCTGCCCATTCCACGTGTGCAATCGCCAAAGATCCTGTTTGTGTGGGGCCTGCTGCGCATTGTTCCGGTAATCATCGAGAGCATGACCATCAACGAGGTGCAGTACGATTTCTTGCTGAACGCGGAGGAGGCATCGGTGACCATTGGGTTGGCGGCGATCACGCCATGCCTCTGCTGCGACGACCAGATCGCGCAAGGAGCGCTGCAATATACGCAATTGATGCAGGACACCCTGGCCACCGTCAACCTGGCGAATACCGTGGCCGAGGTGGTGGACCTGATTCCCTTCTGAGGTGCTATGTTTCTTCCCAGTTCCCGCTACGCCAATATCGCGCAGTGCCAGATGACGCAGCCAGATGGGTCAACGGTTAATGCGGTGAAACTGCGGATGCTGCCGGTGGTAACCGGCGATCCCACCACCATGACAGCCGACGACCATCTGGACATCATTGCCAATCAGGAGTACGGCGACGGCACAATGTTCTGGCACATCGCCGATGCCAATACCGAACTCTATGCGCCGAATCTGTTGGAGCCGTGGCTTCCGAACGATCCCAGCGCGACAGAAATCACCATTGAGGTGCCGGAGCAATAATGGCCTGCGCGCAGTACAGATTCTATCTCGGCGACCAGAACGCTTCTTCTCAGCAGATCGCAACGTTCGAGACGATTACGGTCCATCAGGAGGTGGATAACGGGTGGACGGCAACGGTGGAGATTCCACTCTGCACCGATTCGCACGGCAACTGGACTGGTGAGACCGAAAGCTATCTCCAGCCGCTGAACCGCGTCCGTGTCGAGGTGAGCCTGCAGGGTGGCCCCTACGTACCCTTGATCGATGGTCCGATCGTGGCGGTCAATCACGACCTGCATATGGAGCCCGGGCAGAGCATGGCAACCGTGGAAGTGCAGGATGACGGATTCCTGCTGCACCGCGACGAAACCGTAAAGCTCTACCCCGGCATGACGGACGGTGACATCGCCCAGCGGATTTTCAACGATAACAGCGACATTACGGTCTCCAACCAGGTAGATCCTGTGCCGTCGACCAATAACCTCTCGTCTGTCACCACGGTGTTGCGCGGCACACCCATGGAACTGCTGCAGCAGTTGGCACGCCGGCAACATGACACCTGGCACGCATTCATTCTGCCCGGCGCGCAGGCACATTCCAGTATCGGCTGTTTCAAGCTGGACGACCCCACGGTTGATTCCGGGTTGCCGCAAATGATCCTCACCGGCAATAAGCGGAACCTGTTGAATATTAAATTCACCAGCAATAACTCGATCCCTGCCAACTTTCGCAGCGGGGGCGTCTCGCTGAACGATGGCAGCGTGAATAACAGCACCGCGAGCCTGAGCAACGTCGACCGGATGGGCACCAATCCTACCGGAGGAACCGCTGTGAACCGCATGCTGCGTCCGGGACAGACGCGCAATGTGAATTTGCAGGACGCCGTGCAGGCGGCCACGGATCAAGCGGCCTTCTCGTTGACAGCCGAGGGAGAAGTGCTGAAGGACACTTACTCCGCGGTGTTGCAGCCCTATCAAAACGTGCAGGTCCTGGGCGTCAACGGCCAGTTGAGCGGGCTCTGGCAAATCCGGCAGGTGACGCACACACTCACGCGTAACAGCTATGGACAGACATTTTCGCTGCGGCGCAACGGGCAGTCCGCGGGTAGCGGAAGCAGCAGCACGACCCCGCCGGTACCGGTGTTTTAAGGAGAGATGGCGATGAGAACCGTAGAAGACCAAAAGCTGGCCCAACTGGCTGCCGACCATCGATACCGGTTCTACGGCAAGTACCGGGGCGTCGTCAAAACCGTCATGAGCGGCAGCGACTTGGGCAAACTGGTCGTCACCGTCCCGGATGTTTACGACGATCAGGATTCGCCGCCGGCTTGGCCCTGCGTGCCGTATGCCGGCCCGAAACACGGGTTCGTCGCACTCCCTGAGAAGGGCGACGGCGTTTGGGTTGAATTCGAAGGAGGTGACCCCTCGAGCCCCATCTGGACGGGCTGTTGGTGGACCGATGGCAGTATGCCATCGCCCGCCGACACGAACGTGCGGACCTGGGCCACCAGCGCCGGCCTGAAAATCGTACTGGACGACGGCAGTACCGAACTGACTCTGCAACATCCCAGCGGCGCCAGTATTTCCTTGAGCAACGACAGCCTCACGTTGTCATTCAATTCCACCGCCATCACGATCAGCGACGGCAGTATCAGCATCAGCGGGACGGTGGACGTTTCTCCGGCAACCTAACCATGCCAGCAATCATGCCAGCCATCATCACCATCGACAACGAGATCCAGTGCCCGCACGGCGGAATGGCCGTGCTCACCACCAGCAATACGCTCTTCACGGTGGCTGGCAGCGCCGCGCTGCTGGCAACGGACACCCCCATCATCGCAGGGTGTGTCTTTAATATTTCCGGGGTGCCGTCTCCTTGCGTCCTCATCCAATGGGCCGGCGCCGCGGAGTCGCTCACGGTCAACGGTCTCGGCGTCGTGCTGGAAACCAGCATCGGTTTGTGTTGCAACGCAGCCGGTGCTCCGCAAGGGCCGGCAATCGTCAACGATGCGACCCCTGACGTGGAGGCCATATGAACGGCAGCAGCGCCGGCCGCCATCTCTCGTTTCCGTTTCGCATCGCCGCCAACGGGCGCGCCGCCTCGGCCGACACGCTCGGTCAGCAGGCGCTGGAAGAACTGATCCAATTGATTCTCACCAACCAGGGCGAACGCCTGTTCCTGCCCAATTTCGGCGCCTCCGCGCAGCGCCTTCTGTTCGAAGGCATCACCGACACCACTGCCACCATGGCGCGTAGCATGATCACCCAGGCGGTACAGCAGTGGATTCCTGGCCGTGTGACGCTGAATCAACTCAACGTCACGGCCAACGACACTACCATCACGATCGCCATCACCTACCAGGTGGCTGGCTCCGGCCAGATCCGCCAGGCGATCTTTCAACGGAGCGCACCCTCGGCATGAGCGCGATCGTCAATCAATCCGCGCTACAGGCGAGAGCCCGCGACCTCGCGGCCGTTGGGCTGAACGGCATCGATTTCACCCTGGTGACCCTCTCTCCTTCCGCTTCGCCCACCCAGGCGAATCTCGAAGTACACTTTTTCAGCGATGTGAATCTGGCGGCGCTGACAACGGCCGCTACCACCAATCCGTCCCAGATTCCGGCCCTGCTGCCCATTTCGGGCGGCGAGCGGATTCTTGCCGGTCCGGTAACCGGGCAAGTGCAGGTCACCGCCGTGACCCACACTTCCAGCGGCGTCCTGACTCTGACCGTGCAGCCGATCGGTGATTATTCCGTCTACACGCTCACGGTGCAGGAGCAGGGATTCGACCCGATTTCATCAGATATCGATTTCCGCTTTCGCCCAGGCTGTTTCAGCTCCGATTGTGCGTCGCAGACGGCCAATACGCCGGCGCCGGTCAATCCGCAGATCGACTACCTCGCCAAGGATTACGCTTCGTTTCAACACACCCTGATCAGCGCCATGGTGCAGCGCGTGCCGAACTGGCAAGCGGTCTCCGAGGCCGATTTCGATCAGGTCCTCATCGACACCTTTGCCGCAGCCGCGGACGAGCTCAGCGATTATCAGGATCGCGTGATGAACGAAGCGTATCTGGCGTACGCCCGCAAGCGTGTTTCGCTGCGCCGCCACGCCAGCCTGATGGACTACTACATCCACGAGGGCAGCCAGGCCACCACCACCATCGCCATCGACACCCAGGACACCGGGACTTATGTTCTGCCGGTTCCCTGCCGCGCCTGGAGCGGGCCGGATCCCGCACTGCCCCATGCCGCGGTATTCGTATCCACGGCAGGGCAGACCATTCACGGTGTTCTCAGCCGCATCCCCATGTACACCTGGAGCGGTGTCGTTCCGGCCCTGGCTGCGGGATCGACCAGCGCGGACCTGAGCTTCTCCAGTGCCGCCACCGCCAACCAGGTGGCCGGCTGGATTACAAACGGAACTCTGACGCGCCTGTTAATTGAGGAATGGCTCAATCCGTCCACCGGTCTGCCGGCGGACCGGGACCCGCAGAAACGGCAGATCCTGCATCTCACCACCCAGGCCTCCGTCCTCCAGGATCCGCTGACCTCGGCATGGATGGTTCGGGTCAACTGGCAGCAGCAGGACCAGTTGACCGCCAACTACTGTTTCGTGGTCCAATGCTCCAGCGGCGTCGTGGGAAATGTCTCGCTGTTCCACGGCAACCTGGTAGACATGGTGCAGGGTCTGCCGCAAAAAGCGGTTTACTACCCCGCCGGAGCGACCCTGCCGGATCAGTGGTCGTTCTATTACGACACGTATACCAGCGGCGCCACGATTTGCCGGCTGCCGAATTTGCCCGTCCTATGGCAGCAATCGACGCCCGGCGGGTACGATGAGCCGACGAGCACCGTACAGGTCACGGTGATGCCTTCGGTCGGCAGCCCGAATTGGTCCGAGGAGCACGACCTCATCCACAGCACATCGAGCGATCAGGATTTTGTAGTGGAGACCGATGAGAACCTGCGCTCTCTGGTGCGACTCGGCGACGGGACCAACGGCGAGGCATTGGCTGAGAACGCCGTAGTCACCTGTACCTGGCTTTCCGGCTACGGCCCCGATGGCAATGTCGGCGCCGATTGCCTGACGCATTTCGACAATCCGGCGCCCGCCGGCGTCTGCTGGAACCCGTTCGATGTCACCAACGGTCTCGCCCCCGAAACGCCGGCCACGATCATCCGCCGCGTGCCGGAAGCGTACCTGTACCTCCAGCAGAGAGCGGTGACGTTGGCCGACTACGTGGCGTGCGCGGAACTGGTGAACGGTGTCCAGGCGGCTTACGCCTCCTACGCCTGGACGGGAAGCTGGCGCACCGTCCGCATCTGCGTCGAATCGCAGGGTAGTTTCACGCTAAGCCCAACCTTGCGGGCCGCGGTCGAGCAAAACCTGGAAGCCCTGCACCTGATCGGCGAAGACCTGGAGATTCGCGCACCGGAATACGTGCCGCTCAAGATCTACGTGTCCTTGTGCGTCTCGCCGGACTTCTGGATCGAGCAGGTCTCCCCGATAGTCATACAGGCTTTTTCCGACGGCTACACCGCAGATGGCGCGCCGGCATTTTTCAATCCCGCAAACTGGACATTCGGCCAACCGCTATACGCCAGCCAGATTGAAGGCGTACTCCAGGGAATCGAAGGCGTCGAACACGTGATTTCGATTTCCATACAACAGTGGTGGAGTCCCTGGATTCAATCTTCCGAGGTCATGACCGTGGCACCGAATCAGATCGTCGAAGTGCAGAGCGATCCGAGCGAAATCGAAAAGGGCTGGATCGACTTCAATTTCGAAGGAGGACGGCAGTGACCCCCACCTGTTCCAATAACTGCGCCACTCCCCAACTGTTCCCGCGCACCATCGACAATCGCCCGTCTCTGTCGCACATCGCCTTTCGCATCGGGACTTACGCGGATTTTCGGCAGTCGATGTTCAGCGCTTTAGATCGCACGCAGCTTCTCTTGCCCTGGACGCACCGGCAAGCCGATGACCCCGGCATCGCCCTCCTCGAAGGCGCGGCCATCCTGGGAGACATCCTCACTTTTTACCAGGAACTCTATGCCAACGAAGCCTGGCTGCGAACGGCCACGTGGCCGGAGAGCGTGACGGCGCTGGTGCGCCTGTTGGGCTATCGTCCCGCGCCGGGCATCGGGGGAGAATCCGCCGCGGCCTTCGAGTTCAGTGGCGCCACCGCGGTAACGGTCCCTGCCGGCTTCGGCTTCAATGCGCAGATTGCCGGGCAGCCCACGCCAGTCGATTTCGAAACTTCAGAGAATCTCGACGCGCTGCCGCAACTGAACCGATTTTTCTTGTATGCGCCGTGGAACACGCCCGCAATCGCCGTAGGCACCAGCGTGCTTTCGGTCGCCACCAGCACTCTGACCAACGCCGGAGTGACCGTCAAAGCCAAAGATCGGCTGGCGCTCGTCGATCCGGCCACAGTGGCGGATCCCACGTCGGTCAACTGGCAAATCGGAGTCGTGGGCAGCGTTTCCGTGGTCCTCGATCAAACCGTCATCACGTTAACCGGCTCCTGGCAGGGAACTCCGCCCTCCGGCGGAAACCTGATGGCCTACAAGCTCGGCCGCAGTTTTCACGCCTTCGGATACAACGCGCCCGCCAATTACGTCACCATCGGCAACAATCTGGCGACTACCAACTCGGTCGACACCAGCATTTCAGCAGACACGCTTCTCAATGGTTTTCCGCTGGAGCGGAAAGTGGACGACCTTTCTACCGGCGCGACTATGCTGGTAGATCTGGAACTCTCCCACTTCAGGAGATTCAGGACGCGCCAGCTGTCCAGGACGCAAGCCGGTGTCGACCCGGTACGATTTTTCTCGCAATCCGAGTTCCTGCTAGCCACCACCATTGCCAGCGCGTCTCTGGCAGCCGATTCGGTTGGTCCCATGGCCGGCAGCGTGACATCCGTCGCGTTCACCGATACCGGATACACGGGCTCGGCCGACCGCCGCACTGCCCAGTGCCTGGAAGTAGTCGGCTCCGGATTTACGGTTACCACGCAACGTGTCCTGACCCCCGGCATCGGGAATGGCGTCGGCCAATTGCTCTACTACGGCGACGGTGGGAGCTATCAACAACTCAACGGCCGAACCCTGCAGTTTGTCGTGCTCAACCCGGATGATTCGGTGGCGCGGATGGAACAGACCACCGCGGCCATCGACCCCACATACGTTCCCGGCGATCTGTCGGCCGGTTTTCGGAAGGTCGACCTGAGTCCGGCCTTGCAGCAGTTCGCCTGGAGCGACTTCCCGATGGCGCCGGCGGTAACGGTGTTTGGCAACGTAGTCGCGGTGACCCAGGGGAAAACCCAAAAGCAGGCGGTCCTGGGGAGTGGCGACGCGCGCCAGATCAACCAGACATTCAAGATCCCCAAGTCACCGCTCACCTGGCTCACGGATGAGGCTCTTGCGCCGCCGCGCGAGCCCGAAATTCAAGTGCTTGTGAATAACATCCAGTGGAACGAAGTCGATTCGTTATTCGCGGCCGGCCCGAGCGACACCAGCTACATCATTCGCCTGGACAGCAGTGGCAATTCCTGGACTCAATTCGGCGACGGTATCAATGGCGCGCGCCTGCCTTCCGGCATCGGGAACGTGCTGGTCACGTTTCGAACCGGTGTCGCCGCCAATGGCGACCGGCTTCCGGGAACCAATCCGGTGCAGGCCAGTGCGGCGCAGAACCTGAAGGCGATCCGTCTCTATGAGACCGTCACCGGCGGCGCCGCTCCCGAAGACAGCGGCAGCGCGCGCCAGACGGCGCCGGGACGCGTCCAGAGTTTGAACCGCCTGGTGAGCCTGTCGGATTTCGAGTATGAGGCGCTGGCTCTGCCCAACGTCGAAAAGGCGCAGGCCTCGTGGGATCTCGCCGATGGCGTGCCGCTGCTGGTGCTCACCGTTCTGCTGGCCAATCCCAGCGATGCCGCGAGCGCCAGCGTGCAGTCCGCCATGACCTTGGCTAACACCGCGCGCGGTCCGCAGCGATTTCAGGTGCAGGTGGTGGCGGCCAACCTGCTCTATGTTTACCTCAACCTCACCTTCGGACTGGTCTCCGGTTACCAATCCCCGGACGTGATCGACGCCATCAATACCGCGCTCGGCGTGATTCCGCCTGGTGGCGCGGCGCCGGGCGGCGGCCTATTCAGCCAGGACCAGCGCCAACTCGGCGAACCCGAGTATGCCAGCCGGATCGAAGGGGTGGTGCAGAATGTCCCTGGCGTTGCCTGGGTCGAAGTAACGGCCTTCGATCAACTCGGCGCTGCTACCGATCCGTCCACGCTTTCCGTGCCCGGTAACACCGATCGCTTGGACCTGGTGCCCTGCTCATCTACTCAGGTGCTGGCGTTATACGGTGCGCAATTCAATCCGTCGACCAGCACGACGGGTACGGGAGCCAGCGCATGAGCGCCACACCCCGCTTACTAATTTACGACCGGCTGCCGGATTGCCTGGACCTGGTGCCCTGCGCATCGACTCGAGTGCTCGCGTTATACGGCGCGCAATTCAATCCGTCGACGAGCACGACGGGTATGGGAGCCAGCGGATCCACGCCCCGCCTACCAATCTACGACCGGCAGCGGGATCGCCTGGACTTGGTGCTCCACTCAACCACTCAGGTGCTGGCGTTATACTGCGCGCGACTTACTAGGTTGGCCAGTAAGATGGGCACGCTCCACGTACCGAACCACAACCGACCGCCGGATTGCCTGGACCTGGTGCCCTGCGCATCGACTCGAGTGCTCGCGTTATACGATGCGCGACTTAATAGGTTGGCCCGTAAGACGAACACACCCCGGGTAGCAATCTACGGCCGGCTGCGGTATCGCCTGAACTTGGCGCCCTGCTCATCCACTCATGTGCTGGCGTTATACGGCGCGCAATTCAATCCGTCGACCAGCACGACGGGCACGGGAGCCAGCGCATGAGCACCACGCCTCGCGTACCAATCTACGACCGGCTGCCGGAGATCTACCGCCAGCGTGACCTCGAACAGAGCCCGCCCGGCCAGTTGCAGGCGTACCTCGCGGTCGTGGAAGAGGCTTTCGGCGCGGTGTACGACAACATCGGCGAGTTGTACCGCGATCTGTTCATCGAAACCTGCGATGCCTGGGTTATCCCTTATATCGGGGACCTCCTGGGCGTATCGCCGCTTTCGGGCCCCGCCTTTACCCTGCGCGCCGATGTGGCCGATGCCATCGCGTTGCGCCGCCGGAAAGGGACGATTCACGCGCTGGAGTTGCTGGCTTTCGATCTTACCGAGTGGGCGTCTTTTTGCCTGGAATTGCGCGACACGCTGGCCTGGCATCAAAACTTGAACCACCAGCGGCCCGACTTACAATCCACCGTGCAACAGATGGAGGGCATCGCCTACGGCGGCACGGTGGAAATCCGCGACCCCGCGCTGCTCAGCCTGATCGGTACGCCTTTCGATCCGTTTGCTTATTACCCTGATTTCAAACCCGTCGAATTGGGCGTCTTGCGGCGCAATCTGCCGGATGTCGCAGTATTTCTCTGGAGGCTGATCGCCAGCCAGGTAGGCCCTTCCATGCCGGTCTGGCGCACCACCACGGCAACCGGCGCGGCGCTTCCTCTCGCCGGTCAGGCCGTCCGCTTCGATATGGAGCCCACCGGGAAACCTACGGTGCTTTTCAACGTCTCGCAGATCACGCCAAGCCCCGATGCGCCCATGGTTTCCACCATCGACCAGGTGCCGGGGCCCATTCCCACGGCGCGTTTGACGCAGGAGACACCCGCGGGCGCTCCGCAGAAATACGTCTCGGTCAACACCTACGACGCCGCGCACGTACCACCCGCGCCCGTCACCGATACTTCCCTGGCGCTGCAACTTCACTTGCCCCAGGCCACTTTTCCCGCCGACACGTGGAGCTTCCGGGGAGCCAATCTCTGCGGCTGGGAGACCACGCTCGACCCTCCGCTGCAGAATCGCGAAATCGTCATTGACCCGCGAATCGGCCGCGTGGTGATCGGCGTCGAAACGGCTCCCGAAGCTACCGCGCTCGAAAACTTCCTTCTGGTCACCTGGACTTATGGCGCTCCGGGTCCAGTGGGCGCCCAGCCAGGGCCGAACCTGATCTCGCCCGCCAGTTGGCTCGGCAATACCTACCAGACCGTCACAGTCGACTACTGCACAGACCCCAAGGCGCTGCAAAAGGCCCTCGGTAATCTCAACCTGGCGACTGGCCCCGTGCTGATTGAAATCGACGATAGCATGACCCACACCCTCGATCTCAGCCTGGTCGCCGGCGTGAATCTGGCCGACACGATTCCCAGCCTGCAGTTGCAATTTCCGCTGATGATCCATGCCACTTCGGGCAATCGCCCCGTGGTCAAGCTGATGAATCACTCGCTGGCTTTCCGGCCCGTCTCGGTAGTTGCCGGCGCGGGCCAAAAGCAGCCGCAAGTGGACGCTCAGGTGGCGGGACTGAAAGTGCTGTTCGAAGGCATCTACCTCAACGGCGATGGCCTGCCATCGGGCACCCCGCTGGTAGCGCGCGCCGCTCTGCCCACGCTCGAATTTGCCCGCTGTACGCTCGACCCTGGCGGCACGGTCAGGCTTAACGGCGTGCGCGACGTCATGGCGCCGTCCCTGGGCTTGGATGCGCGCTTCGGCTTCACCAGCGACGCCGAATACGACGCCTTTCAGCCTGACCCCAAAATCACGATCTATCGATCGATCGCCGGCCCCATCGAGATGGAGAGCGCCTACCAGCTCCAAGTGCAGGATTCCATCGTAGACGGCGGCGCCGGGCCGGGTAAAGATGGCTCCGCGGCCATCGCCATCGGATCGCAAGCCAACCCGCTGACCGGGTGGGGGCCGGTTCTCAGCGTGAGCGGTGTCACCGTGTTCGGCCGCACGCGGGTGCGCTCCGCCACGGGCTCGGGCGCCATCTTTTGCCACGCCCTGGAAGCGCAAGACAATCAAACCGGCTGCCTGCGATTCTGCTGGTTCGCGCCGGAGACCAATCGGCTGCCGCAGAATTTCGGCTGCGTCACCGGTGTGACGCTGCAGTTTACCGCGACCAGCTTCTGCACTCCCGGATACGGGCAGCTATCGCTCGATTCGGACACCACAGTGCTTCAGAAGGGCCCCTCCAGCGATGAGATGGGGGCATTTGGATTTTTGCTCAATTCCCACAAGTGGCGGAATCTCCAGATTCGATTTCGGGAGTTCATGCCCGCGGGAATCACCCCGGTAGTGGTGCCGGTCACGTAAATCGGAGGCATTGTGAGAGGCGATTTTTCACGTTGGCAGTTTCAGGAACGCGACAATTTCAACGGCATTCTGCCGCAGCAGGGAAAGCTGCTGATCGATGCCGACGGTCTGGCGCAGACTCGCATCGCGAACCATTGGCAGCAGGCGGCCGCGCGCGATTGGGTGGGCCCCGTCGCCGCGGTGCCCGCCGATGAGCCGGCGGCTTTCGGGATCACCGCCGCCACCGTCAACGCGGATGGCAGCGTCGCGCTGACGGTAGGTTCCGGCCACATCTGGGCGGACGGCATGCTGGTGGAACTGGGCGGCGACGCCGCCACCGTGCAACGCACCGCTACCTGGCTCGAGCCGCCGGTAGTGCCGACGGCAGGTTCGGCCGCTACCGCCGCGGGTGCGACGGATGTCGTGGTTCTGGAAGTGTGGCAGGAGGGCATCAACGGCTACCAGATGCCGAACGCCCTTCTCGAACCGGCCCTGGGAGGACCCGATACCGCCGAGCGGCTGCATACCGCCATGGCATTCCGGCTGGCCCGCCTCACGGCGGGGCAGACCTGCAAGAGCCTGACCTTCAGCAATGCCGGCCGTGGCAAACTTACCGCATCTTTGCAGCCGGTCACCACTATCGCCGGCGATTGTCCCCTGCCGGTGGGCGGCGGCTACAGTGGGTTCGAACATGCGCTTTACCGCATCGAAATTGCCGATGTCCCCAGCGGCTCGGCCAGCATGTTCAAATGGTCGCGCGAGAATGGCGGACTGGCGGGCAGGGGCACATTCACCCCCGCCGGTCCCAACACCATCACCATTACCGCCAATCTGGTGGCGATCGCCACCGCGAATCAGGCCACGTTCTACGTGGAGATTGAGCAGTGGGACACCGCGCACGGTAACTGGCAGGTAGTGTGCGGCGGAAACGCCACACTCAACAACGGGACCCTGACATTCACCGGCGCCGCCGCTTTTGGCAGTTATCCCGCCGCCCAGGCGAGCGTATTCTTTCGCCTGTGGGAGGGCATCAGCCCGGTGTCCGCGTTCCCCATTCAAGCCGCTCCCAACCAGCTCGAAAACGGAATCTTCCTGCAGTTCGATCCCGATGGTCCGGCCGTCTACCGTCCGCGCGATTACTGGGTGTTTCCCGTGCGTGCCGGCGGCATTTCGAATCCGCAAACACTCATCGACAAGAAGCAGCCGGAGGGCATCGTCTATCGCCGCGTTCCCCTCGCGGAGATCGCCTGGGACGCCGCCCTCAAAGCGACCATCGACGACTGCCGCGCGACCATCACCCCGCTCACCGCGCCGGGCGGAGGATGCTGCACGGTACAAGTGGGCGACGGTCTCACCACCTTCGCCCAGTTCACTTCCATTCAGGCCGCCATCGACAGCCTTCCCGCCTCAGGCGGCGAAGTCTGCGTCCTTGCCGGACGATATTTCGAGTCCATCACCATTGGACCGCAAGCCAACGTCTCGATTCACGGTTGCGGTCACCACACGCGCATCGCTTCCCCCAGCCTCGCACCGAATCCGGGGAAGAACAGCGGCGCCGTAATCACCGTCACGAATTCGCAGGATATCGAGCTGCGATCCTTTGTGGTGGAAGCAGCGGATGGCGATATCGGGATTGAACTCACGGGCTCGATCCCGGCCTGGCCGCCAAGTTCCGCACAAGCCGCAAATGTGACGACGGGCGTCAAAATGCGCCACCTGATCGTTGTATCGTCAGACAGCCGCGCGGTTTCGGTGGAGCAGTCCATCGACGTGTGTCTGAAGGATTCGCTCATCGCCATGCGCGACGTGGCGTCCGCGTCGTCGGCGATTTATCTTTCCGGCGAGAAGATTCAGGTTACCGGCAACTGGGTCGGTCCCATCACTTCCGCGGACCTGCCGGCAGTGGTCGGCGCCGATCTCACCGCCTCAGGCGCCGCGGGCGTCACCGCGCCCGCCGGCTCCACTATGGCGAACCCGCCGTGCGGAATCCAGATCGCCGGAACTTCCAACGATATATTTGTGCGCTACAACGTGATTGAGGGTGGCAGCGGCAACGGGATTACGCTGGGCGAAGTCATCCTCGTCGATAACGGCGGTATCCGGGTGAACGGCTACGTAGGGTACAATCCGGGCGGCGGGAAGCCGAACCCATGCGCCACCGGGAACTTCTACTACCCGCGAACCGTGATATACGGGGGCGCCACAGTGAGCGTGGTGATGAACGGTACGTTGAGCAATGTACGCATCGAGAACAACATCATCCGCAATATGGGGCTGTGCGGTATCGGGCCCATCGGTTTCTTCAATCTGTCGAACACCCAGGAAATCGTCACCGTCACCGGCCTGTGGATCGTCGCCAATGAAATTATTGGCTGCCTGAATCGCACCTTGACGGCGTATAACAATAGCGATGTCACATCGATCGGCTACGGCGGCATCTGCCTTCCCGACGTGACCGGGACCTACATCCTGGACAACATGATTCTCAACACCGGCGCATCCCTGGCCGATCCGGTATGCGGCATTTTTGTGCTGCATGGCGCGTTGGTGGAGATCAGCCGCAATCAGATCCAGGATACGCGCGACTGGAGCACCGCCGATGCCAATTCCCTAACCGGTTTCCGCGCCGGCATCGCCCTG
>Ga0182030_10002059_pt1 | contig 42451 bp, 32 predicted proteins | sample 812S3MmetaG_FD_121299 | JGI IMG/M metagenome (GOLD analysis project Ga0182030, IMG submission 121299) | Permafrost microbial communities from Stordalen Mire, Sweden - 812S3M metaG (Illumina Assembly) | ecosystem: Environmental > Terrestrial > Soil > Wetlands > Permafrost | place: Sweden... | reverse complement strand
CGCGCGCGGCGAGCTGTGCTACACGATCAGCCCGGTTCACACCGTCGAGAACTTCGTGAAGATGGGTGTCGAGCTGGAAGCGATGGGCTGTGATGCGCTGGGGATCAAGGACATGTCGGGCATCCTGCAGCCGCAGATCGCCCACAGGATGATCACCGAGCTGAAGAGCAAGATTGGAATCCCGATCTCGCTGCACACGCATGACACGGCGGGGCTTGGGGCCTCGACCTATCTGGCGGCGATCGACGCGGGAGTCGATAGCATCGAAGTATCCATCGTGCCGTTTGCAAACGGGACCTCGCAACCGGACACGCAACGGATGCTGGCGCTGCTGGAAGGGCATCCGCGGTGTCCGAAATTCGACACCGAGAAGCTGGCAAAGCTGCGGGATTATTTTGAAGGCGTGTACGCGGACCTCTCGAAGTTCACCAGCCCCAAGAACGAGCGGGTGGACAGCGATATTTTGATCTACCAGGTGCCTGGCGGGATGCTCTCGAACTTCCGGACGCAGATGAAGGAGCAGGGGATGGACGATAAATTCGACCAGGTCGTGAAGGAAATCCCCGTGGTGCGCGAAGCGCTCGGGTGGATACCGCTGGTGACGCCGACCTCGCAGATCGTGGGGACGCAGGCGATGATGAACGTGAAATTTGGCCGTTGGAAAATGATCTGCCAGCCGGCGCAGGATATCGCGCTGGGCAAATACGGCAAGACACCCGGGCCGATCAACCCGGAGATCCTGGCGCAGGTGGAAAAACTGAGCGGCAAGAAGTCCGTAACCGAGCGCCCGGCGGATTTGCTGGAGCCGGGGATGGAGAAATACCGGAAGCAATGCGCGGACAAGGGGCTGCCGACGAGCGACGAGATCGTCGTGTTGTACGCGATGTTCCCGCAGCAAGTCGAAGATCTGATCAAACCGAAAGCCGCGGCTGTAGCGACCGTAGCGACAGTGGCGGCTCCGGCCGCGCCGACCGCTCCGGCTGGGACCACCACGCATGCCAGCGGGGCCGGCAAACATTTGTTCGTCACCGTCAACGGGCAGCGCCACGACGTTATGGTGGAAACGCTTGAAGGCTGAATTGATTATGAGTTCCATCGAAAAACCATCCGTCCCCGCCGGCAGGTTGCTGGCGGAATTTCCGCCGGTCACCTATGAGGACTGGCGCAAAGTCGTCGACGCCGAACTCAAGGGCGCGCCGTTCGAGAAGAAGATGTTCACGACGACGCCCGAGGGGATCACCCTCAAGCCGATTTACCGGCGCGAGGACACGGCAGAACTGCCGCACGTGAATTCACTGCCGGGATTCGCGCCGTTCGCACGGGGCGCCACCGCGAGCGGTTACCTCAAAGAGCCGTGGGCCGTGTCGCAGGAAATCACCTGCGCGAGCGCATCGGAATTCAATAATGAAGCGCGCAACTCGATAGGGCGCGGGCTGAACGCGCTGAACATCGTGCTCGACCGCGCGACGAGGGACGGGCACGACCCGGATTGGGCGCAGGCCGAAGAAGTGGGCCTGGAAGGGCTATCGATCGCGACGCTCGGGGACCTGGACAAGGCGCTCGAAGGCGTCGACCTGGAAAAGACCTCGCTCTTTGTGCGTTCCGGGGCGTCGGCGATGCCGTTCGCGGCGCTGCTGGTGGCGCTGGCGAAGAAGCGCAAAAAAATATTTGTCAGGCTGCGCGGCTGCATCGAGATGGACCCGCTGGGAGTGCTGGCGCACGAAGGCCGGCTGCCGCAATCCTATGAAGAGGCGTATCGGGAGATGGCGATGCTGACCCGGTGGGCGGCGACGTATGCGCCTCGATTGCAAACCGTGTGCGTCCACAGCCGTGCCTGGCATGAGGCGGGCGGGAGCGCGGTGCAGGAACTGGCGTTCACGCTGGCGACCGGGGTTGAGTATCTGCGGCAACTGGACAACGTGGGCTTGCGGGCCGATCTGGCGGCGCCACGCATCCGGTTCGCGGTGACGGTCGGGACGAACTTTTTCATGGAGATCGCGAAATTGCGGGCATTGCGGATGTTGTGGTCGCGAGCCGTGGCCGTGGCGGGCGGGGGAGAAGCGGCGCAGAGAGCGTCGCTGCACGTGCGGACATCGCTTTGGAACAAGACAGTCGTCGATCCGTACAATAATTTGCTGCGGGCGACCGTCGAGGCGTTCGCGGGGGTGCTGGGCGGATGCGACAGCATGCAGGTGGGAGCGTTCGATGCGGTCTTGAGGACGCCGGATGACTTCAGCCTGCGGGTCGCGCGCAACACGCAACTGGTGCTGCAGAAAGAGTGCTCCCTGGATCAAGTGATCGATCCGGCGGGAGGCTCCTGGTATATCGAGAGCGCGACGGCGGAACTCGCGACACGGGCCTGGGCGCTGTTCCAGGAAGTGGAAAAGCGGGGCGGCATGCAAGCGGCGATGGAAGCCGGCTTCCCGCAGGAAGCGGTAGGGGCGACGGCATTGGAAAAGATCCAGGCGGTTACGCAGCGGCGGACGTCGATCGTGGGGGTCAACCAATACGCGAACCCGAAGGAAAAGGCGCTCGAAGTGAATGCCGAGGACACCAAGGCATTCCACAAGCAGCGGGCCCAGCAGATCGCATCGCATCGAATCGCGCTTGAAGACGCGGAGAGCCAGATCGTGCTCGACCGGCTGGCGGAGATCATCGGGCCGAAGGCCGAGGATAACTTCCAGGCATGCGTGGACGCGGTGACCGCGGGCGCGACTCTGGGCGAGATCACGCGGGCCATCCGGATCATCGATACGCCCTGCCCGCCGATCAACCCGGTGTGCCTGACCCGCGCCGCGGCGCCCCTGGAGGGGTTGCGGGCGGCGATGAACCGGCAGGCGGAGCCGGCGAAGGTATTTTTCTGCAACATGGGACCGCTCAAGGAGCACAAAGGCCGAGCGGATTTTTCGCGCGGGTTCTTTGGGGTCGGCGGGTTCGACGTGATTTCGCCGGCGGGCTTCAAGACGCCCGAGGAGGCTGTCGCGGCGTTCGCGGAATCCAAAGCGCGAATCGCGGTGATCTGCTCGACCGACGACAACTATCCGGCCCTGGTGCCGGCTCTGGCCGCCGGGATAAGGGAGCGAAAGCCGGATGCCATCATCGTGCTCGCGGGATTCCCCAAGGAGCAGATCGAGGAGCACAAAAAGTCCGGGGTCAACGAATTCATCCACATAAAGGCGGATGTGCTCGCGGTGCTCTCGAAAATTCAAAAACAACTTGAAATCGCCTGATGAAATCCTTTCCTGACTTTACAAAAGTAGCGTTTGACAGCACGCCCGCCGTTGCAAGCCTCGATGCGTGGGGCACGCGGTTCAAGGCGGAGACCGGTGAGAGCGCGGCAGAGTGGGCCACCATGACCCTGGAGCAGATCGCGCTGCAACCGCTCTATACCGCGGCCGATATAGAGAACTGCGAGCATCTGGACAGCATGCCGGGAATCGCGCCGTTCGTGCGCGGCCCGTATGGGTCGATGTATATTTCCAAGCCGTGGACCGTGCGGCAGTACGCCGGTTTTTCGACCGCCGAGGAATCCAACGCGTTTTACCGGAAAAACATTGCGGCCGGGCAGCAGGGGCTGTCCGTCGCGTTCGATCTGCCGACGCACCGCGGTTATGACTCCGATCATCCGCGCGCGTTTGCCGACGTGGGCAAGGCGGGAGTGGCCGTCGACTCGATCGCGGACATGAAGATCCTGTTCGACAACATCCCGCTGGATCGCATTTCCGTATCGATGACCATGAACGGGGCGGTGCTGCCGATCCTGGCATTTTACATCGTCGCGGCCGAGGAGCAGGGAGCGAAGCTGGAGCAATTGGCGGGGACCATCCAGAACGACATCCTGAAAGAGTACATGGTGAGGAACACCTATATCTATCCGCCGGCGCCCTCCATGAGGATCATCGCGGACATCTTCAGCTTTACGTCGAAGTTCATGCCGAAGTTCAACTCCATCTCCATCTCCGGCTATCACATGCAGGAAGCTGGGGCCACGGCGGATCTGGAAATGGCGTACACGCTGGCGGACGGCCTGGAATACGTGCGGACGGGGATCAAGGCGGGGATCGACATCGACGCGTTTGCGCCGCGGCTCTCGTTTTTCTGGGCGCAGGGGAAGAACTTCTTCATGGAGATCGCCAAGATGCGCGCGGCGCGCGCGCTGTGGGCGAAGATGATCAAGCAGTTCAACCCGAAGAACCCGAAGTCGATGGCGTTGCGGACGCACTCGCAGACGAGCGGGTGGTCGCTGACCGAGCAGGACCCGTTCAACAACGTGGCGCGGACCTGCATCGAGGCGATGGCAGCGGCGCTGGGCCACACGCAAAGCCTGCACACCAATTCGCTGGACGAAGCGATAGCGTTGCCGACGGATTTCTCGGCGCGGATCGCGCGGAACACCCAATTGCTGCTGCAGGAGGAAACCGGGATCACCAAAGTGATCGATCCATGGGCGGGCTCCTTCTTTGTCGAGGCGCTGACCGAGGCGATCATGAAGCAGGCGTGGCATCACATCGAGGAAGTCGAGGCGCTGGGAGGGATGGCCAAGGCCATCGAGACCGGGCTGCCCAAGCTGCGGATCGAGGAAGCGGCGGCGCGGCGGCAGGCGCATATCGACTCCGGGAAGGAAGCGATCATCGGCGTGAACACCCTGCGGCTTGAAAAGGCCGAGAAGATGGAAACGCGCGACGTGGATAACGAGGCGGTGAGGGAAGCGCAGCTCAAGCGGCTGCACAGTGTGAAGTCCGGACGCGACCAGGCGAGGGCGCAGGCGGCGCTCGACGCGCTGACCGAAAGCGCGGGCAGCGGGGAGGGGAACCTGCTGGCGCTGGCAATCGAAGCGGCGCGGGCGCGCGCGACGCTGGGAGAAATTTCATTTGCACTGGAGAAACATTTCAACCGGCACAAAGCAGTCATCCGATCCGTGAGTGGCATATATCAATCCGAATTCGGCGAGGCCCCCCAAATCCAGGAGGTCCGAAAACTAACCGACCAGTTCGCGGAGAAGCAGGGGCGCCGGCCGCGCATCCTGATCGCGAAGATGGGCCAGGACGGCCATGACCGTGGAGCGAAAGTCGTTGCGACGGCGTACGCGGACCTTGGTTTCGATGTCGATATCGGGCCATTGTTCCAGCAACCGGAAGAGGCGGCGCGGATGGCGGCGGAGAACGACGTGCACGTGGTGGGGATCAGCTCCCTGGCAGGCGGACACAAGACGCTGCTGGTGCAATTGAGGGAGGAACTCAACAAGATCAACCGGCAGGATATCATGGTGGTGGTGGGCGGGGTGATCCCGCCGCAGGATTACGATTTCCTGAAGGACAATGGGGCGGCGGCGGTGTTCGGGCCGGGGACGTTTATTCCGGACGCGGCGAAGGAAATGTTGACGCAGTTGAATCAGGCGCTGGATTGATGGGTGTACATGGCAATCACGTTGAAGATGAATGCGTTCGCGGAGCCGGGGACGAGGCGGGAAGGCGATTGCCGTGGCGTGGACGCGGGGGGTTGGCGCGCCCCTTTGGGGCTTGGGCCGTTGCAGGCCCTATACCCAGGGCGTTGCCCTGGGCTGGCTTGGGGCGGGCCTTTGGCCCTTCAGAAGAGGGTGGTGGCGTTTTTGGTGGGGGGCAGCGCGGGGAAAAGGGATTTAAGGGACCTAAGGGACCTAAGGGACCTAAGGGACCTAAGGGACCTAAGGGGGGCGGATGGAGAGGGGATGCACGGGACTGGGGGAGGGGACGTATGAGTGAGCTGGCGCCAGGAAATACGCGGCGGCCGAGGCAGATGTCGGTGGAGGATTATGTGGCGGGGGTGCGTGGAGGGGACCGGTCGATATTGGCGCGGGCGATTACGCTGGTGGAAAGCCATTCGCGGCGGCACGAGGCGCAGGCGCAGGAGGTGTTGCACCGGATCCTTCCTTTTACGGGGCTTGCGAAACGGGTCGGGATAACCGGGGTGCCGGGAGTGGGGAAAAGCACGTTCATCGAATCGTTCGGGTGCCATCTGGTCGAGAAGGGACACAAGTTGGCGGTGCTGACGATCGATCCCACGAGTTCGCGCTCCGGGGGGAGCATCCTTGGAGACAAGACGCGGATGGAGCGGCTGTGCCAGTTGCCGGAGGCGTTCATCCGGCCATCGCCGACCGGGATGAGCCTGGGAGGTGTGGCGAGGCGGACGCGGGAGACGATGCTGCTGTGCGAAGCGGCGGGGTTTGACACCATCCTGGTGGAAACGGTGGGGGTGGGACAAACGGAGATCACGATGCGGTCGATGGTAGATTTTTTTCTGCTGCTGTTGCTGCCTGGAGCGGGGGACGAGCTGCAAGGGATCAAAAAGGGAATTGTCGAGATGGCGGACCTTGTGGCGATCAACAAGGCGGAGGGCGAGAACCGGATGCGGGCGGAACGGGCGAGGCAGGATCAGGCGATGGCGCTGCATTACCTGCAACCGGCAACCAACGAATGGCCGACGGAAGTGCTGCTGTGCGCGGGCCTGACAGGCGAAGGCATCCCGGAAATCTGGGAGCGCATTGAAAAGTTTTACGCGACGCTGGCGCCCAAAGGGGTGATCGCGCACCGGCGGCAGGAACAAGCGCAGGAGTGGCTGAATGCGCTGATCGAGGACGAATTGAAGCGTCGCTTTTATTACGATCCGCGTGTAAAAGCGCGCCTCCCCGAAGTGAGGCAGGCGCTGATGCGCGGAGAGATAACGCCCGTGCGGGCAGCCGAGTCGCTGCTGGCCGCGCATGAAGCCGTGGACTCCGGGGACGCCGCCAAGGCCGGCACGAGCCAAGAATTATGATCAATAAAATCGACCACCTGGGAATCGCTGTAAAGTCGCTCGACGAAGCCATCCCCTATTATGAAAAGGCGCTGGGCCTGAAGTGCGCGCACCGCGAAGAAGTGCCGTCGCAGAAAGTGCGCACCGCGTTTTTTAATTGCGGTGAAGTGCACATAGAATTGCTGGAGCCGACCGATCCGGAAAGCGCGATCGCGAAGTTCCTGGAAAAGAATCCGGCTGGAGGGATTCACCACGTGGCGCTGGGGACCGACGACATCGCGGGGCAGTTGAAGCAGGCGGCAGGGGCCGGGGTGAAACTGATCCACGAGAAACCCATCGACGGGGCCGGCGGGAAGCTGGTCGCCTTCCTGCACCCGAAGTCCACGTACGGAGTGCTGACGGAATTTTGCATGCCGAAAGACGGCAACGGGCCGGCGCACTAAAGCGACCCAACGAACGAGCCCCATCCACCAAGTCCTTAACCCACCCGCGACCCAAACCTAATTATGGCCATTAAGAAATCCCTCCTCGACGAACTGGAAAAGAAACGCGCCACCGCCCGAGCCGGCGGAGGCGAGGATAAGCTCAAGGCGCGGCGGGCCAAGGGCCTGCTGACCGCGCGCGACCGGCTGGCAGAGTTGTATGAAGCAGGCACGTTCCAGGAATGGGGCATGCACGCGGACCACACGTGCCACAACTTCGGGCTGGAGACGAAATCGCTGGCGTGCGACGGGGTGGTGTCCGGGACGGGGATGGTCGATGGGCGGCCTGTGGCGGCGTACAGCCAGGACTTTACCGTGGGGGGAGGGGCGCTGGGACACATCCATTCCAAGAAGATGGCGGACATCATGAGCTTTGCCATAAAGACGGGCTGCCCCGTGGTCGCCATTAACGACTCGGGCGGAGCGCGCGTCCAGGAGGGCGACGACGCGCTGTCCGGGTACGGCAACGTGTTTTTTCACAACGTGCTGCTGTCGGGCGTGGTGCCGCAAATTGCGGTGATCGCGGGCTCATGCGCAGGCGGGGCGGCGTACTCGCCGGCGCTGATGGACTTCATCATCATGGTGAAGGGGAGCGGGACCATGTTCATCACGGGGCCGGAGATCATCCACGCGGTGACGGGTGAAAAGTGCACCATGGATGAAATCGGGAGCGCGATGGCGAACGCGAGCGTGAGCGGCAACGTGCATTTTGTGGCCGAGAACGACACCGATGCGTTGAGGATCGTGAAAAAGCTGCTGTCGTATCTGCCGGCGAATAACATGATCGATCCGCCGCACGTACCGACGCCGCAAATCGACCAGAAGCTGGATCTCGGAATGAACGAGCTGATCCCGGACAACATCAAGGATCCGTTTGACGTGACGAAGGTGATCGGACGGCTGGTGGACGGCGGGGACTTCCTCGAAGTGATGAAGGAATTCGCGAAGAACATCGTGATTTGTTTCGCGCGCATCCAGGGGATCGTCGTGGGGATCATCGCCAACCAACCGGCGGTAAAGGCCGGGACACTGGATATCGACGCATCCGACAAGGCGGCGCGGTTCATCCGGTTCTGCAACGCGTTTAACATCCCGATTGTGAACCTGGTGGATGTGCCGGGATTCCGGCCCGGGGTACAGCAGGAGCGTGGGGGCATCATCCGGCACGGGGCGAAGATGCTGTTCGCATACGCGTCGGCGACGGTGCCGAAGATAACCGTCATCATGCGCAAGGCGTATGGTGGAGCGTACCTGGCAATGTGCAGCTCCGACATGGGCGCGGATGCGGTCTATGCGTGGCCGTGCGCGGAGATAGCGGTGATGGGGGCAGAAGGGGCGGTAAGGCTTCTCTTCAAACGCGAGATCGCGGCAGCGGAGGATCCCAAGAAAGAGGAAGCGCGGCTAAGCGCGGAGTATCGGGCGAAGTTTTGCACGCCGTACGAAGTGGCGAAGAAGGCGATGATCACCGATGTGATCAGCCCGGCGGAAACGCGGGCGGTGGTCTCCTTCGCGCTGCGCAATACCTTGAGCAAACGCGACACGAGGCCGCCGAAGAAACACGGGACGATCCCGCTCTAACGGCAACGGAAAGAAAAAAATCATGAGCAATCCGACCGATCCTCCAGAAGACCTGACGCCGGCCGAGGCAGCCCTCGGGAAGGCGCTGGCGCTGATTCACCGGGTGCTGAGCCGGCTCGACGATCCGGCCCGCAAGGCGGAGGTGCAAAGCGCCTTGAAAAAAGCCGGCTCGCTGGTCGAAGCGGCGCGAGCGGCACACGGCGGCGGGACGGCGCAAGGAGCGCCATTGGGGGTGCAAAGCGTCTCCACGGCCGTAGCGCCGCAGATCGCGGCCGTGATCGCGGCGGCAGTGTCCGTCGTAATCGAGCAGCCGTTCCGGCTGGTGTCCGTGCAACAGGTGTCGGTGCCCGTGGTGCCGCATCTCAACGTCTGGGCGGTCGAAGGCCGGACCCGGATATTCATGTCCCACAAAGTCCGCTAACCCTCTTTCCAATTAAAAAATCGAATGATCAAACGACTCCGCGTAACCGTTGACGGGAACTCCTACGACGTAACCGTCGAGGTGCCCGAGGAAGTGACCTCCGCCGCCCCGGCGGCGCCAGTAATTTCCGCACCGCAACCCACTCATGCCGCGCCCGCGGCCCCGGCCCAAAAAGCGCCGGCCCATGGCCACGCGCCGGCCCAAACGAATGCGCCAGCGCATAGCGCGCCGAAACCGGCCGCGGCCGGACCGGGCGACGTGCCGTGCCCGCTCTCGGGCCGGATCACCGGCGTGATGGTGCAACTCGGCCAGGATGTGAACGAAGGCGATCACCTGGTGACAATCGAGGCCATGAAGATGAATACCTTTGTGTTCGCTCCGCGCGGCGGGAAGGTCATCGCCATCAAGACCGAAGTCGGCGCGGTGGCCGAGGAGGGGCAGGTGCTGGTTACCCTGGGGTAACCGGAGGGGAAGTTAGAAGTTAAAAGTTAAAAAGTTAGAAGAGCCCCCGGAACCGCGTCGGCAACCACTGGCGCGTGAATGCCATTTGACTCATGAATTCCTATCCTGAAATGACCGCGGCCGAGGCCGCCGAACTGATCCAACACGGAAATACCGTTGCCTTTAGCGGGTTTACCCCGGCAGGCGCGCCGAAGGATGTACCCAAGGCCATCGCCGAACGCGCGAAGGTAATCCACGAGGCCGGGAACCCGTTCCAAATCGGGGTGATGACGGGCGCCTCGACCGGCAAGTCGCTGGACGGCGCGCTCGCGGAGGCGGACGCGGTGAGTTTCCGGACGCCGTACCAAAGCGACCCGACGATGCGCAAGAGCATCAACGAGGGGCGGACGCAGTTCTTCGACATGCATCTGTCCACGGCGCCGCAGAACATCCGGTACGGGTTTCTGGGGCCGGTGCACTATGCGGTGATCGAGGCGTGCGATGTTTCGCCCAAGGGCGAGATCACGCTGACGTCTGGGGTGGGAGCGGCGCCGACGTATTGCCGGGTGACCGACAAGATCATCATCGAGTTGAATAAGTTCCATCCCGACACGCTGCGCGGGGTGCATGACGTGTACGAACCGGAGGATCCGCCGTATCGGAATCCGATCCCGATCTTCAGGCCGTCCGATCGCATCGGGGCGCCTGTGGTGAAAGTGGACCCGAAGAAAATCGTGGCCATCGTGCGGACCGATGTGCCGGACGAGACCAAGGGGTTCAGCGAGATCGGGGAGACGACGGCGCAGATCGGGCATAACGTCGCGGATTTCTTCGCGGCGGAATTGCGGCGGGGGCTGATCCCGAAGGGTTTTTTACCGATCCAATCCGGCGTGGGGGACACGGCGAATGCCGTGCTGGAAGCGATGGGCAAGAACCCGGAGATCCCGATGTTCGAGGTCTATACCGAGGTGATCCAGGATGCGGTGGTCACGCTGATGAAGCAGGGGAAAGTGCGATTTGCGAGCGGCTGCTCGTTGACCGTAACCAACGACGTGATCAGGGAAATTTACGACAACATGGAATTCTTCCGGCCGAAGTTTTTGCTGCGTCCGCAGGAAATCAGCAACAGCCCGGAGGTGGTGAGGCGGCTGGGGATCATCTCCATCAACACGGCGATCGAAGTGGACATCGCCGGGAACGTCAACAGCACGCACGTGCTGGGGCGGGACATCATGAACGGGATCGGGGGATCGGGCGATTTTGCGCGGAATGCGTTCATCTCGATGTTTACGTGCCCGTCGACGGCGAAGGGCGGAAAGATAAGCACCATCGTGCCAATGGTGTGCCACCTGGATCAAAGCGAGCACTCGGTGCAGGTCGTCGTGACCGAGCAGGGAGTGGCGGACTTGCGAGGCAAGAGCCCGAGCCAGAGGGCGGAGGCTATTATTTCCAATTGCGCGCACCCGGACTATCGGCGGCTGCTGCGGGATTACGTGCGTCTGGCGGGTGCGCGCGGGCACTCGCCGCAGACGTTGAGCGCGGCGTTTGGGATGCACCAGGAGTTTTCGAAGAGCGGAGACATGCGCGCGACATCCTGGGAGGGGTTCAAGAAGTAGGAGGGGGGTCCGGGGAAATAGGGGCGGGGGAAGTTTTCGCGCGAAAACAAGCGATTGCTCCCCGGGGCTAAATCGTGCATTCTGGGGCTCTTATGAGTCGTCTGGAAGGCAAGGTGTTGGTGGCGCAGGGCGGCGGTCCGACTGCGGTTATTAACCAATCAATCGTCGGGGTAACGCTGGAGGCGCGGAAGTTTACCCAGGTGAAGGCGGTTTACGGGGCGGTGCATGGGGTGAGGGGAATCCTGAACGAGGACTTCCTGGATCTGACGCGGGAGACCACGCACAACCTGGAACGAGTGGCCGATACGCCGTCCTCGGCGTTGCTCTCGACGCGGGACAAGCCGGACGAGGAGTATTGCGCGCGCATGTTCAAAGTGATGAGGAAGCACGATATCCGTTACTTTTTCTACGTGGGCGGGAATGACTCGGCGGACACGGTGAGGATCATTAACGAGCAGGCGGAAACCACGGGATACGACTTTCGGGCGATTCATATCCCCAAGACGGTGGACAATGATCTGGCGGTGAATGATCACTGCCCGGGGTACGGGTCGGCGGCGCGGTATGTGGCGCAGGCGTTCATGGGGCTGAACCTGGACAACCGGGCGCTGCCGGGGGTGCTGATCGGGGTGGTGATGGGGAGGCACGCGGGGTTCCTGACGGCGGCGGGGAGCCTGGGCAGGAAGTATCTGGAGGAGGGGCCGCACTTGATTTATCTGCCGGAGCGGACGTTCTCGAAGGAGAAATTTCTGGCGGACGTGGAGCGGGTCCATCGGGAACGCGGGAGGTGCGTGATCGCGGTGTCGGAGGGAATCCAGGACGGGACGGGCAGGCCGATTATGCTGTCGCTCAAGGAAAAGAGCGAGCGGGATGCGCATGGGAACGTGCAGCTATCCGGGACGGGGGCGCTGGGGGATTTGCTGGCGGACCTGGTGCGGGACAATCTCAAGATCAAGCGGGTGCGGGCGGATACGTTCGGGTATTTGCAGCGGTCATTCATGGGGGTCGTGTCGGACCGGGATGCGCATGAGGCGCGGGAGCTGGGGGAAATCGCGGTGCAATACGCGATGTGGGACAACGTGGATGGGTCGATAGTGATCGCGCGGCCGGTGCTCAATTACAGCGTGAGCTACAGCCTGGTGCGTCTTGCCGAGGTGGCGGGAAAGACGAGGACGATGCCGGATGAATTCATCAATGAGGAGGGCAACGGGGTGACGGAAAAGTTCTGGAGCTATTGCCGGCCGCTGATGGGGTCGGGGTTCCCGGAATCGCATCGGCTGCGGGCGCCGCATGTGCCGAAGATCGAGGAGGGTTAAAATTCGAAATTCGAATTTTTTGTTAGCGGGTAATGATCGTGTAGAGGCTGTGCTTCGGGAGGGTGATGACGGCTTTGTCGGCGATGAATTGCGGATGGAGGCGGGCGGTGGCGTAGCCTTGCTCGTCGAGGGTGGTGGCTTTGAGGGTGGGGCTGGCGGCGAGGGTGACGGTGGAGTCGATGTCGCGCACGGTGATGGGGGCGCGGCCGATGTCCTGGATGAGGCCGTTGGCTGATTTGAAGCCGTCCATTTTTTCCTCGGTGAAGGCTTGAATGAGGATTCTGCGGGAATTGGCGATGGGGGCGCCGTCGAGGCTGATGACGTGGATGGCGCCGTAGTCGTTGCGGGACTGGATTGAGACGTCGGCGAGGTTGATCGCGCCGGCTTTGGCAAGAAAACCGACGGCGGCTTGGCTGCGGGGGGAGTTGACGGTGAGGAGGCCGCGGGCGTAATCCCATACGAGCTCGCCGGTGGTGCTGGTGATGCGCTTGTTCGCGCGGTCGATGTACGGGGTGAGGTCTGCGGCCACGGGTGTGGCGTTTCTGGCGAAGGTGCGCTCGACGCGGCCTACGAAGAAGGCGAGGGGATCGAAGGCGGCGGTTTGACCGGGCTCGGCGGCGTTGGGGGCGCCGGTCATGCGGAAATCGGCGTTGCGGCCTTCGATCAAGGAGGCGCTTTTGAGGTTGAGGATGTCTTCGACGGTGGTGACCTGGCGGAGGACGGTGTCGCCGGGTTTGAGGTCGCCCCGGCGATATTGCAAGGCCTCGGCGGGGGATTGGCCGATTTCTCCGGGCATCATGTAGGGCCAATTGCCGCCGCCGTTGTTCTCCCAATTGCCGCTGCCGGCGGCAAAGAAGTAAACGCCGTCGATGCCTTGCAGGGATTCATACGCGCTTACCAGGGGCTCGCCCTCGGCGATGAAGCGATTCGGTTTGTTCCAGGCGATCTCGGTCTGGATGTGGGGATGGCCTGGGAGGCGGACGTATTGGAAGGGAACGGACTCGGGATCGAACATGGCGGTCTTGTCCTGGTAGGTCTGGCCGGGGCGGACGGACCATCCGGAGGCGTCTCCGGCGTGGTCGCCGCCGAAGTAGCCGTGTTTGTCGATGACATCGACGCCGGAGTAAGTGTAGCGCTCGATGAAGCCGAGGCCGGGCGCGGTGGTCCAGTTGCTGGCGGAGATGGGCCACCGTGCGCCCAGGTCGTCGCGGAGGAACTTACTCATGCCTGCATAGAAATCGTGCTGGAGCTGGGCGAGGAAATGGACCTGATCGAGGAGGCGCTTCTGCCGGTCGGGCGATTGTTTTGGGAAGCCGGCGCTGCTCATTTCGAAGGCGCCGTAGAGACCGGCGCGTGAATCGGCGGGGAGGTCGTCGGGATGCTTGTCGCCGGGCCAGGCGGCGAAGGCGCGGGGAAGGGCGCCGTATTTATTCGTGAGCCAGGCGGCGAATTTTTTCTCGAGGTGTTCGCGGGGCCCGCGGCCCAGGGAGGCGGGCTGGAAGGTCCAGAAGAAGAGGCTGTCCTCGTTTTGAATCTCGAACAGGCCGACGGACGGCTCCTCCGCCAGGGTCCTGCCGGAGTAAGGGTTTTTGGTGGTGAGGATCTGGCGGAGCCATGACTTATAGATTGCCTGCATCCGGGGCTCGAAGATGAGGAGGCCGAATGGGATTTTTCCAAGGATATCATCGGCGCCCGGGATGCCGTCGCTGGGTTTTACATTGAACCAGAGAGGGAAATAATCGGATAGGTGGGCGTAGATGCCCTGCTTCTTGAGGGCGTTGATGAGGTAAAAGTAGTTATCGAGACGGGCGGGGTCGATCTTGGTGGGATCATTGCCGGTACGGTCGAACAAGGCGCCGTGAATGCGGACCATGTTGATGCCGAGCTTGGCAAAGCGGGCGGCCATGAGGTCCATCGCTTCCTTGCTCAGATCGCCGGGAGGGGCGCTGGTATTGACGGCCCAGAAGCGGACGGGCCGGCCGTTGCCGAGCCTGAAGGAATCGCCATTGGCCTGGATGTAGCCGGATTGGCCGGCCTCGGCTTCGTTGAGGGAGCGGAGGTTGAGGAGGGCGTCGTTGCCGAAGGGCTCGGGTCCGGGCCCGAAGGCCCACCAGCCGGGCTCGTCGGCGCCGAGTTTTTGGCCGGGCTTGAGCTTGCCGCTGGGGGTGAAGGGAGCTGAAGTGAAGAGGAGGCAATCGAGGCTGCCGTGATTATTGTTGGCGCTATGGAACCGGAAGGCGACGGTGTTTTGGCCGGCCCACAGGTTGACGGGGCCGATCTTGATCCATGCGATGAAACGGAGATCGGGCTTGTTGTCGCTGGCGATGTTGATGAGGTCGGCGGGGTGCGTGAAATCGACGGGAGTCCAGATGCCGTCGTTGAGGCGGTAATCGAGCTTGGGATCGCCGATGGGATTGGCGCGAATCCAGAAGGCGTAGGCGCCGGCATGGGTGGCGTTGAACTGGTAATCGGCGAGGCCGACCTGCGGGCCGAAGTTGGAGATGAAATCGCCGCCGGAGAGCTGGGCCTTGAGGACGGCGCCGGCGTACCAGGGATGCGGTTTCATGTTCGTGCTGACGGGGTTCTCGCCTTCGACCCAGATGACATCGTCCGCGGCGAGCCCGTGAGCGGCGGCAAGTGCGAGATAGAAGAGAGCCAGGCAGAGCAGGAAACGGGGGGGCATGAGCGATACCATCAGGCTGGGCGGAGGGGCGTCAATGGGGGAGAACGGGTGGAGGGTGGTCTCGCGATGCGGCGCGGCCCGATTGCGCAAGGGGTGGAACCGAAAACCGCTGCCTCGCGGTTGGATATTCATGGGTTCATCAGGCATGGTATGTAAGAAAATCGAACAATCACAGATTTTTCTGTTTGACTTTCATACAAGTGGGAGGATTGTGGGTGAAACCAAAGACGCATGAATGCTTCCATGACTGCTGCCGCACCGGTAATCTCCTTCCCTGAATCCAAAATTCGTTCGCGCATTGAGGATTTTTGGAGGGAGAAAACCGGCGAGGCAGCGGACAACCCCTTCGCTCCCGCAAGGAAAAATACTCTCCATTCGGTTCTCCCGGATATCGATTCGCTTGAAATCGTGAAATTTATGCTGAGGATCGAAGAGATCATCGACGTTGAAATACCCCCAAAATTCATCAAGCGAGGCGGATATCAGACCGCCGATGAGGCGATTCGACACCTCATGCCCCAGCTTCGCAGTTTATGCGTCAGTGCGTCCAAGTAGAAAAAATCCAATATGCCCAGCAGTGAAGAAAACGACCGTCGTAAAATAGGCCTGCGACTGAAAGAAATCCGCGAGTACCTCGGTCTATCGCAAGAGGAAGTCGCTCAAACCATGAAGATGCCTCGACCAGCAATTTCCCTAATCGAAAGCGGTGAACGGAAAGTCGATGCTATCGAGCTCAAAAAGCTTTCCGACCTCTACCAACAACCGGTCGACTACTTTATCTCAGGATCATCTGACACAGCAAGCGTGCAGGATGTTGCGATTCTGGCGCGGACGCCGAAAGATGTCGCTCAATTGGCGCGCACAGCTACCAAGCTCAGCCCTGAGGATCGTAGCGAACTTGTACGGTTCGCAGAATTCCTGAGGGCTCGGCCAAAAACACAATGACTCAGCGTGAAGCCATCCTGGAGGGCGCCAAAAAGGCGACCCGCCTTCATGAAGTGCTTGGCACGAAGGAAGCCGTCGAGCGCAGTTCCGGGCGTATCGACGTCTTTGACGCGGCGCTGCATCAAGGCTCCATGCTCCTTTTTCGCGACCTGAAGAAAATCCTTGGGGCATACCTAAATGAAGATGGCACCCCAGGCATTATCGTCACCACGCAACGCCCGCTTTCGATCCAGCGATTCACCGCCGGACACGAGCTTGGACATTATTATATGGGACACGATCCGAGCATTGACGGGGACGAGATTCTCGGAGCAACGAACGAACTCGCATTGGTTGAGGTTCAAGCGAACGCATTTTCCGCTGAGTTCCTAGCTCCAAAATGGTTGCTATTCTACCATGGACGCCACCAGGGCTGGGATGCTGATGCTATATCCAACCCCGTCATCGTCTATCAACTCTCCCTCAGGCTAGGCATCAGCTACGAGGCAACATGCTATTCACTACGGACCCACGATATCATCAAGCCAGCCGCTCTCCAATCCTTGCTGGCCGTGTCACCAAAGACCATCAAAAGACAAGTGCTACCGGACTCATATGAGCCCAGCAATTGGTTTCCCGACGTTTGGCTCCTCACCGAAAAAGATCGGGGGGCGCGGATCGAGGGTCAGCCGGACGACTTATTCGTTTTGCAGCTTCAAGAAAAAAGCGGTGCTGGATACCTTTGGGACGTGGACTCACTTCGAGCGGAAGGTTTTGAAATAATAAAGGATGAGCGTAGCAATCAGAATAGAGCCGATGCGATTGGGGGTAGTCTTCTCCACAGAATAACCACGGGTGCAGCTCCGCGGCCTGCGGGATCGATCAATGTTGCGCAAAGGCGTCCGTGGCGGCTCCAAGACCCGCCGTTGGAACAGTTGAGGATCGACTATGATGTCACCGGAAAGGAACACGGCTTGCCGCGTGCGCAACGTCGCCAATTCGACGCTGCATGACCACGGTTGCGATTTTGAAGGACAATCGAGGTCTCTTCCTGGGGGCTCGAGATCAAGGATCTCGCCCTACATGCCTCGCATTTGCGCTCAGTGACGCGCATGCAGCGGAACGCCCACCGTTTCGGGCACTATCTGCGGACTATCTCTACTACCACGCAATGCAGAGGATGCCCGCGAACCATGGAGATAATGGAGTTGGCCTAAACGAAGCCTCCACGGCCCTTCGCGACGATGGCCAGCCGCCTGAAACGTCATGGCCATATTCCGCTATTCTCCCATTGAACCTTGCGCAATGGCAGCCGCCGGCAAACCTTCCGGTTCAATACGCCACTGCACTCGCGAACGCAGCCAGCGCCGACGCAATCTGCTCTCTGCTCGACAACGATCGTTCGGCGGTCCTCGTTTTCCGCCCCAGTGAACGATTTTACTATGCGGATGCGAACGGGATTCTCCCGGACCGCAATCCAGATCCCGACATCCCGCAGACTCACGCGGTCGTCGCCGTTGGCTATGGAGCCACCGCTGCCGGTCGCCACATTCTAATCCGCAATAGCTGGGGGTCCACATGGGGCCAGCAGGGCCACGCTTGGCTCTCCGAAAATTATCTCGCGCCGAGGCTAACCAATGTCACACTGATTCAAGCTAACTAATGAAACTCATCTCCGTCCCAACTTGCACTCGTGCCTGGCTAGAAGGCTGCACTCATTTGCGGCATCAACCAAATATGCGTGAGTACAATCTCATCCTTGAGATCGCCGAGCCAATGACACTCCGCGATGATGAGAAGCAGATTTACGCCGTAGTGGATTCCTTTCTGACGAAACACGGAAAGCAGTCGCTTAATTCGGTTATAAATACAATCTTCCCTGCCGGCTTCTATGCGCGGGAAGGCGCGGCTTCGGTTATCGAATCTTACGGTGAAATTGCCGAAAAGATAAGACATCATCCGGATAATTGTCGCTGGGGTACCTACGCCTATCGCATGCTCACGAAACGGAAAGACGAAAAAAACCGAGAGTTTATACCGTTGCAGGCAATCACAGAGAAACTGAAAGCTCAACTCCAGAGCGCATCGGCCAAACGAGCGGTTTACGAGGTTAATCTTATCGATCCAATGGTAGACATCCCAATTTACGAGGCTGAAAAAGATCGTACTAATACAAGAGGCGGGCCATGCCTTAGTCACGTCAGCTTTAAATTGAAAGACGACCATCGGTTAATGTTGACGGCCTTCTATCGCTCGCACCATTACGTGCAGCGCGCACTTGGTAATCTATTTGGCCTCGCTTGGCTGCAAGACTTCGTCGCTTCCGCGGTTGGAGTTAAAAGCGCGGAGTTGGTGTGTATTTCTTCTATGGCCATGATTGAATCTGACGAAAATTGGGAAAAGAACGAGACAAATAGCTTGCTGGCTCATTGCAATAAACTACTGGATTGTATTGTCCAAGAGAAGACAGTGGCGCGCAGGTCAGAGAGAATGGTAGCCACCACGGCGTAACGGAATGCCCCACGCTGCACCCAAACCAATGGATGCCAAACCAGGGCACGGCCGAGGCGGACTTATCGTTTTCGAAGGAGCAGACGAGAGCGGAAAAACCACAATCTCGAAGCTTCTCGCGGAAGAGATTTTCAAACAAGGCGAAGACTGTATCTGGCTCGCTTTCCCAGGCCAAACACCGGGAACCTTAGGGGCAGAAGTCTATTCCATTCATCACGACGCTCGCTTTGCTGGCGTACCGGCTTTGAGCATGCAATTGATTCATATTGCAGCCCACGTTGAGGCAATCGAGCGAAACATCCTCCCGGCCCTCGCGCGGGGTGCGTGGATAGTTCTCGACCGCTACTGGTGGTCGACTTGGGTTTATGGCGTGTTAGCCGGAGCAAATCAGAAGACTCTCCAACACGCTTTAGAGATTGAGTTCCTAGACTGGGGGACCGTCTTACCGACAATAGCGTTCCTGTTTCTGCGCAACGTGCCCGGTACGGCAAAGCCCGTGACCGAACGTGTGAATTTGCAGACCGAATATAAAAAGTTGGCCCGTCGTGAATCGCGCCGCTACCCGGTCGAGATCGTGGATAATAGCAGCACTATCGAAGACGCTTTCCATTACGTTCTATCCAGCACACTGAGGCATCTGGCGAATCCCCAATGATTATCAACGAAATTCAGCGGGATTTACCACTCACTAAGGATTCTACTCTTTCAAAAGAACTATTGAAAGATGGAACGGGGAAAACCGTGGGAGTCGATCTACCCAAGCTGAAAAAGCTGCTTCGTCCCGCATCGCCCACGACTGTCTTTGCGACCTATTGGACCTTCGCAGTTAAGCGTCAGCAAATATTCTTCCGCAGATTCAACGGTGCTCCGCCCCCGTGGACAGATGACAGCATTTTAGCTTCGCATCGATTTACGAACGCATACCGAGCGGCGGACAGAGTTAGTCAATATCTAATAAAAAAGGTTCAATACAATAATAAATGGAACGTCGACGATTTATTTTTCCGAACTATTCTCTTTAAATTCTTCAATCGGATCGAAACATGGGAACGCCTTGTTCAGGAATGCGGTGAGCCTCAATGGTGCAATTTTTCTCGCGACAGGTACGCGAAAGTGCTGGATGCGGCAATGGCCGAAGGTCGTCGGGTATATTCAGCGGCCTATATAATGCCGAGCGGCGGCCCGAGAAGCCGTTTTGCCCGCAAGCACTGCATGCATCTTGAGTTAATCGAGAAAATGATGCGAGACGGATTGCCAGTGAAGATCGCATCCGCCAAATCCATGTCGGATGGTTTCAATTTGTTACGGGCGTATCCGACGCTCGGCGATTTCCTGGCTTATCAGTACGTTACGGACCTAAATTATTCGGAACTTTCCGAATTTCAAGAATCGGAATTCACGATTGCGGGTCCTGGTGCCCACGAGGGGATTAGAAAATGCTTTTCCGATCTGGGTGGCAAAGATTCGGGTTGGATTATCCGGCGCGTGGCCGAAGTCCAAGAGGATGCATTCGCCGCTGTCGGAGCGTCATTTCCAAAGCTCTGGGGTCGACCATTGCAGTTGATCGATTGCCAAAATCTCTTCTGTGAAGTTGGAAAATACGCAAGAATCCGGCACCCGGAATTCAACGAGCTAAATGGACGAGTTCGCATTAAACAAAAATTCGTGGCCAACAGCAAACGGATCGAATTCACATTTCCGCGAAAGTGGAATTTGATCATTTCACGACCAAATCATTTTTAAAATGTGGCAGCTATTTGAGGCGGATACGGCCAATGAATTGTGGACTAAAGTTGTGGAGAGTCTTCTCGGCGACGCCGGTGTTATTACTCAGCCCAGTCGTTGCGGCACCACACGTGAAATCCTTCACGCCGTTTTGACCCTACGGCAACCTCGCGAAAGATGGGTGACGGTCCGGCGCCCCGCGTTGAATCCGGCCTTCGCAATCGCGGAAGTCTTTTGGATATTGGAGGGACGTTCCGACGCCAGGTTTTTGAGCTATTTCAACCGCTCGTTCACACGTCATGTGGGAACAGCAACCCATCTCCACGGCGCATACGGGAAGCGCCTTCGTACGCATTTTAACATAGATCAACTTTCACACGCATACGATACATTGCGCTTGAACCCGAATTCCCGCCAAGTGGTACTCCAAATTTGGGACGCAGGTTCGGATTTGCCGAATGAAGGGGGGCAACCCCGCGATTCTGATATACCGTGCAATACTCAGTCGATACTTAAAATCCGGAATTCAAAATTAGAATGGCTCCAGGTAATCAGAAGCAACGATGTCTTTTTGGGCCTTCCACATAATCTTATTCAGTTTACGATGCTCTAGGAAATTCTTGCTGGCTGGCTGGATATTGAACCGGGTCACTATCACCAAGTCAGCGATAGCTTGCATGTTTATGATCGTGATCTCGGTGCCATCCGGCCCCAACCGGCAGAGGTTTTCGCAGGAGGAGACAATTTCGCCTTACCCAAGCAGGAGTCCTCTGCCGTTGTCGCTAAAGTTATTGATTTTATAGAGCAAATTATAGACGAACAGAATTCGGGCGTTCAAATTCCTCAGTTGGTCCGCTCCGCTTCGCTCCCCGAAGCATACCGAAACGCGGTTTGGGTTATGTTGGCCGAGGGTTTCCGCCGCCGCAAGGACCTCGTGGCAGCGAATGCAATTATGAATGAGTGCACGAGCGAGTTGTTTCGTCGACTGTGGAGGAATTGGCTTGAGCGCCTGAATCTCAGATAAATCTTTGTCTTAGTGGAAACGCAATCTCAACTCACAAATTATGGCATTCTGGTCCAGCGATAAAATCGAAATGCGGCAAAAGGAGAAGCCATTAGTTAGGCCTTTCGACCGGGACCGGATCCACCAAGGCGCATACGAGCTATCGATGGGACCTCAGGCCGCTGTTAGCCGGTCGGGTCGCAACAAGGTGATCAATTTGGAACCCAGAGAAGCGCTATCGATTCCGCCAGGCCAGTTTGCTCTTTTGCTTACAGAAGAGATCGTTTCCATCCCTAGTGACGTGGTATCGTTCATTTCACTGAAAACCTCGGTGAAGTCGCAAGGATTAGTAAATGTCTCGGGATTCCACGTCGATCCGGGCTTTCAATGCCGTCTCAAATACTGGGTCTATAACGCGGGTAATGACGATATTCTAATTTTGCGAGGAGACCCGGTGTTTCTTATCTGGTTCTCGGATTTAGATCGTCCCACGCATGATCCGTACAATAAGAATTCGCCTGCGCATAACGAGATAACAGCTGCCGACCTGCGGCAACTTCGCGGTCACCTAGCGTCTCCCGCGGCACTTGCGCAGCAAATTAAGACACTACAACATACGATCGAGGCGTTTGCATGGTTGGGAGGTACGGCGCTTGTGATTCTCACTGGCCTTTGCATTGCTCTCGGGACGCCGCTTTTAGATTATATCATCAAACCAGTCGTCCAAAAATTTTCCTTGAGCTACCCTGCCACAACGGGAACGAATTCTCCTTCACCGGCGGCCATTGTGTCGGCGCCTGGTCCGTCTCCGGTCGTCTCGCCTTTTGTTTCTCCAACTGGTTCCTCAGTATCAGGTAGTCAATCTAGCGCTGCACATAGTCAGGTCGAGCCCCATGGCTCAACGCCGTAGATGACCTACCGCTCAAATCATTCGGCACTCTCCGGTTTGCACTCTCTCCGCAATGCTTCGTTTGGCGCCGCCACAAGTACCAAACACTTTGCCGCCACGAAGGAGCCCCCACGAAGATTGAATCGCTCCGCAGGCTTCGACGCTTCAATCTTCCGATGGATATGCCTTGCATCCCGCCCACAAAACGCGCCGTGCTCCGTCCGTCCCGCTTTCTGCTCACCGCCCCAAACCTGATTGGAGTTCGGCTGCTCGACAGCCGCATGGCATTCGGAATGGCGGTCTTGCAGCCTCAGTTTTGACGATGAGAGAAGCGAGGAGATCGGCCGAGAGATGGGCTTGGGGCTTTCGTCTTCTTATAGCCGTTCGTCGTGGCGGAGGCGCACCGATTGCATGCGAACGGATGACGCGAGATCGCAAACGGGAGCGACGTTCGTATCGAGCAGGCCGGTCACTCCCACTCTCCGCGCACCCGTTGTTGCCATGCCAGCGGGTCACCGAGGAAGATCAGCGTCAAATGCATCTGCTCCGCAGAGATCCACATCCAGAAAAGTGAGGGAGAGCGGCGATGAACTGACTCGAAAGGATTACCCGGATGCAAAAAAGGGTTTTAGACGATCGTTATCCACCACGACTGTCACGGGTGACTATTTGCCGAAATGGCTCGGCGCTACTCCATGGACGCGCTTGAAGCAGCGGGAGAAATGGTACGGGTCGTCGAAGCCGACTTGCGCGGCGGCGGTCTTGACTGGCAGGCTGCCACGGAGGATGAGCTCGGCGGCGTGGTTCATCTTCAGGCGCAGGAGGAAATCCTTCGGAGTTTCCGTATCAAAGCGGTGGAACAGGCGGGATAGATGCGCGGCAGAGACTCCGCATGTCCGCGCGGCGTCTGACAGGCTGCGGACCCGTGGATAGTTATCCGCGAGATATTGACGGCAATGGTCATAGCTCTGCTGGGCATGGGAGGAGTGGGGCCCAGTGCGGAGATCTTCGCGAAGGCGCTCCAGGAAGAGGGCGACGAGCATCTTTGAGATGGTCTTGCGGGCGGCTGGGCGGAGGTGAGCGGTTTCCATTAACTGATCGAGGATGTCATGGACCCAGCGCATGTGCAGGACGCGGCCGGGGGTTGCGCCTTTCAAGCCGGTTCTGGCGAGAAGCTGAGAGGCGGAGTGGCCGGATATATCGACGAAATACTTGGCCAGGCCGCGGTCGGAAAGCGCCTTCAGAGAATAGACGATGCCCGGGCCATAGGCAAAAACCGTACCGGGTCCCACATTCCATCTTTTGCCGTCCGTCTCCAATTCCCACCTCCCTTTGGCAATGTACTCCAGAGCCAGGTAGCGGAAGCCGTCGCGCGCGATCTCATAACCCGATGAGCACTCCTCCCATCCGGCGCAGGTCACGGCCAGATCGGTCGTGGCGGGAGGGTCGAGGTCGAGAAAGAGATAACGTCCGCGGATGACGCGCCGGGAGATGAAACTGGGAAGCGGGCGTCCAGACATCAGGCTAAAAACGGTAAAAAATATCCATCCTTTTGTCAATCGGCGCCATTGGCCGCGCCCCGCTCTCCGGGTATCGTGGAGGGCGAATCACCTTCATCTCCATGCCTCTCGAAACTCCCTCCAGCCGATCGTCCGCCAAAGCGGACATTGCTTCCCTCGTGCCATGCCACCCAATGCCTCGCGGCCGGATGCCAGTGGTCGGCCTCGGGACCTGGGGTTCTGATCACGTCTCCCACGAAGCGGCAGCGGAAGCCGTCCTGGGGGCGGTCGCAGTGGGCTACCGGCATATTGACTGTGCCTCGGTGTATGGGAACGAGAAGCACATCGGAGGGGCGTTCAGCCAGATCCTCAGCGGGGACGTCTCTCGCGATGAGCTGTGGATCAACTCGAAGGTTTGGAATAACTCGCATGCTCCGCAGGCGGTTATCGATTCGTGCAAGCGCTCGCTGGACGATCTGCAGCTCGACTACGTGGACCTTTACTTTGTCCACTGGCCGTTCCCGAATTTTCATCCGCCAGGATGCACGGTCGATTCGCGCAGCCCGGATGCGCGGCCCTATATTCACGCGAATTTCATGAAGACCTGGGAGTCGATGGAGGAGCTGATGGGAATGGGGCTCGCGCGGAATATCGGGACCTCCAATATGACGATCCCGAAGCTGGAGTTGCTGGTGCGTGATGCGTCGGTGAAGCCAGCTTGCAATGAGATGGAGTTGCATCCGCATTTTCAACAGCAGCAGCTTTTTGATTACGTCGTAGGACATGGGATCGTGCCGATTGGGTATTGCCCGATCGGGTCACCGTCGCGGCCGGAGCGGGATCGCACGCCGGAGGATACCGTGGATATTGAGGACCCGGTGATTGTCACAATCGGCAAAGCGCATGGAGTGCATCCGGCTCTGGTCTGTATCAAGTGGGCGGTGCAGCGGGGCCAGATCCCGATTCCGATGTCCACCAATTCGCGGAATTACACGGCGAACCTGCGGGCGGTGGTGGAGAGTCCCCTTACGGACGCAGAGATGGAAGCCATCTCTCGCATCGACCGCAACTGCCGCCTCGTCAAAGGGCAGGTCTTCCTATGGGAAAGCGCAAGAGGCTGGGAAGACCTCTGGGACCTCGACGGCGTCATCGCGCAATAACTTCCTCACCACCACTTATAATGAACGCATCCATCCCCGACAGAATGCAAGGGGCCATCCTCCCCGGCAACAGCACGACCGTGCTCCGCGAGTATCCCGTGACCGCTCCCGGCCCCGGCGAGGTTCTCCTCCGCATCAAAGCCTCCACCATTTGCGGCTCAGACATTCGCTGCATCTACCACGAGCATCTCGGCAAGGGGCCGGAAGGCTACCAGGGCGTCATCGCCGGACACGAGCCTTGCGGCCAGGTCGTCGCGGTTGGCCCCGGCTGCAAGCAGGTTAAGGAAGGGGATCGCGCCATCGTTTATCACATCTCCGGCTGCGGGCTCTGCTACGACTGCCGCCGCGGCTTTATGATCTCCTGCACGCATCCCACGCTACGCCGGGCTTACGGCTGGCAGCGGGACGGCGCCATGGCCGGCTATCTCATCGCGGAGGAAAAGGACCTCGTCCACCTGCCAGACGCGCTCAGCTACGCGGACGGCGCCCAGGTCGCATGCGGCTTCGGCACTGTTTACGAAGGGCTGGAAAAAATCGGCATCAGCGGCAATGACGCCGTGTTGATTACCGGTCTCGGCCCCGTCGGCCTGGCGGCTGCGGCGCTTTGCCGGAAGCTGGGGGCGAACAAGATTATTGGAGTCGATGCAATCGCGGAACGCAATCAGATCGCGAAGGACCTGGGTCTCTGTGACGAGGTCCTCGTAGCCGGCCCGGATAACGAGGTGGATATCCGCAAGCTCACCGGAGGCCGCGGCGTCGAGCGCGCGGTCGAATGCTCGGCCCATCACGACGCTCGTACCATGGCCATCCGCGCAACGGGCAAGTGGGGAAAAATGGTGATGATCGGCGAAGGCGGCCGCATGGAGATGAACCCGTCGCCGGACATGATTCACGACCAGAAGACGCTCTACGGTTCCTGGGTCACCTCGACGTGGCGAATGATGGAACTGGTGGAGCGCTTGGTGCGCTGGAACCTGCATCCCGCGGATCTCATCACCCACCGATTCCCGCTGGAAAGAGTCGATGAAGCGTACGCGCTTATGGCGACCGGCAAGTGCGGCAAAGTCGCCGTCTGCTTTGACGAAGAACTAACCCCCGCAACCTAATTCAAAACCAGAACCACCTCTCATGCTCAAAGGCATTCATCCCAGCATCAGCCCCGAACTCCTCAAGACCCTGGCGGAAATGGGCCACGGCGACGAAATCATCCTCGCCGATGCCCATTTTCCCGGGCACTCGTTTGACACGCGCATCCTCCGTGCCGATGGCCTCGACGTCACCACGCTCCTGGAGGGAATTCTTCCGCTATTTGAACTGGATAGCTACGCCGATCCGCTGGTGATGATGCAGGCGGTAAAGGGCGATCAATTGGATCCCGCCGTGGAGGAGCAATATATGGCGGTCGCGCGTCGACATGTGCACGGCGCCGCTGCCCCGGTGCGGATCGACCGCTTCGCATTCTATGAGCGGGCGCGATCCGTCTTCGCAGTGGTGATGACGGGAGAGACGCGCAAGTACGGGAATGTTCTGTTGAAAAAGGGCGTCACGCCATGCATGGCTAACGCCGAGAGGGCGTCCCGGACGTAGCGGTTTTTCCGCTTCATGAGAGTTGGGGCGGTGTCCGAGCAAGCCGTGATTCGCGCGTTGCGCCGGCTCCAGGCGCAGCAGCATTCGGATGGCACTTGAGGCTCCAGTGAATTCCATGGCACCTTTACCGTGCCGGGATTCTATGACGGCGCCGTGGTTTACCAGGAGCGATTCATGCCCGATAAGGTGGGCGGGTGGAGTTATTTAACCGGGGCCGGAGCGTTCTGGCTCAGAGCCTTCAACCACGCCTGTTGGCGCGGCCAAAACGCAACCTGGGTGGCGCCCCCGCCTCCATGTCCGGAATTGACCATGAAAACGATTTCCTTTGGTGCATGAATCTGGTTGTAAGCGGCAAGCGCGCCAACCGGCGGGCAGGTTGTATCGATAAGCCCAAGCGCCCACAGGATCGGGCATTTGATGCGGGAAGCGAAATTGACGGTATCAAAATACCGGCTGGTTTCCGCAATTTTGGTCGCATCCTGGCTCTTCGCTGGACGATACCAAGGCCATGAAGCGGCGTGTCCAGCTTCGAGGCCGGCACTGTCTGATCCTGCAGCTACTCTCACTATGGCCGGGCCGGATGTGTCTCTCAGGCGAGATCGCGGAACTAACTCCCGCCCAATGGAACCTCGCGTTGCGCGCCCAGGCTCTGTATAAACAAGCGGTTCCTATCATCAAACATGGGACGAGCCGGCGTTTTGGACAGATTAACGAAAGCTGGCTTCATCCGCGCGGCTGGCAGGCCGCAGTTCGGAGCGGCGCAGATCGAAACAAGGCGCTCGTAGTCATCCATACATTTGGCAATGCTCCAAAAGATGTGGAAGTTCCCCTCCCGTTCGGCGAATGGCAAATCCAGGAACAATTCCCAAACTCTGATTTAACTATTGGTGATTCACTCCTCTGCTGGCCTTCGCCTCCCGAATTTGCGGCGCGAGTGCTGCTGCTAAGTCAATAAGCATCAACTGTTTTTCCATCTGTTATCAAAGTCGCTAGCGCCGCAAAAGGCACATAGCGTACGCAAAGGTGGCGCCTTGTCTATTGAAGGATTGCTGGTCCATTCTATCGTTGACCCGCTATGTCTCCGTCCCCGGAAGATGACTGCGGGCGGCGACGGCCGATGAACGAGGGCAATTCGTGTTCAATACTGTCCCGCCGGGCGACTATTACCTGACCGGGCTCGTGGAATGGTACTTCGGCGGCGATGCTCAATACCAATGGGCGTGCGAAAGAATCAGCGTCGAGAAAGGCCAGACCGTCAGGGTCAGGGTTTCACGCGACCTGCACCGTCCGGGGCGTCCCTATGTGGTTTTCTGGAGACTTGAGTAAGTGCCGTACCCCGGGTGACCACGCCGACACTTGCTCAAACTCCCTTCCCTTCTCATCTCAACCGGGTTGTCGTTTCCGGAGTAATCGAACGAGACACCTTTCGTGAACTGATGCGGACGCCGTTCTCGATCTGTCCAATTTACCGTGGGACAAAGTTTGGAACGGACACATAGCTTCAACAGACGCTGAGCCATTACTCAAATCGGCGCAAAACGAATTGACGAAAAATGCTCATTGCCATGGCGACGATTACGACATCGCGTTCTTCATCGATATTGCTGCGCGCCTCACGCCTGCCAATATGAAGTGGAAATGTCTCCTGCCAAACATTTCACCCTGTTCCTGCCGGAGACACCACAGGAGGTGAGGAAATTTCATCCCGAACTCAGCGCCGAACTCGCGGAGCAGCGCAAAGTACAGCCCGATTCGAACTCGTTCCGGCAAACGCTCAGACTTGAAGGTCAGCGTGCCGAAAAACTGCCAGTCGAACCGGTTCAAAACATGAATTTCAGGAATTTCCATCTTCGGTAATCGATTACGCCACGGTCAGAATATGGCCGCGAGCGCGGAGCCTGCCTCCGAAGGCGGGCTCGAAGTTCGTCACACCGAGCTCGATCCTTTTGCCCTGGATTTTGCCGCTGTGCTTTTTCGTCTCATCCTCGCTCAACACGTAGTCGAACGTATTGAGGAAGGGATGCACCGGATCGACATCGAGACAGCTTAGAACAGTCTGTTCGACCCTCCCCCGCTTCCCGGTGAACGATTCGGCTCGTTCGTTAATAACTTGTACGGATGTTTTCATTTTTCACCTCTTTTCTGGTTTGGTTTGCTTCCGGAAGCGGAATGCCCCCGGCAAAGTTTTCTCCTGGCTTGGCCGGCTTGCTCACAAACCGGTTGCTCTGGCTTAGCGCCAGCGCGCGAGCTGTCCGCTTCGCGGCTCGCGCTGCCGCAACCTTCGGCCCGCTGCGCTACTGCCGATTTGTGAACAAGTCTCGCTGCATATGACCTTACAATCGCCAAGATCGCGCCCCTCAGTTCCTCAGGAAGCCCCTGCCAGGCTTCGATTACTTCCCACCCCTCCAAACGCGCTTTGGCCTCGTGTGACGCTATTTGTGACGCTCCGACCACTAAACTCGCATCGATACAGGGGTGCGCCTCCGGTTCGAACCCTGCATCGCGCACCAGTTTCTCATTATCAATGACGTGAATGCCTGGAATATGATGTGGGCGAGGGTTGGAATTCCGAAATATCCACCTCTTTTGGAACTGCCTTGGAATTGGATATGCATTTTGAATCTGCGAGCAGTACCCGGCAAATCCTTGAGGGGTTTAAACCTGACGCGCAAAAAAAGGATTCTGGTTGACGCTGCATTGATGCAGAATATGATCCCCTTCGCGATTGAATTTCCTATGTCTATCCATTTGTTCTTAAGAGCTTGTTCAGGTTTTTTCGTGTTTTTCATCCCAAAGTTGAGCCATAATTCCGCACAACAACGAATCGATGGTCTGTTTTTTTGTGGAGCGAGGCGCGCCGGAATTTTCTTCCTCACCGTGACGCTGGCGTTCGGCTTCGCGAGCGCTCTGGCGGCCACGCAGACTTGGGAGGGGGCTTCGAGCACAGACTTTTTCACCGGCTCAGCCTGGGTCAGCGGCACAGCCCCGGGGCCGGGGGATATTGCCCTGTTTTCAACCGCTCCGACTGGTTCCAATAATCCGAACATTGGGACTTCGGGCACGATTGCCTCACTGAGCTTCTCCGCTGGCCCCTACACCATGACAGGTTCGCCTGGGGCGGTGCTGACGCTTACGTCGCCTGGCGGGCAGATCGGTAACGCCGCCCTCAGCGCCATCTATTCGGGCACCACCACAATCAGCGCCGGCATTGGCTTGGGATCGACAGGGGCCAACGGTGAGCAGTTCTTTCAGCGCAGCGGTGGCGCCCTGGTGCTCGGCGGCACCATTAGCGGCAACTTGAACCACCGCATGCTCTGGTTGGGTATCAGGTCCGCATCCGCCGGAGACGGCACGATTTGCCTTTCCGGCACCAACACTTTTACGGGCGCCACCGTCGCCGTCGATTTTGGGACCGTGCAAATCGGCTCTGATGCTTCGCTTGGTGCTGCCGGGAACGCCGTTTTCTTTAACGGCGGGGGCGGGACTCTCGACTTTGACTTCAGCGCCACCAACGACGGCACGCGAAATTTCACATGGGGGCCGACCGCAACGGCTTATGGGATCGGCGTCACTTCCGGAAATACGATTTCCATTGCGCCCTCAAGTCTCACGTATACCGGGACCGCGTCATTTACAAAGAGCGACGAGGGGACATTGCAAATGACGGCCCCCAGCCAGTTCGGCACGGGCCCATTAAGCGTGGCGGGCGGCACGTTTGACCTCAACGGGCTCAACGATAGCATTACGAGCTTTACCTCAGCGAACGGCGGCGTCCTCGCCAATTCAAACGCCGCGACCACCGGGACTCTGACCATCGATGGCGGCTCCACGACCACGGCGGCGCAGCTAGGCAATCCCGCCAATGTCGTTGTCGTTCCCGGAGGCGCCAGCGCGCCCAAATAGGCAAACGCGGTTAACGCGCCTTCGGCCTGCATTCGTTACAACAACGAAACCTGGCTGCTTGTGCGCGTTGCTGAGCGCCCGAAACCGGGGTTCGTTCGGATTCCGCATCTGGTGAATGGAAAATTCGAGATTATTGAAGCGAGAGTTGATGATCCGGAACTCGATAGCTCTGATCCACGAGAGTATAAGTATCGTGGCAAAGGTTATCTTTGCGACATGCGGGGCGGCCAAGTGCGGACTCCGGGCTAGAGCGCTTTCGGTTTAATCTGTCGCGCACCTACAGTGCGCTGGTCGATTTATCCGGACACCCTGGGGTTCCGCTTCGCTTAACCCCAGGCTATCTCCTGCGGCTCTTTCAGAGCCGATAGGGATAGTGCGACTAATTAACTAAAAACTGCTCTAGCGAATGGCCGATGGACGGGAAAGCATCTTTGAGTGCGAGGCCGTCACTAATCGCCGGACCGGCACAGAAGGCGGCCTAAGGCAGTTGGACGATTTCGATGCCGTTGCACTGGGGGTTATTAACATCCCCTGACCCTGTGTTGAAGTTGATTAGAAACTGGCCGAGGCTGTTGGCTTGGGCCTCAAATTCCTCGATGCACGCTTTGTTCGCACCTCCGGCATTCGCGAAGATGTCGAAGTTAGTCAGCGCCGGCGTGCCATTGATCTGGACACTAAACTTCCTCTGTCCGGCGGCGGTAAAATGGGTTTCTGCGAAATGCAGCCGCACCAGGCAGTTTTGGGAGGGGGCATAGCCACCCAAGGTGTAAAAGAATTGGTAATAGCGATTCGATTGGTAAACCGCCTGAGGCGCGGGATCGATCACCGCACTGGTGTCAATCGAGTTGGTGCTCGTGAGGGTCGCTCCACCCGAATAATAGGCGTCGGCTCGAAACGGACCGGCAGCGGTCCCGCCGCAATTAACGGCTTCAGAGAACGACACATTGCTCATGATGGAACGACTGAGCAACCCGTTATTGACATGCGAGGTCACGCATAGGCCGGCGTTGGCGGTGGATGGGATATTTACACTCGTGGCACCCAATTGTGTCCATGTATTGCCGTCGGTGGAGGTCGACCCGATGTATGAAGTGCCGGTGCGCTGGAGCATCACCCAACACGGCGGGCGAAGGCTGAGGTTGGTGCCCGAACAGGTGGCACCGTTGTTCGCTACCGGCCGTTCCATCATCCAGACGCCTTGCGAGTTGGTCACCACCATGTCGACAAACAACGCCCCCGCACCGGTGCCGTTTCTGAACATCACGCCGCACTTTGACCAACCAGACGAGCCAGTCGGATTATCGGCGGAATTGACTTTGGCGATGATTGTCCCGTCTCCATTCCAAGTTGTGTCCACGAATTGGAAGCCATCGGCACTGTACCAGATGTCGTAACCGGAGCCATCGACAAAATATGTGGAGGTGTCATCGTCGTAGCAGCTTCCCGCGCCCACCGCCGCGACACTTCCTACGTCCTCATGCCGTTCGAATAGACCTAACGGCCCGGGAGGACGCGGGCCGCCAACATACAGAGGGATGTCGAAATTGGCCGTGTATCCGCCACCGCGCAAGGGAAACCGCGTGTTGGCGGCCGTATTGACCGTCGAGCCACGAGTCTCGCTGATGGCAACCGGAAAGGTTTGGTTCATATTCGTGAAGCCAGTAAAGCAAACGCTCGAATTGGAATTGGAGATCATCGGCGTATTGCCAGGAGCCTGGACGCAATTCACATATCCGCCGAGGACCTCAAGCGCTCCGCCGCCGGGTGAAAAAAACGCGGGCACCGGCTTGTTTTCGGTTTTGAAACCGAGAACCCAGAGCGAGCCGCTATTGACAACAAGATCTCCGGTGCAGCCGGTCCCTTATTCGTCGTTGATGGAGCGGGCAAAAACCATTTGATTGGCGGTGCAGAACTGAGTTCCAGCTCCCATGTTCGTGCAACATTCGATGAAAGAAGTCACGGGAGCGCTCTGCGTGTTGGTCAGGTTGCCTGAGAGCAGATCGGCTACGACAGTGCGTGCACCGGAAATCAAGATTGGCACCTGACCGGATTTGCCGACGAAAGTCACAGGATTGGCCGAAGTTGCACTGACCACAAAATTTCCCCAACCTGTGAAGGTGCTGAACATGAAATCGACGCGATTCACACAAGCCGGGACGTACACCGACGACTCAATGTCATAGGTTAAGCGCGGGAAATAGACGACAGAATTGCCGCCGGTTGCGGCGGCGGCGAAGGCCTTTGTCATGGTAACAGTGTCGCTATTGGTTCCGCTGCGATAGGTTTCCACATTGACCCAATTCGCGGTATTCTCCGAGGGATCCCCCAAGGGCAGCATTGGCGTATCCTGGGGCGCCATGGCATAGGAATGGGTATCCTGGCCGGCGAACAAAGTGGTGGTGGGATTGTAGGCGCTATATTCCGAAATGAATGACCCGGAGACGGCGGTGGTCCCCGATTGTTGCACTGCGACGGTGTAGCCGGAAACCGAGGTATTGCGGGCGAAACAGTCCTGTTGTGTCCCTGTAATGACAACGGCCGGGGAAGTGGAACTGCCCCCGTTCAACTGGCTGTCCAGCAGCACCACGCTTCCGCCTGTCTGCCCGGGCGAGAACTGGACAGCCGGCGCGTGATAGGCGCTTTGGTTGGATACCATGTCGCGCAGGGTCACGCCTCCGCCGGGAATCGAGATGGCGGCTTTATGCTGATTGGTACATGTCAGGTGCTCGAATGCGCTGAAAACTTCCGGGTTAGCCGCCGAGCAAACGGCATTGTCAAAGCCGGTGATGGTGATGTCCTTCAAATACGCCTGGAGGGAACCGATGGGGAACCAGAGCCCGTAAAGTCCGCCGCCGTCGTTCGAAGTGAGTTGTACATTGGACATCTTCGCCGAATTGGCGCCCTGGAACTGAATTGCCACCGCGCCGGGGTTACCTGAACCGACATTCACCGTGAGATTCTCGCAAAGATTTGAGGTCTGGAGATTGTTGAACGTGGTGTTCGGATGCTGGAAGCGGATGACAGCCTTCGCACTGCCGCTGGTTAGAAAGCCGGAGCAAGCATTGGCCAGTTGGATGACGGTCCCCGCGCGACTCTGGCCGATCAGTCGAAGATTGTTAATGTCCAATGGGAGCGTGTTCGGGGGGATCACGATCTGAACCCAAGGTCTTGTATAAATGAGGGAGTCTGTCACAAGATAGGTGCCGTTCGGGATCCAAAGAATGTAGCTGGTGCTCCCGCTTGTGTTAACAAACTGATTCGCGATGTAAGTGTAGGCGCTTTTGAACGCATTGGTATCATCCGCGGCCCCGTTGCCAACCGCCTGGGTGATTCCGCTGGTTCCGGTGTTCCGAATATTTATCACCCGCCCGCCATTCTGTACCCAGGCGCTGGAGGGATAGGAGACGTTGGTATCGAGATTGCGATCCCCGGCCGCAAGGCAGGGTCTGGATGAGATGCCGAGAATGGCAACTACGAAGCATAACGAGATGACTATTGATATTCTGAATTTCATATTGTTTTGGGGGGGCGGGGTTTATTTGTTTTCGCGGGTTCCTGGATTCATGTTTTTTTCGGGGATGAAAGTTTGGAAAGATAAGAGGCGATCCTTCACCGGAGATGACCGTTCGGGTTCCTATGCTGTTGAGACTTCCGCCAAAGTGTTTGCTGGCGCAGGTGATCGGTAGGCTTAAAGGCAACCGTGTTTATAGTGTAAATACCAATCGGATGATCCGATTAGAGGGGGCGTTGGAAGGGGGAGGGTTATGCGGGGTTAATAGGGGGGCTTGAGGCCAAGCTTGCGTAACAATTAGGGAGATAACATAAATAAATGGCATCCCGCAAGCACTTCGTTGCCTTCACTTGTAACCGGGCGTTCACAATACTTCGTTCATAGTCGAATGAGTTAATTTGAACCGGGTGCCGCCAATGGCGTGCCCCCGAACTCTGAACCACTTACTATGAGAGATTTGGTTGGTTTCTTGGTTAGTCGGCGCTGCTTTGCAGCGGCTGGAGCGTAGCCGGAAACCGAGGGTCCAAAACGCGACAGAAAGCTCGACGCAATGCGGGGCGGCCAGGTGCGAACTCTGGGCTAAGTTAATACTTCCAGCACGCCCCCTCCGGCGATCTCGCCATGCTCGATCAACGTCCCTCCCTGCTCCTTCCCGTTCACCCTCACCGCCTTGACGGCCCGGCCCTCACCCTTGCGCACTATGGTCAGGGATTTTCCCGTCTCTCCGTACTGAACCGTCGCTTCTTCAAAGAGCGGCGGCACCACGGAATAAAGCGTTCTTCCGTAGATCGGGTAGAGGCCGATCGAGTTGCAGATATAGTAGGCGCTGTGACATCCCATGTCCTCGTCGTCGGGGATGCCGTCGGCGGAATTCGCGTACCGGATATCGAGGCTCGAGCGGACTTCCTCGGCAGCCCGCTGGGGCTGGCCGGCGAAGGCGTACAGATGCGGGATGTGCATCCGGGTCTCCTTTTCGATGAAGGGACGCTTTTGGAAATAGGCGTCGAGATGGGCGGCGAAGGCGGCCTCTCCTCCGTGCCGCCGGATGAGGCCCTCGATGTCGTGCAGGCCGTTGTAGGACCAGTGGCGCAGCGAGCTTTCGTAGGCATAGGGATCGTTCCAGTGATCGGGGATCATGTAATCGATGTCCGGATGATCGGCCCACGAGCCGTCGGGGCGCCGGGGCCAGAAGGCTTTCTTGTCCTGGCGCCAGAGGTTCCAAAGCCGGCGCGCCCTGGCATCGAAACGGGCGGCCGTATCGGCATCGCCCAGATGCTCGGCGAGGCGCGCGATGCACCAGTCCTGATAGGTATATTCGATGTGGCGGCTCACGCACCCTTTGAGGACACGGGTGGAGAGGTAGCCGAGCCCCTCGTAGTCGTCGAGGTAGCGGCCAAAATAGTACGGATCGGGCGAGGGGGTCTCCGCGTTGCGGATGCAGGTCGCGAGCGCCCTGCGGTAATCGACGCCAGGAACGCCTTTGCGGGCCGCCTCGGAAAAGAGAATCTCCGCGCAGCAGCCGCTCTGCTGAAAGGCGAAATGCCCGGCGGCGTGGGCATCGGGCAGCCAGCCGCATTGGTCGGCGTCGTCGAGCAGGGAGTTCATCAGGTCCGCCGAGAACTCGGGGGCGATGAGATGGAAGAGCGAGTTCGCATTGCGGATGCTGTCCCACAGGCAGACGATGTCGGTGAAGGAACGGCCGCCCTGGGCCGTGGTTTTGCCATCCGCGCCGCGGTCTGTGGGCATGGTGAAGAGATGATAGAGGGATGTGGCGAGAAGGGCGCGCTGGCCGGGCGTGCCACCCTTGACCTGGACCCTGTCCAGCCATGGCTGCCACGCGGCGCGCGCCTGGTGGCGCACGATCTCGAGGGTTTGCCCGGCGCTTTCGGTTTCGACCGCGTCGCGGGCCAGGTCCACCGAGGAGAACGAGATTCCGACCTCGATGTGGATTTCCTGGCAGGCCTCGGGATAGGTCAGCAAGGCGCGAAGGCCGGGACCTTCCCCCGTCGCGCCTTCGATGGGGCCGGAGTCGCCAAAAAGCTCGCAACTGGCAAAGGCCTCGCGGCTTCGGAGGAAAAAGAAAAGGTGATAGGGCTCGAAGTGGCCCCATCCCCCCTGGAGGTCCGAGCGCCCCGCCAGTTCGCGCTCGTTGGCGGCCTGGACCGCACCGCCGATCGAGTGCCCCACCATTTCCCAATCCTCGCAATAGGGCGCCTGTCCGGCCGGCGCCTCGGCGCCCTGGAGGATCGCGGCAAAATCCACGAGCAGGCAGCGGCGTCCCGGTCCGGTGAACCGATACCGATGGACGCCCGTGCGCCGTGTGCTGCTCAATTCCGCTTGAACCCCGAAGGGGAACCGGCACCGGTAATAGCCAAGCTGCGCGTCCTCCTCGATCGGGACCGACCAGCGCCGGTCGGTGGCAGGAAAGGTCACGAACGGCGCCGCGCGCAACCGGCGCGGCTCCCCGAGGAACGGCATCAGGCGCAGATTCCCGTACCGGGGCGTGCCCCCCGAGCCGGAGAGATGAGTATGGGAAAAGCCGATGACCGGCTGATCGGGGCGATAGCCGGAATTTGGGTGGGGGAAGGAGACATCGGGGCTCAGGCGCACCAAGCCGAAGGGCAGACAAGGCCCGAATAGACAATTCCCCTTCCTGCCCGTCCCAATCCGCGGATTAACGGCATCGAGATTTCCCGGAGAGTCATTTTTCGGCATTGGACAGGTGTAGAAAGTCACGCTGCATTGTCAACAACCGCATGGCTGCCTCCCTGTCTGTGGCTCCGGGGAGGTCCTTTTTTGTTTGCCCTGATGCTTCACCAACGCATAGTAAACGCCGTTCGATGGATACCGATACAGACACGGCACATCAGTCTTTTGGAACCTCGGCTTTTTGGCCCATGGCGCCGGCGTTTTTGCGCCCTCAACGCATGGGCGACAAAAACGGGGCACAGCGGATTTTTAGAGCCTCAAAAAATATCTCGTAGGGTCCTCATCGAAAGTAGATTGGCGCGATTAGCTCAGTGGTAGAGCGCTTGCTTCACACGCAAGAAGTCGCAGGTTCGAACCCTGCATCGCGCACCACTGTATTTATGGGCTATTTCCTGAAAATAAGCACCTTATACAGTATTCGGCAAAAATCCCAAAGTCCGCCAGAGTCCGGCAAATACCGCGAAGTTGCCAGAAATAGGTGCAAAATTGGCAACTGTTTTGGCAACTGTTTTTCCAACCCTTGCTCCTCGGCAGCTTTGAATTCTCCCATGTGAGAAATGTTGGTAGCCGTTTCCCAGATCAATAAACGCCGTCCAGTCGCCGCATGGGCTGCATGTCGATCACGCCCGCAGTCACGCTGTCTGTCACCCACCCTTTGTCGAGTTCCTCCGTTTGATCGAGAGTCGAAAATTGGCATAAGCCTCCCCGCATGACACTTGAAGAAGCCACTGAAGCACTTCGGGCGATCCCTGCTCTTGTTAAGGCCGTCGAAAAGCTCACCAACGAGGTGCGAAGCCTGAAAGAACAAAACGAACCGATCCGGCAACGAAACCCGTCCAAACCAATCGTCAAAAATCTGGATGAAAAATACTTGTCTCGCCAGGAATTGGCAGCCCAGGTGGGATGCCATCCGAAGACAATTCAGCGTGCCGAGGCGAGCGGTCTGCTCAAGCCGATCCGATTCAACTCGCGAATGATCAGATACAAGGCTTCGGAAGTCGCGCGCTGGGTCGCGGACGCCAGTTGATGCGATGAGGGCCTTCCTGGTCTAACTATCTCGCGGAGGCCGATTTTGAAGCGCTCTAAACCTGGCTGGCCGGGAAGGGCGTCTCGGCCCGGAAAAAGCTCCACGAATTGCGGAAGGACTGCGGCGCCGTCATCGCCAACAGCATGGGGATTTCTGCCGCTTCCCGCGCCCTGCGGCACTCGGACATCCGCATCACTTCCCAATATTACGCGGACAAAAAGGTGAGGATCACCACCGGGCTGGACGCCCTGCTTTCAGCTCAAGCGGGAACTTGAGGGGGCTCAGCGCATCAGGTGGGTGCGGTGTCGCAGCGGGGGCCGCAAGCGATCCAGAGATTACGAAATGCACCGTAGTTAAAGCCAGACTTTAACAATACCGCATTTTCCAATCATTTCCTTGTCGAATGATTGAAATTCGTGTAATAGTTAAAGCGTGGCTTTAACTGCACACAAAAATCTAATCAAAGGACTCAATACTGGTCTCCCGCGGGGTGTTCCATTCGACATCCATGCGGCCAAGGCTGCGGGGGTGTCGTCAGCTCTCGCATGGCATTACCTGAAAAGCGGGTGGCTGACGCGCCTGGCTCGAGGAGTATTCATGTTCCCAAACGACGAGCTTCAGCGCGACGCCTGTCTGAAATTCGTTGCCATAAACATCCCCGGTCTGCACGTCGGTGGCAAAACGGCACTCGCCTGGCGCGGGGTGCGACACAATCTGTTGCCGCGTGACCGCTTGAACCTCTGGGGCGATGCGCGTGCAAAGCTGCCCAAATGGTTCACCGGCCGCTTTCCTTCCCGCTACACGGCCAAGAGCCTTTTTTCAAAAAGACTGCCGGGCGGATTTGGTTTGCAACCCCTGCCCGAGACCCCGGATGGTCCGCTCGTGTCTGTGCCGGAGCGCGCTTTGCTGGAAATGCTGAGCGAAGTCGGCTTACAGCAAGGAGTAGAAGAAGCCCGGAATATCATGGAGGGAGTCCGGTCTGTGCGATCGGAAGTTTTGGATACACTGCTCAAAAACTGTCTTCGGGTGAAGGTGATTCGCCTTTGCGTCCAATGGGCGGAGGAGCTGAACCTCGACTGGGCTGCGGCCGCGCGGCACTCGGCCAGGCGCAAACTCGGGAAAAGCCGGTGGAGCGCCAGGCTCAAAGACGGTACTACACTCACTCTGAAACCATAATGGACAAGGCTTACGTCGAGATCGTCCAGCTGTTGCTGGATACCGCGCCCGATATTTTTCGCACCCCGCGCTTTGCCTTGAAGGGAGGAACGGCGATCAACCTTTTCGTACGCAACATGCCGCGTCTGTCGGTGGACATTGATGTAGTCTACACTGACCACAGGCCGGGACGCGAAGAGGCAATGAAAAAGATTGCGGACGAATTGGCCGCCAGCAAGGAGCGACTTGCGAGAATTGGAATTCAGGCGTCATTCGCCCGCACACAGACAGGCGATGAAGTAAAACTGCTGGTGCAGCGAGCAAAGCGCCAAGTGAAGGCCGAGGTGAATTTCGTCTTTCGAGGAACGGTATTGCCGGTTCAAAAGCGGAGTCTGGTCCGTCCGGCGCGGGATCTCTTTACCACCGACCTTTCGCTGCCCGTGCTCGCAGTATCGGAGCTTTACGGCAGCAAGCTCGTTGCGGCCCTGGATCGCCAGCATCCCCGGGACTTCTTTGATATTCGAGGGTTGTTTCAGGACTCAAGACTGACATCGGAGATTGTGGAGTGCTTCGTCTGCTATCTCGCAGGCCACAATCGCCCGATCCATGAAGTGCTCTTTTCACGCGACCTCGACATGGGGCCAGCATACGAAAACGAGTTTCAGGGAATGACGATCGATGATGTTTCGCTCGCTGACCTGATCGCGACGCGGGAACGCCTGCGCCACGAACTCATCCCCGCGCTCACGAACGAACAAAAGCATTTTCTTCTCAGCCTCGCCCGCGGTGAACCGGAATGGAACCTTATGTCATGCCCGCATCTGGCGCAGATGCCTGCAATACGCTGGAAGCTGGGAAATCTCGCAAAATTGAAGGAGCGCAATCCGGCGAAGTTTCAACTCCAGACTGACGAGCTCCGAAAGCGATTTGAGGCGTGATGCCGCTTATCTCCCCGCCGGGAGAGTCTTGACGGCTTCGCTTCACGGAAGGGTGACTCAAGATTTTTTGCAAAGAATCCGTTGACTCCAGTGTGAGGCTGGGCGTACTGTCCACTTACTTTCAATGAAATTGCACTTATACCATTCAAACCTCGATTGCCAGACAGCGATGTCACTGGCATGGGGCGGTATTGTGCTGTCCGGGCGGTTCACCCGTCCGAGTTATACGCAAGAAAACCCCAGCCAGGAGGCGAGCATTTAGGGAATCAGTCTAACTTCAGTTTTTCGGAACCCTGCTCGCCTAACCGCAGCAGGGTTTTTTATTTCCCAAATTCAACCGAAAGGAAACTACACCTGACAAAAATCTAACTTAGCGAATCGTGGCAAAAAAATGCCCCGATGCCGGCGGCAACCAGCATCGAGGCGGATTTGGTCACTTAACAACAAGAGTATTGGAGCCCCGTTGCACTGTAACCGACCATACGGTTACGGCTTCCGGTGTGGTGTGTCAATCGCTGACCACCCAGCCACCTCTCTCTTGTTCAGGATCGAACAAGTTCATCCCAAATTTTCAAAGACCAAAGGCTTCGTGGGAGGTGTGCCTGTAAACACCGAAACATCCGCCAGTGAAATCCTGCGGGTGCGACGCTCATGAAGCGTGGCAGCGGTGTTCGTTCTTTTCTGTCGTAAGTGGCGCAGAGTTCTCAACAAGGCTTTGCGCCACTTCATTCGCGGTCATCGTTCAAGAGCAGGATGCCTGAGTGCCAATCAGGGGATGCCGGTGCAAATCCGGCTGACCGCACCAATTTTCTTAGAAACACACAATGTGTGCGGCGGGCGCCAGTTGGCGCAGCAGAGTCTCCAAACCTCCGCGGGCTCGGGGCAGCAGCGAGACGCCGTGCCACTTACATTGGGCCGCTAGATTAGTCAGTAAATCAGCCGGTTTGCACCCGGCAGTGCGGGGAGCGTAGCCCCGGCGGTCCACCATTTGCAAACGCGGGAAGGTTGAGAACCTGGGGAGTCTCATAAGCTCTCTAATCGTGGTGCGACTCCACGTCCCGCAACCATTTCAAGGGTTGGTAGCCGCGTAAAGATCGCGAGCCGCCTGTAAAGCGGATGTCCATTCGGACCAACGTCGGAGCGTTACCGACACAACCCACCATCTTTATGGCCTGTTAGCTCAGCAACGAAGAGCAGCCGCCTGTCGAGCGGAAGGTCGCGGGAGCAATGCCCGCACAGGCCGCCATTTTGGATCGACACATTTGTGTAACGGGCACGAGGAAGATAGCAATCCGCGCCGCTTGGGACGGCGAGATACCCGGAGCGTAACCGGGGTGCCCGACCATTTAACACAGCCCGCAAGGTGTAAGAGATCCTGCACGCGCCGCTTCTTACGGCTGAGGTTCCAGGTGCAAGTCCTGGTGCGGGCAATTCCCCGATGATGTGAAAGTAGCATGTCCGCCTGTTAAGCGGATCGTCGTGGTGCGAGTCCACGTCGGGGAGCCATTTTGGAGCACGTCCGGCTTAGTCGAGGAAGCTGTCCTGAAAACAGTTGCACCTGCCAAGGTGTCCGGGGTGCAAGTCCCTGGTGCTCCGCCATTCTGTCGTCCCTGTAGCTTAACAGACATAGAGCCGCCTCCTCCTAAGAGGCAGATGCGAGTGCGATTCTCGCCAGGGATATTTCGGCCCGCATGGTGCAAAAGCAGCACGCCTGGTTCTCAACCAGAAGACCTCGGAGCATTACCGGGTGCGGGCACATTTTTCATTACCTTCTATAGCTCAAAAGTAGAGCACCCGGTTGATAACCGGGAGACCGAGGAGCGTTACCTCGTGGAAGGACCATTATGGCTGTTTAGCTGAGAGAGATTAGCGCCTCCCTGAAGAGGAGGAGAGGCCGGCGCGATACCGGCAGCAGCCACCATTCGTTTGCGCGTCATTGGTGTAACAGCAAGCACGGCGGTCTTCCAAACCGCGGGCGCCGGGGCAGCACCGGCATGGCGTAGCACTTTTTCCATCCCCGTAGTTCAGCAGAAAGAATGCGAGTTTCCGAAGCTCGCGACGCAGGGATCTGCCGGGGATATTAGCTCCCGAGGTGTAACAGACTCATGCATGCCGCCCTGCGAAGGCGGAGGTTCGAGGTGCAAGTCCTCGCGGGAGCGCCATTTTCGATTCCTCCGTGGCAGAGGTGAGCAATGCACTCCTCTCGTAAAGGAGACCATGCCGGGGCAGCGCCGGCCGGAGGATCGCTTTCAAATGGAGGCCGTGATGTAACAGCCAGCATTCGATCCTGTGAAGATCGCTGAGCGGGGGCAGCACCCGTCGGCCTCCCCATTCTCAAACCGCGCACAAGGCAAAGTCGTCGAACCATCGGTCTGCAAAACCGAGCTACCCGGTGCGAGTCCGGGGTGCGCGTCCATTTACAAACGACACATTCGTGTCCGGGCACGAGGAAGACAGCAATCCGCGCCGTTCGGATCGGCGAGATACTCGGGGCAGCACCGAGTTGCCCGACCATTTCAAAATCCGCCAAAGCGTAGAAAGCGACGCACCCCGTTGGTAACGGGGAGAGGCCGGCGCAAATCCGGCTGGCGGATCGAGTTTT
>Ga0182030_10002058_pt1 | contig 42473 bp, 42 predicted proteins | sample 812S3MmetaG_FD_121299 | JGI IMG/M metagenome (GOLD analysis project Ga0182030, IMG submission 121299) | Permafrost microbial communities from Stordalen Mire, Sweden - 812S3M metaG (Illumina Assembly) | ecosystem: Environmental > Terrestrial > Soil > Wetlands > Permafrost | place: Sweden... | reverse complement strand
TCATCACACTTGTTAGCATTGATAGTACTAGCGTACGAACCGTTACTTGTTACATCTTTTACTTCGTAAATCACACTTCCGCCGGCTAATTGTCCGGGGCTTGAAGCAAGAACTGGCGAGAGGCTAAATGCGCCAAAGGCCAAGAACGTAAATCCTGTTGCAATTGCAACAATTTTTGAAAAGTTTTTCATAGTTAAATTTCCTTTCTATTAAGAAATTTTGGATCATTAAATTAATATTCGAACTTAAATTTACATCATACAAACTAGATAGTTATTGGGCTTCAAATGGGTGAAATGCTACTGGTGTCTTTTTTAAATCCTTATTAAGGGAAAAGACACCAGTAGCGGTGGGAGGTGTGTGGTTCGCAATATCGCGATGTTATCTTGCGATAATATTGAGCACACCCCTCCCGTTCCGACTACCGAATTTACTTTTTAAAGCCTAACTACTAACTAGGGCGGACAGCTGCTGGAACGATGGTGAATGACGACGAAGTCTCTAAAGCTGCAAAGAGCTTTGTTGTCGAGTCGTAAACCGACACAGTATATGTGTCTGATCCAGTATCAGCAGCGTTGGTCGGGGCAGAGTATGTCGCACAGACATAAGTTGTACCGACGCTGGTGACAGTTTGTGTTGGAGTTTGAAAATCCCCAATTGACGTACTCGCGAAAGTAACAGTCAAACTATCACCGACCGGTGCATTTACATCAGCGCAAGCTGAGCCCGTCTCACCAATTGAGATTGGTCCAGGATCGGATGATCCAGGAGTGTTCTCAGGAACTACCAAACCGTAAACGGTTGGTGGTTGTGGTGGAACTACTACCACGGGTGGCGTAGGGATGGTTACAGATGTACTGCACACAGGAGAGGTTACTTTCGTACCAGTTGAACCAGTCACTTGAACTGATGCTGTCACGATGTAAGTTCCCGGTGCAGGATAGGTGTAAGTTCCTGATGCCGAAGTGCCGTAAACACTTTCTGACGTTGAAACGCCCGAAGCAAACGCAATGGTGGCAGCTGTTACCGTCCCGTTAATGGGAGTAGCAAAGACTGTCACGCTGACCGTATTTCCATTCGTGATATTCCACGAAAGACTGCACGACACTTGCGGTTGCGGTACGACAGGAGGTGGCGGGGGAGTATTCACGACAACAACAGTTGGTGGTGGGGTTACCACTACCGTCTGGGTTGGGGTGACGTTGCAATTACCAGTTTCTGTGATATACACATTGGTAATTCCCGATCCCGTCGATCCAGTCACATTGTTGACATTACTGCAATTGCTCACAGTAACCGTACAAATTCCAGTTACGCCACTCCAAGTACCACCTTCATCAGTCGCACAGAATTGCGCCGAGCTCACACAGTCGCCGTTTTGAACGGTGTACCCTGCGGGGACGGAATACTCAGGCGTTGTGCCTAAGGTGCAAGCTACTGTTTTTACTGTTGGAGGCAATTGTGCGATAACGGGAGGGAGCTTTTCAGTACTCTCCGCATTGCCGCATCCTTTCAGGATTGCCACACGTTGACCGTCTTCGGTGTATCCAACCCATGCCGAGTAACAAACGCCTGAACCCCAATCGCTGAGCGGTCGGACATAGACGATGTGATGATCGACAAGAGTCGCAATGTTGTTAGACGGATCTGGGCTCTTCTGACGACCAGTAGACCAAAGTCCTTGGGAGCCACAAACAGTTCCAGACACCATCTTCTCGACAACCTGTAGGGTTATCCCACGGGCAGCCCAGTCAGCACCGACGTCGGTGTGAACCTTACCGTTCGCGCATTTGTTGATGCCACCTTTGGCATAAAAAATTGCACGAGCAAGAGTAGGCACACCTCCGCACACAATGTTGTTGCCATCTTGGCCAACACTTACATGCACAGCGGCTGAGGCTGGGACAGCAGTAGCGCCAAAAATGGCAACACTGGTTCCAGCGAACAGACCGATAGTTACCAAGAGGGCAGTTAAGCACCGCTTGATACTAAATTTCCTAAGTAAAGCAGCCATCTAATCACCTCCTGGTAATTGAGAGACCTCACGTTGGTTGGCCATAATACCCAACGTAAAGGCTATGTTCATGGTTGAACAGAGCACTAAAATGACAATCACTTAGTCACCTTAGCGCTCCGCTAAACACGAGGAACAAAACTACGTCGGTTGAGGCCAAAAAAACAAAAAATTGATAGTCGGATATAGGACAAACTCTGCGAACCGATAAGGCTCAAGCGAGCTTAAAGTCCCATAACTATCTAGTTTGTTAAAACGCCAGTTTAACCTGTTGTTTCACAAACTTGTTAATAAGTTGTCAAGGTGACACCTTCCGCTTGGGTTAACAGGTAGGCAACCTGTGCCTGTATCCGTTAGAGTTTCCACCCAATCGCCCGAAGCGAGGATAATGCTAGTATACCACAGAGAGGTTACTTTGTCAATATATAAGCATAACTATTTAGCTATTCGTCAAGCCCATTTATTGACATTGATATGCTAAGATTGTATTCTGCTGTAATATGAAAACTCCTGACTGTGATCAAGCATGCAGAAACATGGGTCCGTTCCGAAGGTATGCGGCCAATATAACTTCAATCGAGAAAAATTTAAATCGTGGTGGGATAGAATGTCTTTCTGGTGAAATCGCTTGTACTGGAGCAATGGACTCACACGATATGGTTCGCCTGTGTCAGGCTGAACTTATTCAACCAGTCGTACCTGATGAATATAAACAACTGCAGTTTGAAATATTGCTGAATGAGGCGCTATCGATTGCCGATATACCTGGCTACAAACCAACCTGTTAAGTTAGATTTAGACCTTAGCTAGATAAGCAGATAGCTCGTCGTTACTCGGTTCAACGAGAACACCGCCATCAGGGAAGACAATTGTTGGGATACTCTTCCGGCCATCATTAATTTCAGCCACTTTATCGGCTGCCCCAGCAACGGTGTCGATATCTATAAACTCGTACTCAGTACCCTTACTGTCTAGAAGGTTTTTGCTTCTACGACAATCGGCGCACCAGCTGGCACCATACATGACAATTTGATTCATAACTTTATGGTAATGCCGATAGTCCTACGATGTCAAGTATGGCAACAGATAAGGACCAGGCTCTGTCATCTGTTATAATATAGATAATGAATCCAAATAGTGGCATGCATGGCATGCGAGGCCCAATGAGGTCTTTCGTGCGCGACAAATCGGTAACTAAGCACAAGATAGCTCCCGGTGTTATTAAACGTATCCTAAGATTCGCCAAGCCCTATAGAAAGCTACTATATATCTTCTTAGCTATTGTGGTTTTTGATGCAGCTATCGGGGCTATAAACCCGCTTATCCTAAGAGAAATAATTAACAAGGGGATTATTGGGCACCACCGAAGTCTAATAATTGACCTCGCGGTATTAGTTGCCGGCCTGGCAATTATTGATGCTTTTTTCGAATTTTTTGAACGTTTCATCTCCGCGAAAATTGGCGAGGGGCTAATTTTCGATATGCGTACGAAAATATTTAGTCATATCCAAAAGATGCCGCTAGCATTCTTTACCCGCACCCAAACTGGTTCATTAGTCAGTCGCCTCAATAATGATGTGCTCGGCGCTCAAGAGGCATTTACGGATGTGCTATCCAATGTTGTCGGTAATATCATAAGTGTCAGCATCGTTTTAATCGTCATGTTTATACTGTCCTGGCAATTAACCCTTGTAATCGTGGTAATCCTGCCGATATTTTTATTTCCAGCCCGCTGGTTAGGCCGGCGTCTGCACGCTATTACTCTTGAGAGTTATAACCTGAACGCCACCATGAGTAACACGATGATCGAGCGCTTCAACGTCTCTGGAGCTTTACTCAGTAAAATATTCGGTGATCCTGAGAGTGAAGATGAGATTTTCAAGAAACGAGCCGGCCGGGTACGTGATATCGGTGTTACCCAGACAATGTATGCCAGGTTTTTATTTATCGCCCTGATGTTAACAGCATCGTTCGCTACAGCGGTCATCTATGGTTGGGGTGGGGTGTTATCTGTAAATGGAGTCTTAAATGTCGGTACTCTGGTCGCTCTAACAGCTTACCTAAACCGTTTATATGGACCACTCACCCAATTATCAAATATCAACGTTGATGTCATGACGGCATTGGTCTCTTTTGAGCGAGTCTTCGAAGTACTAGACCTCAAACCACTGGTTAGGGATAAACCCAATGCAATCGATATCCAGGGAGGTCCCTCAAGTATTTCCTTCGACCACGTTGACTTTCGCTATCCAACAGCTTCAGAGGTTTCTCTGGCATCTTTAGAATCAGTGGCTACCCTGAGTAAAACCCGCTCTAAACAGATACTGACAGATATCTCGTTTAAGGTTAAGCCCGGTCAACTGGTAGCTCTAGTTGGGCCATCTGGTGCTGGTAAGACCACTATCTCGCAACTAGTAGGCAGATTGTATGATGTTACGAAGGGTAAGGTCATGGTTAATAACGTAGATGTTCGAGACGCCAGCCTAAGCTCGCTAAGAGCTCGTATCGGGATGGTAACTCAAGATGCCCACCTCTTTCACGAAACGATCCGTGATAACCTACTGTTCGCCAATCCTGATGCAGTCGAAGAAGATCTTAAATCGGCCCTAGACAACGCTCAGCTGTCTGACCTTATGGCAACACTACCTGATGGGCTTGATACAATGGTCGGAGACCGAGGTTATAGACTATCCGGGGGTGAAAAACAGCGACTGGCAATTGCCCGAGTTCTATTAAAACACCCAGATATAGTCATATTAGATGAGGCAACCGCTCATCTTGACTCAGAATCTGAGCAAGCTATCCAAAAGGCTCTACAAACTGCCTTAATTGGTCGAACCTCTCTTGTCATAGCTCACAGACTATCAACTGTCCAAAGCGCCGACCAGATACTAGTCATAGATCACGGGCGGATTGTCGAGAGCGGTACGCATGCCGAGCTGATTAAAAAGCACGGCTTATACGCCGATCTTTATAAAACACAGTTCCTAGCTTAACGATTCGTCCTTAACTAATTGACGATAAGAAATAGTCTCAATGAATATACATTTGCATTATGTAAATAATGTGGTAATATATTAATAATATGTCCGAACAATCCCAATCAAAAAACGCGATACTTCGCACTGAATTTGAATTTGTCTTGGGTGCGCCAAGCGTACCTAACCAGCAAATGCGTTTGCCGAATATATCTTTGGCGGACCTAGCTAATGACAGTTATCACAGGGGTACACTTGAAGCGGGAGAAGATGACTTTGAGGTAGATCAATATTCCTACAATTTGGCCTGGGCGTCAGCGAGATCTATCGCTGAAGTTACACACAATGAAGATGGTGAATTCATAACAGGCCTAGACTTGAAGAGCAAAAGGGGCCCGTTTCTATTAATCAGAGATGCCCCGTCATCCTTTGACGAAGGTGGAAGAATGCTAACAATAGTTGGTAGCGAAGACAATATAGACGAAACCTTCCCCCTCATCGGAGATAATATCAGACTCAAGAGGCTATATGAGGCTGCTAGTAGATTAGAATACCTGACTGGCATATTTGTCGATCAAGCTCGAGCAAAAAAGCCAAGACCATCTCGGTCATAGTCTAAGCGCGTTTTAAGGTCTAGTACTTGTAACTTAGACTTTTAGGTTTCCAGAGCAGTCTGATAAGCGACGAGTTGTTTCTCCGCAATCCAACCAATACCGCCTTCACTTCGGGGTCTAGACCAAATCGAATAAATCTCACTAAACTGATTATTGCCTGATATATGATCAATTATTAGGACATCACTAAGCGCGTGTATCAAAAAATCTTTAGATTTAGAAAGATCTATTAATTTACTATCGACTTGCATATCGTCAATATAATCGGCGACGTATTCTTGAAGATACTCTGCGGAAATAAAATGAAACAGCTCCATTTGGCCATAAAGATCAATGTGCTCCCAGATTACTGCATCGGACTCCGGGTCACCATCAACAAACTTCTTGCCCTGTCTCTTTAATTCATCGCCATGTTTAAATTTTTTCTTTAAGTTAGTCATGGCGGGACTATCGGTTAATTCGTCCCCTGGGTCAGAAGCAGCTACATTGGTCGAGCAATCGGCAATCTGGCTCCAGAGATTAGCGTGAGGTTTACCCCACGCTTCAATTAACGTATGAGCACTTACTCGTGGGGTATCACCGCTGTTAGACTCTGTAGCCAGTGTCACGTTGGCCTGGTAAATAATACCAAGTTCCTCAGCTGTCAAGCTTGTCATACGATTCACTAAATCAAGGTATGAGCTATATACGGCTTCGGCTCGTGCGGGTCTACCCTCTTTCGAGTCAAGCAAATCGGCAACTGACTTTAATTCTGTTATAGAGTTTGTAACTTCGTAAAAACGATCCATCAAAGGGTCAAAGTTGATACGCCTGGGGCGCGTTTCCATAAGGTAATGATAGCAGATTATGCAACATTTCTAAATTTTTTCCAGCCATTAGCGAAATCGACTGAGTGAATCTGACTGGAGCAGTCTGACTACCAGGTAGATAGCAAAAACTGTCGTAGTTATAAAGAAACTAACTGGGTAGGGAATATAGTAGGATATAAAGAGCCCAAACCAAGTTGCCAACAGGGCTATACTGACTGAAATGATTAAGCCCTGAGATGGCCGCCGGGCTAAGCGCTGGGCCACCGCTGCCGGGGTTACCATTAGAGCAAAGATTAGAAGCACTCCGACCACCTGAACGGCAATTGATGTCGCGATAGCTATAAGTAACATAAAGATAATACTCATTCCGAGCATTGATATACCCTTAGCTTCAGCGACTTCTTCATCTAAGGAGGTAAATAATAATCGTCTGAAAATAACTACTATGGCAGCTATAATAACCATCCCAGCTATAAGGGTGGCTATAACATCGCTACTACTAATTCCTAAGATTTCGCCAAAGAGCAGCGAGTAAGCTTCGGTAGCATAACCTTTGTATAGATTAATAAACAGTACGCCCAGGCCAAGCATGAACGCCAGAACGGTGCCGATTTGGACGTCTCGACTTGAAGCCTTTCGGCCAAGCAAAGCCATCGTCAAACCACCGCCAGAAGTGAAAAGCAATAAACCACTTAGCGGATTTAAGCCAACAAGAACCGCACCGGCGGCTCCGGCAAAACCAATATGGGAAAGGGCATGGGCAGCAAAAGATAATCGGCGCATTACTACAAAATAACCAACTACGCCAGCAACTATGGCAACAATTGTTCCAGCCTCAAAGGCGTGACGAATGAAATCGTACTGCCACATGTTCACGAAGTCGCTATAGAGATTAAAGCTGAAACCACTACTTGTAAGCGTTGCTATAAATTTAGTCGTCATGATGCAAAGCCTCTTCAACGCCGAGTACGGCTAGTTGACCCTTTGATCCTCTTAATACTTCAATCGGTGAATCATATAACTCAGATAGTTTCTTACTGGTTACAATTTCATCCGGTTTACCACTGGCAACCTTACCGTTGGCGATATAAATAATCCTGTCGACTACCGGCAAGAGTGGATTAATATCATGGGCTATTAGTAAAACTGCAATATTTTGTTTTTTGATTACCCGAGAGACTAACCGAATAAGTTCGTTTTCTCGTCTAATATCCAGATTCGCCAGCGGCTCGTCGAGTAACAATAAGTCCGGCTTAGAGACTAGGGCTTGAGCGAAAAAGATTCTTTGCAACTCGCCACCAGATAATTCGCTTAAACTTCGGTGTGCCAGATTGGCAGCATCTACAGACACCAGCGCATCAAGAGCTTGCCTGCGTTCAGCGTCAGCCCGGCCAAGGCTAAAACCCAGTTTGGTGCCGCTAATAGCAAGTCTCACATATTCTATAACCTCTATCCGCGATTCAGAGTCGATATAAGGCCTCTGGGGTACATAGCCAATCCGAGCATTACCTCTAGATGGTTGTCGGCCAAAAAGCTCTAACTTACCAGCCATAGGCCGGCTCAGTCCCAGCAACATTCTAAACAGAGTGGTTTTACCAGCGCCGTTTGCACCTAGTAAGCCGATAAATTCGCCGCGCTTAACGCTAAAGCTGGCATCACGCCAGATAACTTTATCCTTGTAGCCCGCTACCAAATCCTCGGCATAAACTACGCTATCTTTGTCCACTCTATTGGCCCAAACTTTGCGCGTTTAAAGCATTTTGTAAGGTTAATAATTCAGCATTCATCCAGACTTGAAAAGAGGTGCCAGGTGGCTGAATAGTCTCAGTTACTCCGACAATCGGAATATTTTGCTCGGCAGCTATAGTTTTCATACTTGTTGTTAGCGGCGTTACGGTCTGTTCGTTGTAGACCAGAACCTTGGTCTGACCACTCTCGAGTTGTTGTTGGAACTGTACTACTGAGTCTGTTGGCGGGTCATTACCATCGGCTACTGCCTGGGTAAATGCCGGTGGCGAGACTAAATTTAAACCAGCGGCCGAAGCTAGATAATAAAAAATATCTTCAGTGGCAGCAACTTTAGTCCCTCCAAACTGCCGTTTAATTGTTGCTATACGCTGCTGATAGCCAGTCAGGGAAGCAGTAACGCTCTTATACTGCTGCGTAAAATATGTTTTATTGGCTGGGCTAATACTAATTAGATTTTGCTCTATCTTAGCCATAACTTTATTAACGTAGCTTGGAGAATACCAAAAATGCGGGTTATCTCCATTTTTTTTACCAAGTAGCGAAGCAACATTTAATACTTGGCGTTTAGAGTTTGGGCTAGCTGATAAGAGTTTATCTCCCCAGCTGTCATAGCCAGCCCCATTTAAAATTACATAGTTAGCGTTAGCAAAGTCTCGAGCATCAGTGGCATTAACTTCATATTCGTGAGGATCAGCATTGGGGTCTGAGACAATTGAGGTAACTTTAACTTTACTGCCGCCCAGCTGTGAGGCCAAACTACCCCAGAAGTTTTCAGCCGCCACGATTTGAATCGGGCCAGTTTGCTCGAGCGGATGATTACGACTAATCCGGATAAACCCAACTACCAACCCTACTACAACTACTAGACTAATAATCATCGATAGTATTTTATTGGTTGGCCGAGAACTCTTCATAGAGATAATGCTATAGATATAAATATATTATTGCAAATTTGTTGCAATTATAATAAGATTTGCAACATGGTTAACTTAGATAATGACTTTAAAACCTTGCTTAAAAAGCACGGATACAGTATCACCGATCAGAGATTATTGGTCTTTAACCTGCTTCTTGGGCAGGAACCGCTAACCATGCACGAGCTTATCGAGAGAGCTAATAACCAAATTGACCGGGCCAGTATTTACCGGATAATTGGCCTATTTGACCAGATTGGCATTACTCAGCGCTTAAATATTGGCTGGAAGTATAGAATTGAACTAACAGATAAGTTTGCCCAGCACCATCACCATTTAAGCTGTCTATCCTGCCATCGGGTAATCCCGATCAATAAAGACGAGTTAGAAGATTTCATGAGCCAGTTAGCCGCAGCCCAAAAATTTACTCCTGTTGAGCACCAAGTTGAAATACAGGGCTATTGCAGCCAGTGTAGTAAGGCTAGACCAGAATTAAAGCTTAAGGAATCCTACTAGGATCCCAGCAAGTTCGGTGGTTAGCATCTAGGGCCTTAAGTTCCGCTAAATCGCTTCCATCTAATTTGAAATCAAAGATATCAATATTCTCAGCGATCCGCTCAGCTGTTGATGATTTAGGTAGTGGGACAGTACCAACTTCAACACACCAGCGCAGCATAATTTGAGCCGGTGATTTACCGTGTTTCTTAGCTAATTTTGCCAATACTGGATTATCAAGACCGTAACTGTGCGCCAGTGGAGAGTAAGCCTCGACGACAATACCCTCATCTGCGCAATATTTTAAAAGTTCAGGTTGTTGCAAAAAAACGTGCAGTTCAACCTGATTAACAACCGGTCTAATACGGCACTCTCCTAGGAGTCTCTCCAGGTGCTTGATAGTGTAATTACTAACCCCTATTGACCTAGCATTTCCGCTATCTTGGATCTCTTCCATTTTTTTCCAAGCCGAATGGCGTAATTTTGGAACAGGGAAATGCAGAAGCAACAGATCAACGTAATCAGTTTGGAGCTTAGCCAGTGATTTCTCAAAACTGGATATCACCCTGGAGGACAAAAAATTTAGTGTCCAGATTTTTGTCGTAATAAATAAATCTTTCCTAACAACGCCGCTGTCTTTGAGAGCTTGCCCAATAAATTGTTCGTTATCATAAATTTGAGCAGTATCAAAATGTCTATAGCCATCCTTTAAAGCTACCTTAACCGTTTCAAGACACTTGCCCTGATCTTTAATCTGCCAGGTGCCAAGACCGACCTGCGGGATAGAAAGCTTATCAGAGAGTTTAATTGTTGGAACTGCCATTTCTTGCCTCCAGTCACATTGATACTTCTACTCTTATGATAGCATTGACCCTGACAAACCATAGCGTGCTAACATATAGTAATTAAGCCGGAAGGAATGGTGAGGATATGGTGAAGATACTAAATGAGCAAAAATATATTCCTGGTGTTTGTAATATTGGCCCAGCCGAGCGAGCTAAGCGCCGCCAAACAGGCTACGTAGCCTTATTAGCATCGATTATCCTGATGGTAACGTTAGTGGCTATTGGAGCCCCGAGGGGTTGGCGATTGCTTCTAATACTCCCGTTATCAGCAGCAGCTGTAGGTTTTTTACAAGACCGGCTCCATTTTTGCATTGGTTTTGGTTTCAAAGGTCTCTATAACGTCCTCAACAGTGCCGGCACAACTGATAGCGTTAGCCAGGCTGAATATAGAGCCAAGGACCGTAAGAAAGCCATGTCTATCATGTGGCTTTCGTTCGCAACTGGCGTTGTTATAGCAGTTCTGTGCTTTTTGGTGTAGGCAATCATTATTATCTAGTGATAAAATCAAATAATGAATAAATTAAACCCTAAGGTGGTTTTGGGCGTCGCCGCTCACCCAGACGATCTGGACTTTGGTGCATCGGGTACGATGGCAGGCTTTGCTAAAAACGGCGCAGATGTTCATTACTTAATAGTTACTGACGGTAGCAAGGGCTCGTCTGACATGAAATTATCGTCAGCAGAGTTAATTAAGATTCGTGAAGAAGAACAGCGTAACGCTGTAAAGGAAGTTGGTGGCAAGAGTGTGACATTTCTGGGCTATCCCGACGGTGAACTCGAGATTACCATGGCCCTTAAAAAGGACATTGTTAAAGTTATTAGAACCCTAAAACCCGACGTCGTAATAACTATGGACCCATCAATGCTTTACTCTGCAGAACGTGGTTTTATCAACCACCCCGATCACCGTGCTGCCGCACAGGCTACGCTTGACAGTGTTTTCCCGCTAGCTAGAGACCATATGGTCTTCCCGGAGTTATTTGCTAACGGCTATCTGCCACACAAGACAGCCACCGTCTTATTAACAAATTTTAATACCAATGACTTTGTCGTCGATATAACTGATACCTTCCCAAACAAGATTGCTGCCTTAAAGGCCCACGCTAGTCAAATCGCTGACATAGAAGAAGTGAAAGAATGGATGGGTGAGATAGCCGGGAAGATCGGCAAATCGTCTGGCTATAAATACGCCGAGGGTTTTGTCCGGATAGATCTAAACTAAGGCTAGTATCATAATAGTCGTTGGTATTATAACCCTAATGAGATATTGCTCATTAGTTAGTAGTGTGGTAAAATATGTTTATGTTCGAACGGCCTAATGATAAATTTTCACCTGTTAATAGAGAAGCACCCGTCTTCGTTGATCCCGACGAACTTGACCCCGAAGCTAGTGGCCCAAGGCCTATCCCCAAGACAATAGACGATATTACTAGTGGTGTGCCAAACGTGCCAGAACGAGATAATTGGGATCTTGGTGAGCGCGCCAATGAAAAAGAAGATCTGGAACGCGAAGCAAAAGAATATTTAGCGGGCCAATAAGTAAATAACCTATCCGTAAAACACGTCTTTAATAAGCCAAGTGTTTGAAATTGTTATGTTTTAATGGTTAACTACTCTTAAGTTAACGACATGAAAACACCAAGCTTTAACAAACTTATATCCAATCTATCGTTTAACAAAGGGCTTATTAGCCAGGTTCGTTTTTATTCCAAACGTTTAAAGAACGAGAGTTCTATACGACGAACCGGCTTAATGTTTATCTCACTAGCTTTTGTTGTCCAAATCTTTACACTAGCTTACCCGGCACAAGCCGATGTCGCTGGCGGATCTAACGACATTATATGGGGTGGTATTGGCTATGATGTCGGATCAAGCCCCAAAGCAAACCTGCTTAAAGATTATGATGCTGACAGCGACGGCCATCACAGCGATATTCAGGCTGTCTTAAATTACTATGACATTACTCGGGCAGATCTAGTTGCTAGTAAGGCAACAACTGTCAACTCCTCAGACCACAGCCTATACTCACTGGGCCGTAATCCTCACTCATCACTTGATAAACCTGTGGTTATTGGTGGTCAGACACTTTATCTAAGACCACTCTATTCTTTTGGCGATAACTTAACTTACGATGTCTTTACTGGCGAGAGAAGTGGTAACGATATCCAGGGTGATCTCAGCGCCAGATATTTTGATGTTATGTTTGAGTGCGGCAATATTATTATTCACGTCCCAGCTCCAACTCCTAAACCGACACCGACGCCAACTCCTACTCCCACCCCAACACCGACGCCAACGCCTACTCCCACCCCAACACCGACGCCAACGCCTTCACCAGTTCAAGTGCCTAATATCGTACAAAGTAAGACTGCTGCTAATATTACCCAGCGCCTAGCTAACGCCCAGCTTAAAGACGCTGTCGCAGGCGATGTTATCCAATACACCCTAATTACTAAAAATACTGGGCAAGCAGTTGAGCTCAATTACACTATTGCCGACAACATAAACTATGTTCTTCAGTATTCTCAGATCCAGCCAAACTCTATCAGTGATGGTGGAGTACTCAGTAATGGCACTATAACCTGGCCAGAGAGTAATGTTCCTCCTGGAACAACTCTAACCAGAACCTTCAACGTTCAAGTAGATAGTCCCATCCCAACGACCGAACAATCCCCGGCAGATCCTGAGGCCTTTAATATGAAGATGACCAATCTGTACGGCAACACTGTGACTATCGCGTTGTTTACGCCAATTCCTCAAGTAACTGTTCCCGCAATCGTCCAAGCTAGCGCATCGCTTCCTAATACTGGTCCGGGTAATGATTTAATTATTGTTTTCTTAGTGACAGTCATTGCCGGCTACTTCTATTCTAGGAGCCGACTATTATCAAAAGAAACTGATATAGTTCTAGAAACTTACAGCGCTTCGGGAGGAGCTGATTTATGACTGAGCAACTAAGTAATCACGAGAATGAAGATAATCACGCTGAAGACGTCGAGGTAGCTCCAGCAAATGAAAAAATGCTTGAAGCTAACACCGAGGCGCAAGAGCATGATGTTCAAAGCGTTGAAGCAATTCGTGAAACTGTAGAGAATGCTGAGGCAACGGTTACTCCAGTAGAGCTTGAGATAGATAAAGCCGAAGAGCCCGTAGAGCTACCACCGCCTAACAAAGCCCTAAAAGCCCAAGCTCTCAATCAAACCTTAAAGGAAACCCGTGAGAAATTATCTAAACCACAAAAAGCTTTCAGTAAGGTTATTCATCAGTCACAAATTGACGCTATTAGCAATGTGACCGGTAAGACTATCGCAAGACCAAGCGGACTATTCTTCGGTGGCTTATTTGCTCTAATTGGTAGTGTTTTTTATCTATTTCTGTCTCATCACTACCACTTTACTTATAAATATATTGCCTTTAGCCTATTTTTCATCGGCGGTTTTATCATTGGTCTAATAATTGAGTTCCTGGGTAAAGCGCTCAAACGCAACAAAGTTTAATTAGGTTGATCTTTTGGTTTTTTCGATATCTTAATCGTCATAGCGATACCGGCGAGACCCCACCATAAATAAGCTAGTGTCGGGTCAGCCCAAGCATGCGAGAACAGGTTGACTATAATTAGTCCCAGGAAACTTGCGAATAAACCAAGTGCCAACCGGTCGGTGCGTCTTTGCCAGAGTCGCAGCCCAACGCATATATTGATAGCTAGAAACAAGCCAAGGCCAACTACGCCGGTCTCTTGGCCGATTTGGATGTAATAATCCTCAGCAATGCGAGTCCTTTTAGGATTATAGACTGAAGCTGGACCAGCTGTGCCCACACCACCACCAAGGGGTTGATGGTATATGTCTTTAAGGCCTGATTTTAAGCCACTGAGATGACCTTGGTCAGAGGTAGTCTTACTAGCCGAGTTAGTTTGCGTATGGTAGATAATGTTCTGCAGACGACTACTGTGATTAGTCACGACTAAAGCAGCTAAGATAAGGACTATGGCGATGCAAGAAATAAAAACTGCTGAGAAGAATTTAGTTTTATATAGCCCAAGTGCCACAATAAAAGCAATTGCCACAAAGCTACCGATCCAAGCACTCCTGGAGAAGGTGTAGAAAAGCGTCAGTAAGCTGGCAAGTAGTAAGACTAGTTCTGGCCAATTACGCTTCAGCCTGAGCCATAGAGCACTTATTAGTGAAATTATAACAACCAAATAGGCCCCCAGGGGATTCACCCCCCTAAGAGTTGATTGAATACGAATATACTTCTGATTATCATTGATTGTTTGGTAGGGCCGGATGGTTGACGCGCTATAGCCGAAATGTTTCAGAAAGTCGTGCGGTAAGACAAAGGCCTGTAATAAGCCATAAGCCGACACTATGGCTGCTGGCCAAAGGATTATCGGTACCCAGTGTTTACGTAGGAATCCCGAGGCTAGGGCGGCCACCCAACTAACTATAAAGAAAATGACGAAACGACTATCGACTATAAGGCCGTAACCTAAGGCTTTAGATGTTACATTTTTGGTATAGTAGGACACTGCGCCAACTAGCGCTAGTAGGGCAATGTAGCCAACAATCAACCATAGTAATTTACTTTTGAATAATTCGCGGCGAATTTTCTTATCGACAATCACTAGGTATAGGGCGCTGAAACTAGCTAGGACTAGCAATACTTCAGTGTATAGCCTAAGCACCGTGTAATGCCCAACTAAACTCGATGCCCAAACTGTTAAAAAAGCATAGAGCGGAACGCTGACTAAAGTTGCGCCAACACTAAGCGTCAATATTTTTTTTACCAATCCCGAAGCTTCCATATATATAATTGTACCCTACAGCTAGACAATAGAATCAATACTTTCTAACCACCCGATAATAAAGCCAGATACTGAGTACTACCAAAAGGTATCTTTTGCTTAACGATCGTACGCGAAGCAAAGCTAGAAGCAAAGGTTACGGTAAAATCACCGTACTCATGATTAATAGAATCTATAGTATTACTAAGCCAGCGTTCCTTGTTAACTTCCTCCAATAAACTCATTTGATTAGCCGAGGAGGCTTCCAGGCCATAGCAAGTTATACCAATCTCTTTAATATCACCGTCTTGCGGCCGGCGGTTAAATACCAAGATAGCCCGACGGTAAATCTCCGCGTTAGAATAAAAAGTTGTTTTAAACATCTTGCGGTTATACCAAGAATCTCCCGAACTATAGCGCGCATAAACTAGAATGCCACGGGCACAGAGATCTTTAGAGCGCATTCTAACGCCAGTTGATTCGCATAGATACGCTAAGCGGGCATTCACTGCTTCCTGGCTTAAGTGACTATCCTCCAAAACGTATTGTCGACCAACTGATCTTATCTGACTCTCATGCTTATCGACTTCCCAGCCGCGTAATTTCTGGTACCAGTCATCGCCACAGACGCTATGGAATACTAGGCGGTGCAAGGTTTCCGATGGAGCATCTAAAAATTGTAGTGGCGTATAGATGCCGGCAGCATTAAGTCGCGCCTGATTGCGCTCGGCTATACCACTTAGATCGGTTAGGCTGAGGCCGGCTAATGTCGAACGTAAATTACTATAATTAATAATATCCAAACCATCGGGTTTGTGTAGGGAAGCGGCTTGCTTGGCCAAGAATCGGTTGGGAGCTATGCCAATATTACACTTCATCCAGCAGCCCACATCATCTTTAAGACGTTGCTTAATCTCCATACCAATATCAGCTAGTGGCCGTGAGTTGAGGTGCTGGCGAGTGCCATGGAAATCGATGACCCCTTCATCGATACTTTTCATGGTGACATCGGGTGAATAGCTACGCATAATGGCCATTAGTTTCTGATAGACATAGTGGTATTTTGGCGGATCAGTTTCAACAATTATTATCCCAGGGGCTAGGCGTAGAGCTTCATCAGACCTCATGCCAACTTTGACACCTAAGGCTTTTGCTTCATAAGAAGCAGCTATAATACAGCTAAAGGTAGTTTTACGATTAGTTACCCCAACTGGTCGATTCCGCAGTAGCGGGCGAGCCTGTTGCTCAACAGTGGCAAAGCAAGAATTTAGATCAACGTGCATGATCTCTGGTTGAGCCCGATTAAATGGCAGCTGCATAACTAGCGTCCGCGATATATACAAGCTTCCATATAAGACTCATAGCGTCAAATTCCAGTCGATAATCCGCTCTGCCATCGGTCATATCAAAGACATGAACCATCCGCTGACCCTTATGCGTCGGGTGACGCAGACCGGTCTCGGTAAAGACAACTTGCTTGCCCTCATATTCCATACGCTTAGGGAAACACTTAGGCTGATCTTTGTCTTTAAAATAATAGGCAACTATCGTTACATCTTCATTGAGCGTGATAACATCTTCCATAATATTAGACTCCTAAGAAAATTAAGTAGTAATAAAACAACCTTCGGGCAAATGCCCGTAAACGGATTTGAAGAGAGTAGCGTTCTTGGTATTAGTAGCGAGCCACCGTTCATAGACTGCAACTATGCGACCAAAGAGCTAATGATTAGAGTGAAGGTTGGTAGGGACCGAAGTATACCACCTGAAATTTTATAGAAGTCTGTACGGAGGAAGGCTAAACTAGCCAGCCCATACATGGCCTACGTATTATTGTACACAATAGCTATATAAATATATAGACCAAATAACTTAAGTTAAAAATGCTACAGTATAAGTATGGGTTCACGTTTTGACACAGTCTTTCGAGTTAGCATTATCTTAAAGGGTATCGATGCGCTAATTGAGATTATTGGTGGAGTAATACTGTTGTTTGTAACTTCCAAAGACATCACCCACTTTACTGCGTGGCTAACGAGGAGTACGCTAGCCAGTAATCCGCACAACGCCGTAGCAACTTACTTGAACCATAGCGCCGGGCATCTGGCGGCTGACTCAACCCTAATCGGGGCGATCTATTTATTGTCACACGGCGTTATTAAGCTATTTATAATCATTAACGTCTTAAGAGATAAATATTGGGCCTATCCGGTTCTAATAGTTGTTCTGCTAGGTTTCTGCGTTTATCAAGTTGTTGATATCATAAACAACCATTCACTGGCCGTGACACTGCTCACAGTCTTTGATGTCTTCGTCATTATCCTAACGTGGCTAGAGTGGCAAAAAAAACGTAAAATGCGAATTTCAAAGACGGCAAAAGAAGAAACTCAAATTACCCACTAGCTTTATGGTCTAATTTGCTACAATAGCAACAGTTGTCATGAATTACATAGATATTGCGATAATCATAATCTTTATTGGAACAGTAATTCGAGGCGCTCAAATTGGTTTTGTTAGGCAAATCCTATCAACTATCGGTTTCTTTGCTGGGCTATTCCTAGGGGCGTGGATTGGACCACACATCGTTCACTTTGCCCACACTGCTTCATCACGTTCCTGGCTAACCCTGCTGTTTACGTTTGGCTGCGCTTTAATTTTATTAGGTGCTGGTGAGTATCTTGGCATCCGCTTGAAATCTAAACTGATCCACCGCTTAATTATTGATAAATTCGATGCCGGTTTTGGCGCTTTAGTCGGCGGCCTTACGTTGATAGCTTTAGCCTGGTTTTTAGCAGCAATTTTAGTTACGCTACCTTTTCCATCAGTCTCAAACGCCATTCGCGGGTCATACTTAATTGCTCAAATAGACAAGGCACTACCGCCAACTCCAAATATAACCGCCGATCTTAGCCACGTTATTGCACCTAACGGCTTCCCGGAGGTTTTTGTCGGAGCTGAACCAACCTCAGTAAATACTAATGTAGCTCTGCCTAACCTAGGCTCTCTAAGCAGTGCAGTAGCTAAGGACGAGTACTCCGTGATAAAGATTGAAGGCGATGGTTGTGGGGGAGTTGTTGAGGGCTCAGGCTTCGTAGTGAGCCCTAATGTAGTCGTTACCAATTCCCACGTCGTAGCTGGTGTTGATACGCCGTACATAATTGATATACACGGTCAGCACCAGGCTAATGTTATATGGTTTGACCCGAACCTCGATATAGCTGTACTAACTACTACCGGCGTGACTGAAACTCCGTTAGCGATTAGCGATACAACAGCGGCTGACAATACCCCGAGCGTTGTGCTTGGTTTCCCGGGAGGAGGGAATTTTTCGGCAGCACCAGCTCTAGTCCTCACTTCATTTATAGCAACCGGACGTAATATCTATAACCAGGGCGATACAAACCGTTCAATATATGAGGTCAAGGCAAAAGTCATCCCCGGTAATTCTGGCGGACCTTTAGTCAACGCCCACGGTACTGTTATTGGAATAATCTTTGCTGAATCAACCACCTATAACAACGTTGGCTACGCTCTAACCATGCAACAACCTCTGAGTGAAATCCACCAAGCCATTAAGCGAAACCAGGTTGTTAGCACTGGTGACTGTGCTAGCTAAGAAGGCTTTTGCTATACTATAGAGTAATGCCTGAAAAAAATAAGAAGCCATTAATTCGTTTCGCTAAAGCCATCCCATATATTTTAATTATAGGTGGGATAATCGGTTTGATCTCCTCTGCTATTTTAACTTATGACGATAATAAGATAGTTGCTAACCCCAGTTATGTGCCAAGCTGTAATCTTAATCCAATTATTGCTTGTGGCTCAGTTATAAAAGCTCCAGAGTCTCAGGCTTTTGATATACCAAACCCCTATATTGGCCTAGTAGCATTCCCGGTTTTGATCACATCCGGTGCCGCCATTTTAGCGAGGGCAAAATTTAAGCGCTGGTACTGGCTTGGCCTAGAAGCCGGTAGCATTTTTGGCCTAGGCTTTATCCACTGGCTATTTTTTGAAACAGTTTATCGTATCCATGCTCTTTGCCCGTATTGTATGGCTGTATGGGTTGTAGTTATAACTACTTTCTGGTACTTAACTCTCTACAATCTGCAAACAGGCGTAATAAACTTGCCAAAAAAGTATCAACCTCTGACCGCCTTTTTAGTTAAACACCACCTCGATATCCTAATCTGTTGGTTCCTAATTATAGCCATACTGATTTTGAAGCATTTTTGGTATTACTACGGGCATTACTTCTAAATTACTGATGTCTTAGGGCGTCTATGGGGTCTTTACGGGCAGCTTTAGCAGCTGGTATTAATCCGAAAACTATTCCAATTATTAACGATAACCCTGTTGCCAGGGCAATGGTGGGCCAGGGAACTGTTGGTTCTAAAATAGTAAATAACCTTAGTGCAACATTGATTAATAAAGCTATAATCACACCGATTATTCCACCACTAACACTTAGTACGACAGCTTCCATTAAGAATTGCCGGAGAATTTGCCGATTAGTTGCTCCAACAGCCTTACGAATACCAATCTCGCCAGTACGCTCTGAGACTGTAACAAGCATCATATTCATAATGCCAATCCCGCCAACAAAAAGTGCTATTCCGGCTGCCGCCGCTATTAATTTGGTGAGTAGATTAACGATAGTATCAGAAGCCGTTAGACTATCTTTCTGTTGCAGTACTGAGAAGTTCTGGACTCCGCCATGAGCCTGGGTTAGGCTAGATTCGATTTCTGACACAACACTACCTATAGCACCAGGGCTAGTTGGCTTAACTAAGATCTCATAAGTTGAGGCGTTGTCACCCTGCAAACTGGATACCAGCGAGTAGGGTATAAATATCACGTTATTAAAATCTAAATCAATTGATAGCGGAGCCGAGTAAAAGCTTTGTAGTTCACCTCGAGTAAAAATACTTTGGCCGTCGATAGTAAAAGTCCTGCCCAGCGCTACATCAGCACCAAATAATTTTACAGATGCACCTTGGCCAAGCATGGCATCATTGCTTATCCCGTCTTGATTAAAAGAGCTCCCGTACTGGAGACTTTGATTAAAAATGGGGACTATATCATTTGTCGTACCAACGACTTGTATCCCGCTAATAGCGTGATTATCAACTTTGATGATGGGCGTATTCAACAAACTAAGTGGCGCCGCATACTGGACATTTGACAGTGATTGTATGAGCTGGAGATCGTTACTGCTTAAATTATTACTACCAGGCGAAGATTCGCTGACAATGGCACTAACAGCATTGGTCGGTTGCAGTAGATCTGGTCGAACGGTAATTAGATCACGGCCTACGTTATTAACATTATTGGCAATCTGGTTTTTTATACCATCACCGATACTAACAATAGTAATGGCTGCGGAAACTCCAATAACTATTCCAAAGATTGTCAGTAGACTGCGCGACCGGCTAGACCTTAGTGATCTTACGGCTACCCCGATATCGCCGCGGCTAAAGGACTTCATGATTTAGCCTTTCGCGAACGTGATCGAGTGGATCGTGATTTTGGTTTTTTGGTGGCTTTAGAGCGCCTAGAAGACTTTTTATCGACTGGGCTATCGCCGCCAGGTATAACCTTCATTAAAGCCGAGACTCCAGCCAGGTCATCCTCTTCAGTCTTGAACGGAAGATAGTTCATTGCTTTACGGGCCGTCGGCGCAACCCGACCTAGGGCAGTTAATTCGTCATGGATAATCATGCCATCACGCATATAAACAACCCTAGTGGCGTAGCGGGTAAGTTCTGGGTTGTGGGTAACCATTAAAATCGTGGTTCCATCTTTATGGATATCGCTTAGAAGTTCCATGATTAGGCGACTGTCATTACTATCAAGGTTGCCGGTTGGCTCATCAGCAATGATGATTGAGGGGGTATTTATAAGGGCTCTGGCGATAGCAGCTGTTTGCGTCTGACCGCCGCTCAAGTGCCTCGGCAAGTAATATTCACGCTCAGCTAGCCCGAGTCGATTGATCATCGAACTGGCCGCCTTTAACCGCCGAGTAGTTGATAGACCACGGTAAGCAAGTGGCAACGCTACATTCTCCAACACGGTCAAACGGGGTAGTAAACTAAATGATTGAAAGATGAATCCAATTTTATCTCGGCGCAGCTTGGCCCGTTGGTTTTGACTGAGTTTTTCAACGTTGCGCCCACCGATTTTATAAGTACCGTGAGTTGGTCTATCAAGTATACCGATGACGTTCATGAGCGTTGACTTTCCGGATCCGCTAGGGCCCATAATGGCTACAAACTCATTTTGCTCGATAGTTAGGTTTACTTCATCCAATGCAACCGTAGTAGCTCCACCAAAACCGTAAACCTTACTAATATCATTAATCTCAATAATTGCCATTTGCTATTAGTTTAGACTTATTTTTATATAGTTAGCAAGCATATTCGACTTCTGTTACATAAAGTAATAATTTTGGCTTATGATATTCTAGGAAAGAAGTTCTATTAGAATAATATGTAGACTTTTTGGAGAGGTGGCCGAGCGGTCTAAGGCGCACGCTTGGAAAGCGTGTTGAGTTGAAAGACTTTCGCAGGTTCAAATCCTGTCCTCTCCGCCAACAAAAAAGTTCTCAAGCGACCTATCTACCCAAAATCTAACGGCGTGACGATATACTTCAATTTTGTCCATTATGTTATATAGATACCATGTCCTATTCACTATGACGACAGGAATCGAACTAAGTAATTTAGTAATTCAATAGAGTGCTTTTAAAACTCAGTGTCGCAGAATAGGTATTGTCATTAATGCAACTACATTCTTAACTACTAGGGAATATTTAAGTTAATACCGAAGTTACTAATCGTCAACGTGAAGGCGCGATTGTTAATTATATTTTGATAAAGGGTAGGCGATATCTGTCCATACATGGCAGCCTTTCCGATGGCAGTTTGAGCCCCAGAATTATCATTATTCATTTGTAGATAGAGAGCTAAATACTCCCACATAAGTGAATCTTTAGGGAACTGGTTTAGTGAGTTAATGAAAATCGAATTATTCATCGTACGAGTACCGAAGACAAGAGCTAGAGTACATAGGTTCTCGTGTATCTCGACCGCATTTCCGTATTTTAGCCCGTTATCAAAAGCAGTTTCAGCATTAAAGTAATCACCAAGATGCATGTCTATAACCCCAAGCGAGTCATAGTTAGTGTAAGACGGGAGTATGTTAATTGACTTAAGTACATATTTCTTTGCGCTAGAATAATTTCCACTCGTAATTAAACCTCTAGCTATCGTGTTGTAAGCGTTATAATCCTGACTTGAGCCTTTAATATCACTGTAGGCAAGAACGTATTGATTCTTCCAGTCTAGGCCTCTCAGCGACGTACGAATGCCTAGAACTACTAAAAGTCCTGTGCATATTGCTAGAACTATATCGCTTCTCGGTTTAGGCATAAGAGCTGTGGTGGCTATGCCGATCATCCCGAGCACACCTACCATCGGGAAATAAAACCACGTTTCTGAGACGGTCACGTCAAGTGGAATTATTTGAAGAGCAGGCAAAATACCTATCCCAGCCCAAACTCCAAAGAATACATACGACATAAAGACTGCCTTAGTGGCTCGCTTACGAAGGAGGATGCCGATATATACTGCTAAACCAATTACTAAAATATCTATAAACAGTGGTAATAGAAAGTTAGTGAAGCTAAATGACGAATGAACCCAATAATAGCCAGACGCAAGTTTCCAGGGAAAAATAAACTTTTCAATATAGAATGAAATAATTGACGGTACATTCATTAACCTACCAGATAGACTATGGAAATCGATTGGGGCTATATTTGAGGACGGATTTATTCCAATAGCATGAATTCGTAAAGCTAAATATAGGGCAATCGGAAAAACCATTATCCCCAGAAAGGCTAGAAGTCGCTCTCTACTAAACCAGAATAGATATAGAGCTGCCATAATTATGCAAACCACAGCTGTCTCCTTAGAGAGCATCGAAAAGAGCAGACTAAGAGCAACAAGAGGAAGAATCCTCATTGATTTGTAGCGAAGTAAAAGCCAGATAGCCAAAATACCAAAGAAAAAGAATAAGGCATCTCCCAGAGTTGCCATTGCAAACAGAACTTGAGAGTCTATTGGGTGTATAAAGAAGATTAAAGCCAATAATAACGATAGGCTTGGCTTAAATGTATATTTGAAAACCCGATAAAGAAGTACCGAGCTAGCAATTCCAATTAAAAGCTGGGCGAAATGGTACCCAAAAGTGTGTAGACCAGATATCGTATATATAATCGAATAGAAGACTGGCATTAACGGACGGAAAGACTGTCCACTTAGCGGCACGAGTCCACCGCCGTTATAAGAAGTACCGCCATCAAAAAAAAGTTTAATGTTCTTTAGTGAGTGGACAGGCACATTACTAACTATCTGGCTGAAATCATCTCCAATGAAACCATTGAATAGTCCAGTAAAGAAGACTACTACCCCAACGACCGAAATAATTACAGAGATTTGGAGTAGAGTGAGCTTATTAAGCTTTCCAATAATCTTATTACTAAACTCTGTAAATCTACCCATCCTCTTCATCTAACAATCTTATCAAAACGTCAGACGTATACATATTAAATATCACAATCGATTCAAATCCTGTTCTTCCCGCCAAGAAAAAAGTTCTCAAGCGACCTGTTCAGTGTAGTCAATAATATTTGTTAACCATTAAGCATATGGAGTTATATGGCAGAGTAGATTGGATGAGTGGGTAGTTAGTTGGATTGGTTTGGTTTGGTGGTTTGATTGAAGGAGCGTGCGGTTGGTTGATTGATTTGAATGAAGGAATACGGTGGTGGGGGTTTAGAAGTATAAATTGGTTGTCTCGGACTATCGGGACTAACTTCTTCAGACCAATGTCTGCCCCCACCACGATGGTATAAACATTTGGCGATGTTAATCATCGACAATCAAGCCGATAAGGACCATTGCCGGCAGGCTAGCTGGACCGAGCACTACAACGCCAAGAAGAACCACAGGAGTCCACTTGCCAAAGGCTGTGGGGTCTCCGCCCATCGTAAGGCTTAGGAGAAGCAATAAAAATGCAATTGCCAGTCCTATACCGAACCAAATCAACAAGAAATGAATCACTATAGAAATCCTATCTACTCTGCCAAAGTGCGATACTTTGGAACCTGTACTTATTTGTGAAACCACAACGTACTGCTCAACAAAACATCGACATAGTTATATCATATTTCATAGCTAATTGCCACTAAGATAGGCCTTATGATTGTTTGAATTTGCCTGATCTGTATCCAAAGAATGACACGAGGTCTTTTCGGGCAGCCTCAATTCCATTTATCTCAATAACTTCTCCAAAGCGATAAAATACGAGACTGGGTCATAGTTCGAGATCCATGTGTTCCGCCAATCAAATTACTATTCGATTCTAGAGTAGTAGACAACATCTCAGCTCTAAACTTGTGTGCTACCATAAAATCATGAAACACTATAATAAATTAGTTAGAGATAAAATCCCTTCAATTATCAAATCGAGTGGGGGTGTGGCTCATACTAAAATCCTCGATAACGACAGCGATTATTTAGAGGCTCTGAAGAGGAAGTTATTAGAAGAAGCCAAGGAGGTACAGCAAACTCCTATGCCAGAAGAATTAGCCGATGTCATTGAAGTTGTGCGTGCACTTGCGAAACATCTGGGGACTAGCATGCAGGAAATAGAGAAGCTACGTGTAAAGAAAAATCATACTAATGGTTCTTTTGATAAGCGCATTCTGCTGGAATCAACAGACTAACGTTGCATGCACACTTCTACAATGCCATAATGTTTAGGAGATGAATTCGTTATCAAAACTCCGTAAAGACAATCGAGGGCACTCATTTTTAGAATTGGTTGCTGTATGTGTAATTATTGGTATATTAGCGACAATAATTATAGCTGGCTTTGCTACTGTTGAACGTAACCGACAAAACCAGCAACGACAAACTGATATTAATAATATCTACCAGCAGTTAGAGGCTTACTATGTTGTCCATTCGTTTTATCCGACATTTGCCAACATGAATGACACTATCTGGGTCGGTACAAACTTACCAAACTTGAACTTAAACTCGCTGCGTGATCCAAAAAGTAAATCATATCTTCTTGCAAGTCTACCCACTAAAGATACGTTCGCTTATCAAGTAACAGCAGCTGATGGTGGCGCTTGTAATAATGTTGCGTTACCTTGCGTTCACTACACTCTAACGGCGACGTTGATTGGCACGGCCCAGCATACTTATGTGCGTAGCAGTCTTAATTAACAAAAGATAATCTCTCTAACTAATTTTCGTTCCGATAGCTTTGCCTTGAACGACACCCAGGATATTGCCGGCTTTCAAACTGTCAAAAATAACTGTTGTTAGCTTATAATCCATCGCCATACCAAGCGCCGCTTTATCCATGACTTTTATATCAGGGTTTTCGATGGCTTGTTGGAATGAGAGAGTGGCATATTGTTTAGCGGTTGATGACTTAGCCGGGTCACTATCATATACTCCGTTATATTTAGTAGCTTTCATGACAAGCTCACAACCAAGCTCAAGAGCTAAACTAACAGCCGCCGTGTCGGTCGTAATATAAGGACGGCCAATGCCACCAGCTGCGATTACCACTCGGCCTTGAGCAAGATGTTTTTCAGCCAGACGATAAACAAATGGTTCAGCGACTTGTTCGGCAAAGATACTACTAAGGCAGCGAGTCGTTAAACCTTCTGATTCGAAAATATCAGTTAGCGCCAGGGCATTAATCATGGTTGCCAGCATGCCCATGTGATCTGCCGTGACCCGGTGAATACCGTGCCCAGCAATCTCAGCACCCCGAACTAAATTACCACCTCCAACCATAATTACAACTTGCGTCCCAGTTTTTTTGGTAACTTTTTTTATCTCTCTAGCCAGCCACGAACACAGTTCGGGATCAATACCACGTTCATACTTTCCAGCTAATTGTTCACCCGAAACCTTCAGCAAAACTCTCTTATACATTGGTCTTCAGTCTAGCAGATTCTATTTCATAAGACTATACTCTCCTAAGTAATGACTACTATTTATTCTTGGAACGTTAACGGCATCCGGGCGGTAATCAATAAGAACACACTATTGCCATTCATTGGGGCTGACCAGCCAGACATACTGTGCTTGCAAGAGACTAAAGCTAAACCAGAACAGGTTGTACTAGACATTCCTGGCTATCATAATTATTGGAATTCAGCAGAGAAAGCCGGTTATAGCGGAACGGCTATTATCAGCAAGGCCGTGCCAGATAGCCTCATTAACAATTTCCCCCCTGCAATTGCCAAAGAATATAAGTTAGATCTTGATAGCTATGGTGATCCAGATCACGAGGGAAGGGTACTAACTGCCGAGTATCAAAAGTTCTGGATAGTAACTGTTTATACACCCAATGCTAAAGACGACTTAAGTCGTTTAGAGCTCCGTGAGAGTCATTGGGACCCGGCGTTTTTAAAGTATCTAAAGCAACTAGAAAAAACTAAACCAGTAATTTTCTGCGGTGATTTAAATGTTGCTCACACTGAACTTGATCTGGCTAACCCAAAGGCTAACAAAGGCAAAAAAGGTTTTACCCTGGAAGAGCGTGCTGGTTTTCAGAACTTTATCGATGCTGGTTTCGTTGACACTCTGCGTATATTTGAACAAGGTAGTGGTTTTTATAGCTGGTGGTCACATTTCGCTAACGCCCGGGCCAGAAACGTCGGCTGGCGGATTGATTATGTACTGGTCTCTAAATCATTAGTCAAACACGTCAAGAGCGCCAAAATTCATCCAGCCGTGCTGGGATCAGATCATTGCCCAGTTAGTGTTACACTAGACATATAGAGGAGGCCCCCATATGACGCCTGATGAATTCACTATTAAAGAAACCTTTATTGATGTCGGCGACGGTCATGAGCTATATCTACAAGACTGGGGTAACCCAAAAGCCAAAACTCCGATAATTTTTTTGCACGCCGGACCAGGTGCGGCTGTCAAAAATAGGCACAAACAGCGCTTTAACCCATACGAGCAACGAGTCATATTCTTCGATCAACGGGGCTGTGGCAAAAGTCTACCTTACGGATCGTTAGAAAATAACAAAACTGATAATCTAATTAATGATATTGAACTTATTGCTCAGCACCGAGGACTAGAAAAATTTGTTATTACTGGTGGAAGCTGGGGTGCAGCGCTGGGCTTGGCCTATGCACTGAAACATCCTGATCGGGTTATTGCCATGACCCTAGTTGGTATCTTTACTGGATCACAGGCCGAAATTGACTACTTAGATAAAGGCGGCTACCGGACATTCTTTCCCGACGTCTGGGACAATTACCTAAGCCAAACGCCCAAGAGCCACCATGCCGATCCCACTAAATATCATTTCGATAGGATACTGAGTGACGATATCAATGCTCTAAGAAGTTCTGCATATATTTATTCCAACTTGGAGGGTTCCTTGGTGTCACTTGATGATCGTTTCACGCCACAAGAAACTGCAGATTTTGACGCTTTACCAACTCGGATTGAGGTTTACTATTTAGCTAATCGTTGTTTCATGCCAGATCGTTATATTCTCGATAATGCCCATAAGCTAACGATGCCTATCTGGCTAGTGCAGGGACGTTATGACGTTGTCTGCCCGCCACAAACGGCCTACGAGCTACATCAGAAAATACATAACAGCACTTTAATCTGGACAGTTGCCGGTCACGGTAATGATCGCGGCAATTACGATGTTATGCGTACTATTAACGCTACTTGGAACTAGACCGAAAATTAAAGGAATATTCTAACTTATGAACCCAGCCGAGTGGCAGAGACAAACCAAAGAGAAAATACTTTTCCCAGAACTACTGTGGGCGAGGCCGCAGAATAATCTTCAAGCCGGAAAGCTACTTATTATTGGTGGCAGCCAGCAAAATTTCTCGAGCGTCGCCGAAACCTATAATCAAGCCGCTAAAGCCGGTATTGGTAGTGCTCGGGTTTTACTGCCCCAAGCTCTGCAAAAAGTTATAGGTAGTTTTTTCCCTGAAGCAATCTTTGCTCCATCGACAACTAGTGGTAGCTTCGCTAGCTCTAGCCTCGCAGAATTGATGACTGAAGCGGCTTGGGCTGATGCTGTTTTACTGGCTGGAAACCTAGGTAATAACAGTGAAACGGCCATAGCTATTGAGTCCTTCGTAAATAAATTCAACGGGGTGGTTATAATTGCCGGAGATGCTATAGAACTCTTAGCTCCGACTATCAAAACTATCCTAGTACGCCCAAGTACGACCGTGATAGTGGACTTCCCACGGCTTCAGCGTTTACTAACTGCGGCTAATTATAAAACTGCTGTAACCTCGACCCTAGACTTTATGCAAATTGTTAATATTTTGGGGGATTTCACTAAGCAATATTCTATAAGTATCGTCACCGAATACGTCTCTAATATCGTGATTGCTACCAGTGGAAAGGTTAGCACCACCAAAATAGTAGAGCCACTACCAAACACAACATCACTGGCAGCTTTTTCAGCTGTCTGGCTAGTCCAGAATCCAAAAAAATCTTTTGAAACACTCAGTACTGCGGCTGCAGCATTATTAGAAAACGATGATTAATAATTATGGTGGGCAGGGAGGGACTTGAACCCTCATGTTGTTGCCAACACTGGATTTTGAGTCCAGCGCGTCTACCATTCCGCCACCCGCCCGAGTCTGATGGCTTACAGAGGTATATTGTACTATACTAATAATTAGCCAGCTAATAAAGCCAAAGCTCAAAAAACTATGGATAACAAGCCCACTGACGCCCCGAACCCCTTAAACGATAAATCATCATTTGATGAGTCCCACGTGCTTTCCGATAATCCTGCAGCTGACTTGATTCGCCAGAAACTATCTACGATCTTCGAGGATGAACCGAATATAAAAGATGAGGTTGCTGAGGTTGAGGTTACGGCGAAGTTATCTAAGCATCAGAAATTTATTAAAGAGTTGAATGACAGCGGGAAAGATCTTGCGGCTACTCAAACAGCTTGGCATCAATATTATGTCGGTTTAGATGATAAAGAAAAACATGAAGTTTGGCAAGAATTCTATACAGCTAATCAAAATTCCAGTTACCAACATGCCTTGCAGGCGCAACAGACCAAAACTGCTGTCAATCCCAATAATAGCGTCTTAAAGCCCCAAGTCTTAAAAGATCGCCGCAAAATTGACACTGTCCGCAAAAACTTGCAAGAACAAATTAAGGAGAGTACCAGCAAGAAACTACCCGGGCAACTACGATCCTTAATTTTCGGTCTTAGTGTCGGGGCGATTGTAATAATCGTATTTTTATTTAGCTTCTTCAACCAGATTATTATCGCGCCCTTTATCCAGCCCAGTCGACATGTTGGCTCGCTGCCGCTAATCATTAGCTCAGTAACCGTTCCGACTAATAGCACCCCGGAAGTAATTGTTCCTAAGATAAATGTTGAGATCCCCGTAAACTATAGTCTCACCTCAGATAATGAAGCTACTATCGAGACCGCTCTAGAAGATGGTGTAGTTCATTATCCTAGCACAGTGACTCCCGGGGAGGATGGTAATACTGCTTTCTTCGGGCACTCCAGTAATAATATCTTTAATCCAGGACAATATAAATTTGCTTTCGTACTCCTGCACACGCTCGTAAAAGGCGATACTTTTTACCTGACCTACCATCAAACAGTCTATGTTTATCAAGTAATCAACACCCAGATAGTGCCACCAAGTGATGTGTCGATACTCAACGATACTGAGGGCCGCACCGCCACCGCTAGTTTAATAACCTGTGACCCCCCAGGGACCAGTATTAACCGTCTGGTCGTAACAGGCGTCCAGATTAGCCCTAATCCTGCTAACAATACTGCTGCCACCTATAACAGCTTAGCCTCGCCAACCCAACTGGCTGATAATGGCCCGTCGTTATGGAGCCGTTTGTGGCACGATATATTCTAGATTGCACCTATTGATCAACTGGCGTTCGAAGAGCGGTTGATGTCAAATCTATTAATGCCGGGTTAGCTATATCTGGGGCAAGTACATAAGCCCATTTATGTGTCGGGTCAAGGAGAGTTGGGAAACCTGCAATCGCTGGTTGTAGAGTCTGTAAATTTGAACCATCATAGTCAAAAACTAGCACCCTAGAACCGCTCACGACCGTAAAATGATAACTATCCATCCAAGTTGCTTGCTCGGTAGCCGGTATATCCGAACCAACCTGGTAACTATAGGCGTGCTGATTTAAAACATCATAAGTAGTGAAAACGTCACCATTTTGAGCAGCCAATATCTGGCTATTGCCAGAGAAACTTAGGAAACTGGGTTGATTAATTTGAAGAATGGCTAGAGGAACCAGCGGACTCTTTGGTTGATTTTGAAGATCTGCAACAGGATTCTCGTAGAGATAGACTTTCCCCTCGCCACTTGAGCTAAAGGCTACATACCAATTCCCGCTAAACTGAGACATGGCTACTAAATATTGGCTCATACCTGACTGCATCTGACCAACATGAAAGACTTGTTTGCCTTGGAGAACATTAACCAACACCTTGCCAGATGGCGCTCCTGAGCCAGTCACATAAATTATGGCATTGTTGGCGTAGGCGTCGAAGTTAAGTACATTCTTTAATATAACAATCGGTTGGGGATTTGATAACGTTGCCTCGCTTAGTGAGTCATCGTCAGTATCGTAGAGGTAGTACTGACTATCATTGTTGTTGTAAAACGACAGGCTTGTGGTGGCATCAAGTTTTAAAGTAGCGGTCAGGTTTACGGAATCAGCTGGGGTCTGTCGATCAAAAAGAATATATTCACTGCCGCCGCTATAATTTCTTTGCAATATTACGTGATTGTTGTCACTAAACCACTTGACTAAGCTCCAGCTAGTAGTTGGTTGAGTCGAACTGAATAAATTGTTTGGTACGGTCAGCGTTAATGGTAGTGAAGTGGCCAGCTGTTTTGGATTAGACAGATTGTACTCGTCAAAAGTATCGGTGTTTAAGGCGTCTTGAGTCATAAGCCATTGGCCGCTTAATGACTCTGTAGTAAGCCCTGGCTGGGCAGCATATTGTTTTAGGGTAGTTGTCACAACTTTAGTAGGGAATAGTACTGGATAATCAAAGTGTTCAACGCTACCACCCTCAACACCGAGTGACCTAATCCATGGCCGATAGCCATTTCGGGTAAGCTTTATAGTATATTGACCAGCGGGAATTTGTAGACGAGCGTTAGTCGTTGCGCTATTTAATTGACCGTTTAGGCGTATTGTTGCTGGGGCAGGAGCCGATGATACAAAGACCAAACCACTCTGGATAATCTGACCCTTGCTGTTGAGCCCGTAACCATATGCAGCAAAAAGTAATACGATAGTCGCCAGAATTATGGCACAACTAATCAGACCATACCCTATAAATAGTCGAATCTTGTGCTTACGCTGTTTTACGGGATCAATAAAGTCCATAATCTTACTGCAACTATATATTATGAGGCCTATTGTAGTCTGGAACAAGTAGCAGTAAGATTAATATATTATTTCTAGAAACAATGTGGGCAATGAATGACAAATAATAATGTGTTAATAATTAATGGTCGTCATTATGATGCAGAAACCGGAAAACTTCTGGCTTCTAATGATCAGCCAATAACTAAAGCCCGCTCCATGGATGGCGTTACGCAGCCCAAGAAACCAAAAGCCTCCGATTTACCTAAACCGCCACTGGGCACTAGCCGAAGAAGTGGTCGAGCCCATGACATTATTCTGTCAAAGACTATTCATGCTCGTTCAACGACCAAGCCACTAATGCGCACTGGGCTAAAGAAACCTACTAAAATAACAAAGCCTACACAGCATCCTCAGGCAATAGTTGGATCAAAGCAGGCAGATACTGAGATAAAGCTTCATCATAATGCGGCCCGGGTTAGGCGAGCAGAGGCAATGCACCGAGCTTATCAGGTTAAGCACTTTTCAAAACACCATTCCTCTGAATCCCGCCGCTGGGGTGTCAGCTCATCACTACAATCAGCTGCCGTAGCGCCAGCAAAAATAATTGACTCTATCGCTACGCAGACAAATAAGCTACAAAGTATAGTCGATAAGGGTCTCCAAAAAGCCTCGAGTCATGACCAGCCAGAACCAATACATGCCAAACGTAAACCAAAGAAATCAAAAATAAGAGTATTCAATACTGTAATTGGAGCCTTGGCAGTTCTAGTTATACTCGGCTTCGCAGTTTATAAAAGCCTACCTTATATCGATGTTCGTATTGCCGCGACGCAATCTGGCGTTCACGCAGAAATACCCGGTTATATACCAGCCGGCTTCAAATTCGACGGACCAATTAAATATGGGCAGGGTTTCGTGACTGTAATCTTCAATTCAAAAACGGCTAGTATCAGAATCATCCAAGAAAATTCTAACTGGGATAGTGTTAGTTTAAGAGATAGTTTTGTGAGTACTGTTGATCCAAATTACAAAGTTGTTCAAGCCGGTGGACGCATCGTTTATCTCTACGGGAAAGGCGATGCAACCTGGGTGAATGCCGGCATTTGGTACCAGATTACCGATAACGCCAACTTAAGCGCAACAAGTCTTCTGAGAATTGCGACCAGTCTCTAGCGTTAAGCCTATCTTCTCTTATATACTATGGTTATGAAACCAGTTCGAACACGTTTTGCTCCCAGCCCGACAGGCTTTTTACATGTTGGCGGCGTCAGAACGGCTCTGTTTGCGTGGTTAGTTGCCAGACAGGCTGGTGGGAAATTTATTTTAAGGATTGAAGATACTGATAAAAGTAGAGAAGTGGCCGAATCAGAACAACATATTATTGAATCATTAAAATGGCTAGGGCTTGATTGGGATGAGGGCCCCGACAAGGAAGGCGACTACGGACCTTATAAACAGTCCTCACGACTAGCAAACTATAAAGTCTGGGCTCTAAAGCTTATTGCTAGCGGAAGAGCTTACGCAGATCCGTATTCAGCTGAGGAGGTAGAGGCATTTCGCAGGGAAGCCCACGATCAAAAAAAGCCGTTCCTATTCCGAAACCATCGACCAGCTAATCTTCCAGAGTGGAACGGTAAACAACCGCTAAGATTCAAATCAGACCCTAAAGCCTATAGTTGGCATGACGTTATTATGGGTGATTTAAAAACAGGCCCTGAGGTTGTTGATGATTTTATTATTATGAAATCTGACGGCTACCCGACATATAACTTCGCCCACATCGTCGACGATCAGGAGATGGAGATAACTCACGTAATACGCTCTCAAGAGTTCATCGCAAGCGTACCAAGATTTCTAAATCTCTATGAAGCCCTCGAGATCGAACATCCAATCCTTGCTACCGTACCTTTTGTGATGGCGCCCGACGGTCATAAGAAACTCGGTAAAAGAGACGGTGCAAAAGATATTTTCGGTTACAAACGGGAAGGCTATTTACCAGAGGCTCTTATTAACTTCATGGCACTACTTGGATGGAATGATGGTACAGAACAAGAGATTTTTTCAATCGCCGAACTGACAAATAAATTTGACCTATCGAGGGTTCAGCGCAGTGGAGCAAAGTTTGATGATCAGCGCTTACTATGGATGAACGGAACATATATCCGAGCTATGGGTCTTGATCGACTTATCGACGAAGTTAGGGGCTTTTGGCCGCCATCCGCCGAAAATTTTGATGGCGAATATAAAAAGCGGGTCTTAGGGCTAGTTCAAGATCGTCTTAAATTTTTCGCAGAACTTCCAGCGTTGACAACTTTCTTTTTTGAAGACTTACCAATCGATAACGAGCTGATTAGTAACACTAAGGGTCTTCAGTCTTTAGAAAAGAGTAGATTAATAGAGCTCTTAACAATATCTCACGATAAATTAGAAGGTAGTCTTTTTAAAACTCAAGATCTAACTGATTGTCTAAATAATTTATTAACCACAACCGATTCTAAGCCAGCTGAATTATTCAGTCTACTGCGAATTGCCACAACCCAAGCTCCCTTTAGCCCTGGGCTGGCTGAAACTATGGCAGTACTCGGAAAAGAACGTAGCCTAAGTCGCATCAAACAACAGATTGAAATACTTAATAAAACTTAATCAACTGTTCGTCCTCGCCTAGTAATACTCTAACCAGATTGTTACAATACGACTTATGCTTAATGACATAAAAGAACGTAGGCTTCCCCCAAAGTCTTCACCGAGCTTTAAAACTCCGGAACAAACTGCCGCGGACGAAGAGAAGATCAAACCACCTATTGAAACAGTAAACCTAAAAGACTCGCCTAAAAAAATAAAAAAGCCACGAAAATTTAGTAAGAGAACTATTGTCATCGCCTCTATAATCTTGGTTATTATCCTCGGCGTGGCTAGCTGGTTTATATATAAACATTATAGTCACAAAGTTACTAAACCGGCGGCGGCAAAAATAATGCTCGTCAAACCAGTATCTACAACCGTTCCATCTATTCTCAGCGGTCTACCAGTAGCCCCCAGTATTAATAAACTGCCAGTAACTGGCGTCATGATTGAGAACGAGATTGACTCGAGGCCGCAATCCGGTCTTGACCAAGCCAGTGTAGTTTTTGAGGCCTTGGCAGAAGGAGGTATAACTCGTTTTCTAGCTCTATACCAAGACACTCAACCAAACTATATTGGACCAATCCGTTCAGCTAGACCTTATTACATATCGTGGTGCATGGGTTTTGACTGTGACTATGCCCATGTTGGCGGTAGTCCCGATGCCCTAACTGATATAGGTGATTGGGGAGTTAAAGACCTAAATCAGTTCTACAATGGTAATGCCTATGAGCGAATAACGAGCCGTGTCGCGCCACATAACGTTTATTCTTCAATAGCTAGCCTAAACACTCTTGAAGATGCTAAGAGCTATACTACGAGCACTTTCCAGGGTTTCCCGCGCAAGGTTGCTGCTCCGCTGAAAGTCCCAACTGCCACAACTATCAATCTTGATCTCGGTTCAGCTGACTATAACGTTAGCTATGGATACAGCGCGGCAACCAGCGTTTACGTTCGTAGCGAAGGCGGTCAACTAATGACTAACGTTGATTCTGACGGTACAGTGGTCCAGATTGCTCCCAAAGTTGTTATTGCGATAGTCGTTCCTTTTAGCCTAGGAGCTCTGGACGCCAGCGATGCTTATTACTCTAATTATGCGGTTATTGGTAGTGGGGCAGCCTACGTTTTCCAAGATGGCGGAGTAACTGTTGGCACCTGGCAAAAAACCAGCAACGGGGCCCAAATTACCTTCAGTGATGCTCAGGGCCAGACTATTAAGTTAGACCCAGGCCAAACCTGGATTACTGCTCTTACTGATAGTAGCCAGCTGACTTATTAGACAAGTTGGCGCTTGGCCAAAGCTTCACAAGCAGCTTTTGCATCTGCATAAACCATCTGCTGGGGAGGCGTTTTCTGTGTCCAAGCACTCGGACCCCTTAGAGAACCGACAACACCAAGTTCTCTAGCAACCTGTAGATATCTAATAGCATCGATTACTACACCTGCGCTGTTCTCTGAATCCTGTACTGAGAGTTTGATGTCTACATTTACTGGTGCATCACCAAAGCCACGAAGCCTTAAGTTAAAATAGGCGACTTTATTATCTTCTAAATAAGGGAGATAGGTACTAGGACCAGCAAATAGGCTGTTTTTGGGGACTGGAATACCTCTTAGCTCATTCTGGGCACGGATAACATTTTCTTTTGATGTCTTCTTAGATGACAGTCTAGAATGAACCATCATATTATTAAAATCTGTATTGCCACCTATATTAATCTGCTGGTGAAAATCTACACTAAAACCTCTGTCAAAGGCCAGCTCTTGAAGAACTTGGGACAGAATGCTGGCTCCAAAAGCGCTACGCATATCATCTCCAACAACAGGTAAGCCTGCCTTGGCAAATTTCTTCTCCCAGACAGGGTTGCTAGCTATAAAGACTGGGATGCAATTTAAGAAGGCAACTTTGGCGTCAATTGCGGCCTGCGCATAATACTCGGTTGCTTTTTGAGAACCAACGGGCAAATAGTTTACTAAGATATCGGCTTTAGAGTCTTTGAGAGCCTTAACGATATCTACAGGTTTCTTGTCAGACGGTCTGAATGATTCATTCTCTGGTTGTTGCAGCATATAATCTGAAACTCCATCAAGCACTGGTCCCATCTGTACTATTGGACCGGCAGGGACTTTTGCCATGAATACTCTGGCGCAATTTGGTTTGGCGAATATAGCCCGACCAACAGGAAGCCCAACTTTACGGCGATCAACTTCAAACGCTGCTACAACCTCAATATCCGTGGGCGCATATCCGCCAATATCTTTAAACATCAGCCCAGGAACATCTTTAGACTTATTTGCCTCATAATAAGCAAAGCCTTGATATAAAGCAGAGAAACAGTTGCCGACGCCAACAACCGCTATCCGGATTTTAGATTTATCATGTTTAACTGGCATTTATATTAAATTCGATAGTAATCGATTCACAAAATATTATATCAGAATAGTGTCTTATGTCATATATTAGTCAAGTGGTGACCCCGGCGGGATTCGAACCCGCGATCTTCAGGATGAGAACCTGATGTCCTAAACCACTAGACGACGGGGTCATTTAGCTATATTAGACGTGGCAATACTACCACATTATAGAGGTAGAGTCTACAAACATCTAGCTAGCATTAAACATAAGCTTTAAAGTATACTAACAGTAGTACGAAGGGATTTTAATGCAAGATGTTTCTGTAATTTGGTATCGCATTTATTACTGGTGGATAGTATTTGTTAGTCTTATCCTAAGTATTGCCATTATACTGGTAAACTATTTTCCATCTTTACGAAAAATACGAACGGATTTTGCCTTAAATCCAAGCGTAATAATGCTGGCGGTTCTGTGTTTAATTTTTTGTGCAATAGTTTATAGAAGACTTAAGGCAGATAATCGATCATCTGTCGCTCTTCTGTCTATTGTATTCTTTTTATTAATGCTTCTGTACGGGATACAGAACTCCACAGCTAGCGGCAGTCTAGCCTATATTGCTATATTATTAATTACAATTGGTTTCAGCTCGCTATACGGGACTCCTGTTTTGGTTGCAACTTCTTTTGGCACTGTGGCCTATATCCTTATAATCAGCAACTTTCAACAGTCTGGACCTGCCCCCGAAAAGGTAATATTAATCTTTGGAACTATTTTAGTGACTTTTATATCGTGGTGGGTTTGGGCCAGACTATCAATTCACTATACAACCAAAACGGGGGACCGACTATCAATACTACTCGAAACTAGTGAAGAAAAATCTGAAATAATAATCCAGTCCATCAGTGACGGAGTTATAGTTTTCGATAAGACGGGGAAGATAACGCTGATAAATGCTGCAGCAGCCACATTAACCGAGTGGAGCACTGCAGACGCTATAGGCTTAGACGCTCATCTAGTCCTAAAGGTTTTTAATGAGGATGGTAGCCACTTGAACGTTAAAGATGACCTTTTATCGATAGCCAATAACAAGAAAGAGATTGTCACGCGAACGGTCATCATACATGGTCATGTTAGCAGGCAAACAATTGTGTCTTTAGTAATATCACCGTTACTCATTCCTCCTAATAATGAAGCCGAGGGTGCAGTTGCGGTCTTTCGAGACATCACTAAGGCTAAGCAGGAAGAAAGACAGCGATCGGACTTCATAAGCACGGCCAGTCATGAAATGAGAAGCCCTGTTGCCGCAATTGAAGGCTATTTAGCCTTGGCGCTCAACCCGCAATTAGGCACGATTGACACAAAAGCACGAGAATACCTAGAAAAAGCCCATGAATCAACGCAGCACCTAGGACAGCTCTTCCAAGACTTACTGACTAGCGCCAAAGCCGAAGATGGTCGGCTAACGAGCCACCCAGTAGTACTTGAAGTTGGGAGTTTTCTCGAACAACTTACCGATAGCTTGAAGTTGGTCGCCCAACAAAAAAAATTATCTCTTGAGTTCAGAACAGGAAGGAAAAGTGACATAACTGACGCCACAGAAATAGGCGGCAGCAGTCGTAGCGTTCGGCCGCTTTACTATGTTTTTGCTGATCCAGACAGACTGCAAGAAGTAATTACTAACATCTTTGACAATGCCATCAAGTACACCGACCATGGCGGAATAGTGATTGGCCTAACTGGTAACGACGATACTGTACAACTATATATTTCTGATACCGGGCAAGGTATACCAGCTGATGATATCCAACATTTATTTCAAAAATTCTACCGAGTCGATAACGCGGAAAGCCGCACTATTGGTGGTACTGGGTTAGGCTTATTCATTTGTGCAAAGATCATCGATCTATATCACGGTAATATTCGTGTTGAAAGCAAACTCGGAAAAGGTAGTACATTTTATATTAATCTACCCCATATTGATACAGCACAGGCCAGACAACTTAGGGCCCATGAGCCAGATATTACTAAGCGATATCGCTAGTACAACTGTTATGGCTTCGTGATACAATAATCTTATAAGCATAATTACTATAGAGGTTACTGCACAATGGCAAAAAAAATAATGCTCGTCGAAGATGACACCAATCTTAGTGAAATTTATCAGGCAAGACTACAAGCAGAGGGTTTTGAAATAATTTCTGCTAAGGACGGGGAAGAGGCCTTGGCGTTAGCTGTTAATGAACACCCAGATTTAATACTTTGTGACGTAATGATGCCGAGAATTAGTGGCTTCGATATGTTAGATATTCTCAGAGGGACTGCCGGCATACAAGACACCAAAGTAGTTATGATGACCGCTCTTAACCAAGCAGAAGATAAAGCTAGAGCTGAAAAACTTGGTGCTGATCGATATCTTGTAAAGTCCCAAGTCACTCTAGAAGACGTCGTCAAAACAGTCCATGAAGTTCTCGAGGACAAGCCTGAAGAAGCTACTCCACCTGTCGTCGATAAACCTAGCCTGCCCGCAGACGCACCCAAGAACGACCCGCCAACAGAGCCGCCAGTTGCAGCTGACCCAGTACCTGAACCAACCACGACAAGTCCGACTGATTTATCAGCCGATCAGACAACGAATACTGAACAGACTGCTGTGCAATCTCAAATCCAAAACTTCGTAGATGATAGTGACAAAAAGGATGACGATACCGAACAAAAACCCGAAGATGCGTCTAGCTCACCACCAGACAGTGGACATTCAATGAATAAAGTCGTCGAGCCTACAGCGCCCCCAGAGCAAACAGACATTAAGGATTTAGTTGAGGCAGAAGACAAAAAGGACGAAAATACAGGTCCCCAATTTGATGACAAAGCACCTGAGCCAGAGCAGAATCCTACAACAGTCGCCGAACCGTCTAAGAGTAGTACTCCTGAGCCCGATCCGAACCAAATTGCCTTATAATAGTTTAAATGCGTATTAACCAATATGTGGCTACAGCAAGCGGCATTAGTCGACGTGCGGCTGATCGAGCTGTTGCTGCCGGACAAGTCTATATAAATGACATTCTTGCAGGAGTAGGCCAATCAGTTGGCGAAGACGATGTTATTAAATTGAATGGTCGCCATATAACGCTAGCCCAACAAGCAACAACTATTATCATGAATAAACCGATAGGTTATGTCTGCTCAAGAAATGGTCAGGGTAGTAAAACAATCTATGATTTACTACCAGCAGAATTTAACAAACTTAAGTCTGTCGGACGTTTAGATAAAGATTCGTCAGGCTTGTTACTGCTTACTGATGACGGTCAGTTAGCTAACCGCCTAACACACCCCAGTTTTGCTAAACGAAAGATCTATAACGTTACTCTTAATCATCCTTTAAAAGATGTCGATCGCAGGCAGATTGAGCACGGGATAACCTTAGAAGACGGTGTTAGTTCGCTCAAACTTAAAAGGCTAGATAATGACAATTCTTGGGAGATTACCATGCACGAGGGGCGTAACCGACAAATTCGAAGAACTTTTGCAAAACTTGGCTACGATACTTTGACTCTTAAGCGTCTCACGTTTGGTGATTATGCTCTAAGCGACTTAAGCGATGGTAGTTTTAAAATAGTTTAATAGATAGACATTATTTATATAATTTGTCAATATGTCCGTATCTTGTTAGAATATAGATAATGAAAAAATTACCTATTGTAGCAATTGTAGGCAGAGCCAATGTTGGTAAATCTAGCTTATTTAATGCTATCTTAAAAAGCCGTGAAGCAATAGTAGCCCGAGAAGCCGGGACAACTCGGGATAGCGTCATGTTAAAGGCTGAGTATAATCATCAAAATTTCTGGTTAGTTGATACTGCTGGCATGAAGAATCCAGAAGATGATTTCGAATTTACTATTCAAGAACAAATCGAGCAAGCTGCTGATAGCGCTGATGTTATTTGGGTAGTCGTCGAGGCAGATGTAACCATAACTGAAGAAGATAGGCGAGTTGCAAAAATGGCCTTACGTTCTAAAAAACCTGTCGTTTTAGTGATCAACAAAGTCGACAAAGCAAAGGGAATAGATCTAACACTTTTCCAGCGTTTGGGCATAAAAGACATTATAGAGACCAGCTCAACCCAAAACCGAGGTATTTATGAACTATTAGAAAATCTAATAAAAGTAATCCCGAAAGTCTCACTCAAAGAAAACACTGACATATTAAGAGTCGCTATCATTGGTCGACCAAACGTAGGAAAATCCCAGCTTTTTAATGCACTCGCTAAGAAGCAGCAGGCTATTGTAGCTGATAGAGCTGGTACGACAAGGGATATAAATCGAGCATCGGTACGCTTCGAGGGACGTGATATTGAACTCATGGACACAGCTGGCATACGAAGACAAAGTAAAATCGATCGCGGAGCAGAGTATTTCAGCGTTATCCGCACCTTAAGTGCAATTGAGCAGGCCGATATTTGTTTATTGTTGATGGATGTCAATGAGCTAAATGTTACCCTTGATCAAAAGATAGCCGGTATCGTTAAAGATGCAGGTAAGGGTTTGGTGCTGGTAGTAAGCAAATGGGATGCCGTGAAGGGTAAAGATGCCTACACAAGAGATTCTCTAGCCCCACAGATAGCAAACACCTATGACTTTGTTCCATGGGCTCCCTTGATCTTTACTAGCGCTATAACTGGTCAGAATGTCTCCGATATATTTAAACTTCTACTAGAAATTGAAGAGCATCGTAAAACTCGGATTAAAACAACCGAACTTAACCGCTGGCTAAGAGAAATTGTCGACAAACATCCTCCAGCTGGCTTGAAAAACCGTATGCCAAAGCTTAATTACATTGTACAAGAGAACGATAATCCTATACCCGCATTCAAGATATTTGGTAGTCAAACAAAATTTATTCACTGGAGTTATCGGCGTTATATGGAACGTGAGCTCCGATCCAAATATAACTTTGAGGGCAGCGCACTACAGCTATGGTTCATAGAAAAGCATGTTGCTCATAAACACGGGGTTCGACCCGTAAGATTAGTCAAGGGGGAGTAGGCTCTATGGCTCTTTTTGCAAGACGACCACAAACCAGTAATGTATCTTCTCTTTATACCGTTGGTTTGAATAATACTATAGCGATAATCGGACTAGGTAATATTGGAGAAAAATACGAACAAACCCGTCACAATATCGGCTTTAAGTGTCTAGATAATTTTGCCATTGTTAATGAATTCCCGGGCTGGGTATTAAAAAAAGATATAAAAGCTGCCGTTTCGATTAAAACCCTGGGAGATAGCCGAGTTATATTAATGAAACCAACTACTTTAATGAACCTCAGCGGCGATGCTGTTATGGAACTTGTACAGTTTTATAAGATTCCTGCAACCAACATATTAGTAGTCCATGACGAACTAGATATAGAATTCGGGAAGATTCGCTCCAAAATAGGTGGCTCATCAGCTGGACATAATGGCATTCAATCAATAATTGATGTCATCGGTGCCGACTTTAGTAGACTAAGAATTGGAATAGGTCCAAAGACGCCTGAGCAAATAGATAGCGCAGATTTTGTACTACAAAAATTTACTGCAAAAGAATTAAAACATATGGAAGCTCTCTGTCTAGAGACATCTTCAATGATCAATGAATACATTTTTGGCGATCGTAGTTTACTGGGTGAAACCAGAACCTTCATAATTTAAATAGCATAAAAAGAGCCTCCGGAGGGGGTGGGCACCGCCGGAGGCTCATTACACCCTTCAACCCACCCCAGCGAAACATCGACGTCCAAACTTAGTAAAGACTCGTGTCGGTTGCAAGCAACCACCATTT
>Ga0182030_10002057_pt1 | contig 42477 bp, 32 predicted proteins | sample 812S3MmetaG_FD_121299 | JGI IMG/M metagenome (GOLD analysis project Ga0182030, IMG submission 121299) | Permafrost microbial communities from Stordalen Mire, Sweden - 812S3M metaG (Illumina Assembly) | ecosystem: Environmental > Terrestrial > Soil > Wetlands > Permafrost | place: Sweden... | reverse complement strand
TGCCACCAAGACCGGACTCGAATGGCGGGATGGCAAGGTCTACCGCAACGCGACGCGCACCCGGATCCTGAAGGAGGTCGATGACTCGCTGCGGCGCCTCGGTACTGACTACATCGACATCTACCAGGTTCATTGGCCGGACCCCCAGGTGACGGTGGAGGAAACCGCCGAGGCCATGCGCACGCTTTTCGAGCAGGGAAAGATCCGCGCCATCGGGGTGAGCAATTTCTCAGTTGAGCAAATGGCGCGCTTCCTCAAGGTGGCTCCGCTGCACGTGCTGCAGCCGCCCTATAACCTCTTTGAGCGTGCCATCGAGGCAGAGATCCTGCCCTACTGTCGAGCGAACGACATCGCGACCCTAGGCTATGGCGCGCTCTGTCGCGGATTGCTGAGCGGGCGCATCCAATCGGATACCGCCTTCGATGGCGACGATCTGCGGCGCGTCGACCCCAAATTCCAACCGCCCCGATTGGCTCAGTATCTCGAGGCGGTGAGGCAGCTCGATGAGCTCGCGCAGCGCCGGTTTCACCGCCGCGTGATCCACCTGGCCGTGCGCTGGATGCTCGACCAGGGAATCAGCGTTGCGCTCTGGGGCGGCCGTCACCCACAACAGGTCGAGGCAGCACTCGGTGTGGCGGGCTGGTCGCTCGATGACGCCGCACGTGCGCTGATCGAACGCATCGTGAACGCGGCCGTCACGGATCCGGTCGGTCCGGAGTTCATGGCGCCTCCGCAACGCCCTGAGTAGCCTATATGTGCAGCTTCGTTCGTTTTCCGTTCGCGCTCAATGCTGCCGGCTGTCTGCTGTGCCTCGCGGCAGGAGGCTCCATCGGTCACGTGACTGAAGGGCAGGCAACGAGTCACGATGCCGCCAAAGGCGCGGCTTTGTACTCCGCCAACTGCACGGCCTGCCATCAGGCGAACGGTGAAGGGCTGCCCGGTACGTTTCCGCCGCTCAAGGGAAGCGGTGTCGTCAACAAAGACGATGCAACCAAACACATTCGCGTTGTGCTCGATGGAATGCAGGGCGAGAAGGCAGGCGGCGTTGTGTACGGGAGCGCTATGCCGCCATTCGCGGCCGTGCTGAGCGACGCCGACATCGCCGACATCGTCGACTATGAGCGCGGCTCATGGGGAAATCATGGCAAACCGGTGACCGCGGCACAGGTGGCTGCCGAACGTGCGAAATCCAAGAAGGCAGAGCAGCGCTAGAGGGGGCCCGGCGATTGGCCGTCGCGACGGCGGCGCAGCTTGTCGACTCTGTTATCCGGGGTGCTCCGCGTCGACCGTCTTGCCGCTCGCTGTCCTCGAGGAGTCTTCCCAACCGCCGCCGAGCGCAAGGATCAGGTTGACGCTGGAGCTGAGCTGCAGGGTATCGAGGTTGAGGGCCTCTAGTTGGGTCTGCAAGAGGGCGGTTTGCGAGGTGACGACGGTTAGATAGTCGGTGGCACCCTGCTTGTAGAGCGCCAGGGCGAAGTCGAGCGAGCGCTGCGCGGCGTCCACCGCGGCCTTTTCCTCGACGGTCGCGTCGTGGTAGTGATTGAGCGTCGCCAGGCTGTCTTCCACCTGCTGGAACGCGCTCACGACGGTGCTGCGGTAGTTGGCGGCGGAAGCATCGAACTCGGCGCGCGCTTGCGCCACCTGCGCGCGGCGCAGTCCGCCATCGAACACGCTCAGGAGGGCGTTCGGCCCGACCGCCCAGAAAGAGCTCGGGGCGGTGAGCCAGTTCGAGTAGGCGGTGCTCTGAAAGCCGCCTTGGCCACCCAAGGTGATGGTCGGGAAATACGCGGCGCGCGCCACGCCGATGTTGGCATTCGCCGCCATCATACGGCGCTGGGCAGCGGCGATATCCGGACGGCGCTCGAGCAACGTGGCGGGCACGCCGCTTGGAATCCGCGGCAGTGCGATCGGAACGATTTGAGGCTTGATCGAGAAGGTCGAGGCCGACACACCGAGCAATGCCGCAATCGCATGCTCCATGAGTGCGCGCTGAGCGAGTGTCTGCGCCGCCTGCGAGCGTGCGGCATCGAGCTGAGTCTGCGCCTGCGAGACGTCGAGGCCGGGCGCGATGCCGGCACCGTGGCGCTGTTGCGTGAGCTCGAGCGCGCGCGAATAAGCCTTCACCGTCTCATCGAGGATCGCGCTGTTGCGGTCGAGGCTGCGCAGCTGAATATAATCCCCGGTAAGCTGCGCGATCAGCGACAGGCGGGCGTTCTCGAGATCCGCGGCGGATGCGGCGGCGCTCGCCTTGGCGGCGGCGACCTCGTTGCGAATCTGCCCCCACAGATCGAACTCGTAGCTCACGCTGCCGCTGAGCACGTTGTTATCGTAGTACCGGGGCGTGGCATTCGATATGAGAGGCGCATTGACGGATTCGCGCGCGCGTTCGGTGCTGGCATTGAGGCTCAGCGTGGGAAAAAGCCCTGCGCGCGCCTGGTCCGCGAGCGCCTTCGCCTGCGCGTAATTGGCGAGCGCTGCCGCGAGCGTCGGATTGCCCGCGATCAGCCGTTTCTCGAAATCGTCGAGCTCCGCGTTGTCGTAAAGCGTCCACCAGCTGTCGCGCGGCAGGCGGTCCGCCGGCTGCGCCTCCGTCCACGGCCCGAGCTCCTTGTAAGCATCGCCGGTTGCAACTTCCGGGGTCTTCAGCGGCGGCGCGAACGAGCAGGCGCTGAGCAGAAGCGTCAGCGCCGCGCCGCACCCGCGCAAGCTCTCAACTCTTGTCATTCTTGTTCCCCGCCTGCATGTTCCCCGCCGGGCCGGTGGCCGCCGCGGCGGCGAGGCGTACCTGGTCGCCGTTGCCGACTCCATCGGGCGGATTTTGGATCACGCGGTCGTCCGCAGAGAGGCCGGACGCAAGCTCGACGACCGCACCCAGGTCGCGCGCGATCACCACGGGCTTGATCACTACGCGACCGTGAGAGTCCACGGTCGCGACGGAAAGTCCCTTGGCGTCGAAGATGAGCGCGCTCGAGGGCACGCTGAGCACATTGGGAGCGGCGGCGATCTCCAGATGGATGCTCGCGTAATCGCCCGGCATCATCTCGCCTGCAGCGTTGTCAACGACGAGCTCCATCAGCGTGGTGCCGGTGGTCGGAACGACGGCTTGAGCCGACGCCTCTACCGTGCCGCGGTAGGTTTTGTCCGGATGTTCGGGCACCCTTATCGAGGCCTTGGTGCCGGGCGGCACGCTCGGCACATAGTTCTGCGGCACGCTCACGTAGACGCGCAGCTTACTCGTCGCGGACACCACGAACAGCTCTGCTCCGTTGGCCGACCCCACGTTGATGCCTCCGCCGGAGGCTCCCACATTGATGAGCGCGCCGATGTCGGTCTCGCGCGCGGTCACGATGCCGTCGAATGGCGCGATCAAGCGCTTGAAGCCCTCCTCGGCGACGAGTTGGTCGACGTTCGCCTGCGCCGCCTTGACCTGGGCCATATCGGCGTTCCAGGTGAATGTGCGTGTGTCGACATCCTGCTTGGCGACGGCGTCAGTGTTGGCGAGCGACTGCCAGCGCTCCGCGGTGATTTGCGCGAGCTTCGCATTGGCCTCGGCGACTCGCAGGCTCGCGCGCGCTTGCATGAGCTGCTGGTCGAGATCGGGTGTATCGATCTCGGCGAGCACCTCGCCGGCCTTCACCTTGCCGCCGATGTCGTACTTCCAGCTTTTCAGATACCCCGGAACGCGCGCGTAGATGGGCGCGCGGGTGTAGGCTTCGAGTCGCCCGGGCAGGTCCAATCCCGCCTGATTCTCGGCCCGGGTGGGCGTCACGACCGCCACGACGGGCAGGGCCTGGGCCTCGGTCAAATCGCGCAGGCTCGAGTTTTGCGACGCGCGCGTGCCCAGTCCGTACGCGACCACGGCGATGGCGAGGAGCACGAAGGCGCCGCCCGCCCGGCGCAGCCGGCGCGCAAGTTGCTCGCCGTGAACTCGATCAGGCTGGGACATGGCTGCCTCCGGGGCTGGTTGCCGGCGCCGGCTTGGGGCCTTGGTGCCGGTGAACGATACTGAACATCACAGGGACGAAGAACAGAGTCGAGATGGTGGCGAAGATCAAGCCGCCGATGACTGCGCGGCCGAGCGGCGCATTCTGCTCGCCGCCCTCGCCGAGCCCCAGGGCCATCGGCAGCATGCCGATGACCATGGCGAGCGCCGTCATCATCACCGGGCGCAGGCGCACGAATCCCGCTTCGAGCGCGGCTTGCGTCGCATCGCCGATCTCGTTGAGCTTCTCGCGTGCGAAGCTGATCACCAGCACGCTGTTCGCCGTGGCTACGCCCATGCACATGATCGCGCCGGTGAGCGCCGGCACCGAGAGCGTCGTATGGGTGCCAAACAGCATCCACACGATGCCGGCGATCGCCGCCGGGAGCGCCGTGATGATGATGAACGGGTCCGTCCACGACTGGAAATTGATCACGACCACGAAATAGACCAGCACGATCGCGCCCAACAGTCCGAACAACAGGCCCGAGTAGGCGCTGTTCATGGTCGCGGTCTGACCGACCAGGGCGACGGTCGAGCCTTTCGGCTTGTCCTTGTCGTTGCGGGCGATGATTTTCTGGATGTCGCTCGCGACCGCGCCCAGATCGCGCCCCTGGGTGGTCGCGTAGATCTCGACCATCGACGCGATATTGTACTGCGAGACCACAGCATTCCGGTGGGTACGGTGAATGTCGGCGATGCCCCCGAGCACCGTGGTCGGCGCACCGCTCGCGTTGATGGGCAAGTTCTGAAGTGCCGGCAGGGTATCGATCTGGTATTGCGGGGTCTGCAGCGCGATCGGATAGGTGACGCCGTTTTTCTCATTGAGCCAGTAGGTGGGCGCAACTTGGAGCGAACTCGCGAGGTTCACGACCACGCTGTTGGTCACGTCGGCGGCGGTCACGCCGGTGTACCGCGCGCGGGTGCGGTCGATGTCGACATTGAGCGTGGGTAGGGCGGCCGACTGCTGGATACGCGCATCGGCAACGCCTGTGACATGGCGGACCTGCGCCAGGAGCTTGTTCGCGTAGGCGTAGTCCGCGCCGAGGTTGTTGCCGCGGACCTGCAGATCGATCGGCGCCGGCGCGCCGAAATTGAGGATCTGGCTCACGATATCCGCCGGCAGAAACGAGAACGTCATGCCCGGGAACCGGCGCGGCAGCTCGTTGCGCAGGCGAGCGACGTACTCGGCGGTCGGCTTATGATCCGGGTTGAGCGAGATCTGAATGTCGCCATCGGACTCGCCGATCGTGCCGGTGTTGTTGTAGATGGTATTGATCGACGAGAGATACGTGCCGATATTGTCGACTATCGCCGCCACTTCGCTCGGCGGAATCACCTCGCGGATCGCCTTTTCAACATCCGTGAAGCGCGCAGCGGTCTCCTCGATGCGCATGCCGACGGGCGCACGCACGTGCAGCAGCATCTGACCTCCGTCGACCTGCGGAAAGAAATTTCGGCCGAGAAACGGCGTGAGCAGATACGAGAGCACGATGAAGCCGAGGAAACCCACGACGAAGACCCGCCGATGCTCGATGCACAGAGCCAACAGGTTGTGATAGCCGGTGCGAAGGCGCGCGAAGCGCTCCTCGAAGCCGTGTTGAAAGCGAACCAGCGGATTCCTCGAGCGCGGCGGACCGACGGGATCGCCGTGCGCATCGACGTGTGCGACATGCATGCGCAGGAGGTACTTCGCGAGGGTCGGCACCAGCGTGCGGGAAAGCAGGAACGAGAACACCATTGCAAACATCACGCTTTCCGCCATGGGTACGAACAGGAAGCGCGCCACGCCGCTCAGGAAGAACATCGGTATGAACACGATGCAGATGCAGAGCAAAGATACGAATGCCGGGATGACGATCTGCGAGGCGCCATCGATGATTGCGGTTTCGACCTCCTTGCCCTGCTCGAGATGATAATTGATGCTCTCGATGGTAACCGTCGCCTCGTCGACGAGAATGCCCACGGCGAGCGCCAAGCCCCCCAAGGTCATGATGTTGAGCGTCTCGCCGATCGCCGACAGGGTGGCGATCGCGCCCAAGATCGCCAGCGGAATCGAAGTGGTCACGATCAGGGTCGAGCGCCAGCTGCCGAGGAACAATAGGATCATCAGGCTGGTGAGGGCCGCCGCAATCACGCCTTCGCGGATGACGCCCTGGATGGAGGCGCGCACGAATATCGACTGATCCCCGATGGGCTTGACCTCGAGCGCGTCCGGGAGCGAGGGTTTGATGACTTGCAGCATCTTCTTGATGCCGCTGACGATGTCGAGCGTCGAGGTAGTGCCGTTCTTGAACACGCTGAGGAGCACCGAGCGATTGCCGTCCACGTGGACTACATTGACCTGCACCGCACTGCCGCTGTGCACATGCGCGACGTCGTGCATGTAAACCATGGCGCCGCCCACGCTCTTGATCGGCAGGTCGCCGAGCTCGGATATTTTCGATGGAGCGCTGTTCAGGTTGACGGTGTATTCGTAGTCGCCGATCTTTTCCGTGCCCGCCGGCGTGAGCAGGTTTTGCGCAGCGAGTGCGCTGGCGACGTCTTGGCCGGTGAGGCCGCGCGACTGCATCGCTGCGGTGTCGAGGTCGAACATCACCTGCGGCGTCTTGCCGCCGAACGGATAGGGAATGCCCGCGCCCTGCACCGTGACGAGCTGTGTGCGCACGAAGTTGAGGCCAAGATCCGCGAGATTCTGCTCGGTCAGCCCTTTGCCGGAGAGCGCGAGCTGGATGATGGGTACCGTCGAGGCACTGTAATTGACGATCAGCGGCGGCGTTGCGCCGGGCGGCATCTGCTTGAGCAAGGTCTGCGAAATCGCAGTGACCTGCGCATTGGCGGTGGCGATATTGGCCGTCGGATGAAAAAAGATCTTGATGATGCCGAAGGTCGTGTAGGAGTTCGCCTCGATGTGCTCGATGTCGTTGACGGTCGTCGTCAGCGCACGCTCGAAAGGGGTGACGATGCGCCCGGCCATATCGTCGGGCGGCAAGCCCTGGTACTGCCAGGCCACGCCGATGATGGGGATGTTGATACTCGGAAAAATGTCGACCGGCATGCGCAGCGCGGCGAGAGTGCCGATGAGGAGGATGAGCAGGGCCGCCACGATGAACGTGTAGGGCCGGCTCAAGGCGATACGTACTATTGCGAGCATTTGGGCGGCGGAAAGCGACCGGGGTGGTTGAGCGGCATGGTTTAACCTGGAATCCCTCCCCTCGCGGGGCTTGGGCGGGAAGTGTGCGACAGGTGGTTAATCGTACGATTGCAACGCCGGTCCGGTCTATTTCAATTGAAATGATCCAGGGAGCCCGGAGTCGACTGCGGCGATGCGGTCGGGGCGGGCCGCCGAGCCCGCGGGTCGGGGCCGGCGGCCGAGCCCACGCGCGTCACGGTCCTTTCGAGGGCGGCGGCGAAGCCGACTCGGACGGATCGGGCGGCAAGGTCTCGGGATTCCCCGGACTGTGCAGATTTGCGGCACCCCATCCCCCGCCCAGATCAGCGATCAGGGATACCGCGTCCGTGAGCCTGCTCTGTTGAACGGTGAGGCGGGTCTGCTCGTCGGCGAGCTGCGTCGCCTGTGCCTGAGCGACGGTGGTGTAGTCGACGGTCCCCGCCTTGAATTCCGCCAGCGCGATGTCCGTTCCGCGCGTGGCGTCCGTCACGGCCGTGTCCAGGGCCTTCTGCTGCTGCCCTAGGATGCGTAGGCCCGACAGATCGTTCTCGACATCCTCGAACGCAGTCAGCACGATGTTGCGGTAATTTGCGACCGCCGCCTCGTAGGCGGCGCGCGCCGCTTGGACTTCCGCATGCCGCTCGCCGAAGTCGAACACGGTTTCAGTGCCGTTCGCTCCGATTGACCAGATATGATTCGCCGCGTGCAGCAGCCCGTGCAAGGGTGACTGCGTGAAGCCTCCGGCCGCCGAGAGCGAGATCGTCGGATAGTAGGCCGCCACCGCGACGCCGACGGCCGCGTTTTGCGCCTTGATCGTGCGCTCGGCCGCGGCGATATCGGGCCGGCGTTGCAACAGCGTCGATGGCACGCCGATCGGAATGGTGGGCAATGTCGGTAGCGCACTGCTGTGAGGAATGTCCAGCTCCTCGGGATTCTTCCCGACCAGCACGGCAATGGCGTGCGCGTATTGCGCCCGCGCCACGCCGCCACCGATCAAATTCGATTCCGCCGTCTCGAGCGCCACCTGCGCCGTGATCACGGCCGAGGGTGGAGCGGCCGTGATGCCCGCCGTACCCTGTGCTTTGGTGACCCGCAGTGCTTCACGATAGGCGTCCACGGTCTTCTGGTTGATATCGATGAGGGCATCGGCGGCGCGCAGCTCGATCACCGTGGTCGCGAGCAGGGCCTGCTCCGACAGCGTGGCATTGGCGAGTGTCGCCTCGTCGGCCTGCGCGGTCGCGGAATTTTCCTCGATCAAACGGCGCACCTGACCCCATATGTCCAGCGTCCAGCTCGCGGTTCCTTCGAGCGTCGCACTGGTGGCGGTGCCGCGTCCGGTGTTGAGCGTACCGGTCGTGGAGGTCGTGCCCGTCGTGGTGGTCCCGGTCCCCGTGCCTGTCCCGGTGCCCGTGCCTGTCCCGGTGCCCGTGCCCGTGTTGCCGGTGGTGGTCGATACCCCCGTACTCGAAAAGCCGGGTCCGCCTTGCCGGGTGACCGAGCCGGTGACCCCGAGGACGGGAAATAACTGCGCACGAGCGACTTTGACCTCGGCGATTGCTTGCATATAAAGGGCGTAGTCCTGGCGGACCGTCTGGTTGGATATCGCGACCTGGGGCTCGAGCTCATCGAGCAAGGGATCGTGAAAATCGGCCCACCAGTCGCCCTTGGGGGCGGCATCTGCGGGGGATGCCTGGGTCCATCCCTCCGGCGGTTCCTCCTTGAAGTGCTGAGCGACGGGCGCGCTCGCCCGGTGATAGTCGGGGCCGACCGTACAGGCGGCGAGCCCGGCAGTCAGGACGAGGATATGGGAGATTCTTGCGCTCGTCATGGGGAGGTACTCAAGTCGCCGGGGGTGGGCGCGTGCGTCATTTTTCGGTGCATCCATAGCCGCAATCGTTCAAAGCCGAGATAGATGACGGGAGTCGTATAAAGCGTAAACACCTGGCTCAAGATCAATCCACCGATCACCGTGATGCCAAGCGGCTGACGGAGCGAGGCTCCCTGGCCGATGCCGATCGCGAGCGGCAGTGCCCCGAGCACCGCCGCGGCCGTGGTCATCATGATGGGCCGCAGACGGACTACCGCGGCATCATGAATGGCTTTTTGCGCCTCGATGTGTTCGTTGCGCTGCAAATGCAAGGCGACGTCGATCATCATGATGGCGTTTTTCTTGACGATGCCGATGAGCAGGATGATGCCGATGAACGCGATCACGGAAAGCGGCGTGCCGAAGATGAGCAGCGCCAAGATCGCGCCGATGATCGCGGAGGGGAGTGTGGAAAGAATCGTGACCGGGTGAATGGTGTTCTCGTACAAAATCCCGAGCACGATGTAGATGGTGCCAAACGCCGCGAGCAGCAGGAGCGGCAAGGCCGCCGCGTTCTGTGCAAAAACTTGTCCCGCGCCCGCGGGACTGCCGCGGATGGAGGCAGGCATGCCGAGTTCCCGCATCGCCTGAGTGATGGCCGCCTGGGCGCGGCTCAAGGAGCCGCCCGGCGGCAGGTTGAAGGATATCGTCGAGGCCACGAGACCGTTCTGGTGGTTCACCTGGGTCGCGGTGTGATTATTCAGGTAGGTGATCATGGCCGGCAACGGCACCATGGTCTCGGCCGCCGTGCTGTCGGCGCTGCCGGTGGAGGTGCCGCCGCGGCTGTTGGCGATGCTGTTGGTCACCGCGTTGGCCTGCGCATTGGCGTTCTGCGAGTTGCCGGACGCGGAAACCGCGGACGCCGCGGACACGGCCGAGTAGCCGGCGACGCCGCTTACCGTACCCCCTTGCATCTGGGTCTGTGCGGAGCCGCTCGCATTCCCGGCCGCGGTGCTCAAGTAGGTCCTGTCGAGCATCTGCGGAAACTGCCAATACGGGGGCGCCACTTCCATTACCACGTAATATTGGTTGAAAGGGTTGAAAATCGTGGTGACGGTTCGCTGTCCGTAGGCGTCGTAGAGCACGGCATCGATCTGGTTGGGGGCGAAGCCGTAGCGCTGCGCGGTTGCGCGCTCGATGGTGACGTAGGTTTGCAGTCCGTTTTGCTGCATGTCGGAATTCACATCGACGATCTGGCTGTGATCCTTGCCGAGGGCGTCGAGCAGCTTGGGAGTCCACGTATACAGTCCCGCGGTATCCTCGCTCGTCAAAGTGTACTGGTATTCGGCGGCGGATTGACGGCCGCCGATGCGCAAATCCTGCACTGCCTGCAAGAACAGCCGAGCTCCGGACACGCGGCTCAGCTTCGGCCGCAACCGCGCGACCACTTGATCGGCCGAGAGCTTGCGCTGCGCCAAGGGCTTGAGCGCCACATAGACGTTGGCGGTGTTGAGCGCGCGCGTGCCGGTGAATCCGATGACCGATGCCACCCCGGGATCGGTCTGCACGATCTGCTGGAGCTGTTGCAGCTTCTTCTGCATTGCCTGAAAGGAGATGCTCTGGTCGGCAATGATTTGGCCCATGAGAAGTCCGTTGTCCTGCTCCGGGAACAGCGTGGTGGACAAGCCGAGCATCAGCACGGGGATGAGTAAGATCATCACAAAGAGAGCAATGCCCACGAGCAGCGCATGATCGAGTACTTTGTCGAGCGAGCGCGAGTAAACGTTCTTGAAGCGCTCGAATTGCCGCTCGGTCCAAACCGCCCAGCGCGCCTTCGAATGCAGCGAGTCGCCGCGCTTCAGCAGGTAGGCGCACATCGTGGGAGTGACGGTGAGCGACACCAGCAGCGAGATCAAGATCGCGATGGAGAGCGTCACCGCGAATTCGTGGAACAGGAGACCGATGACGCCGGGGAACAGCAGTATCGGAATGAACACCGCAATCAGCGACAGGCTCATCGATACGACCGTGAAGCTCACCTCGCCGCTGCCCGCGAGCGCCGCTTCGTGCACGTCCGCCCCCAACTCGACGTGGCGCACGACGTTTTCGAGCACTACCACCGCATCGTCGACCACGAAGCCCGTGGCGATGGTGAGCGACATCAGGGAGAGATTGTCGATGCTGTAGCCCAAGAGGTACATCGGGCCGAACGTCCCGAGAATCGAAATCGGCAAAACGACCGCGGGGATCAGCGTCGCCCGCGGGGATTGCAGGAACACGAATACGACGCCGATGACCAGCACCACCGCGATCATCAGACTGCGCTCGGTGTCGCTTACGGCGGCGGTCACCGATTGCGACCGGTCCATGGCGATATTCACGGTGATGTTGGGCGGCAGGGTCGCAACGACCGAGGGCAGCACTTTCTTGATCTGCTGGACGGTTTTGATGATGTTCGCGCCGGGCAGCGGATAGACGATCACGCCGACGGTCGGAGCGTTATTGAAGAGGCCGGCGTTGCGGATGTTCTCGTTCGAATCCACCACCGCCGCTACATCGTGCAGCAGCACCGCGGCGCCGTTGCGGTAGGCGATGATCAGATTTTGATAATCCGCCGCCTTGCTCGCCTGGTCATTGGACAGCACCTCGTAGCGCTGATCGCCCTGCTCGATGTAGCCCTTGGCGCTGTCGGCGTTGGCCGAAGCGATGGCGGCGCGCACATCCTCGAGCCCGATGCCGTAGCTTGAGAGCTTGTCGGGTTGGATCTCCACGCGCACCGAGGGCAGGGCGCCCCCGCCCAGCTGGATCTGACCAACGCCGGAAATCTGCGAGAGTTGCTGCTGGATGACGGTGTCGGCCGAATCGTAGAGCTGGGCCGTGGTGAGAGTTTTCGAAGTGAGCCCCAGAATGATGATCGGCGAGTCGGCCGGATTGAATTCGCGATAGCTGGGATTTCCGCGCAGGGTCGTCGGCAGGTCGGCGCGTGCGGCCTGGATGGCCGCCTCGACGTCGCGCGCCGCTCCGTTGATGTCGCGGTTGATGGCGAATTGTACGACCACCTGGGCGCTGCCGACGCTGCTTTGCGAGGTGAGCTCGTTGACGCCGGCGATAGTCGTCAAACGCTTCTCGAGCGGCTCCGCAACGGTCGAGGCCATGATTTCGGGGCTCGCTCCCGCCATGGTGGCCTGCACCACGATGACCGGCATGGTGACGTTGGGCAACGGGGCAACCGGCATGTGAAAGTAGGCAAGCAGTCCCGAGAGCGCGATGGCGATCGCAAGGAGCGAAGTCGCGACGGGCCGCCCAATGAAGATTGCCGGGATATTCACGAGGCTTGCCCGCCGGCAGGCTCGCTTCTCTTGCGGCGGAAGCGCTGGGATATGCGGTCGAACATCAGATAAATAACCGGCGTCGTGAACAACGTCAGCACCTGACTCACCAGCAGCCCGCCGATGATGGCGAGTCCGAGCGGCCGGCGCAGCTCCGATCCGGTGCCATTGCCGACGAGCAAGGGTAGTGCGCCGAGCATGGCGGCGAGCGTGGTCATGAGGATCGGCCTGAAGCGCAGCATCGAAGCCTCGAAAATCGCGTCCTCGGGTGATTTGCCGTGCTTGCGCTCGGCCTCGAGGGCGAAATCGACGATCATGATGCCGTTCTTCTTGACGATGCCGATCAGAAGCACGATGCCGATGATGCCGATCACGTCGAGATCGCTGCCGGCGATCATGAGCGCGAGCAACGCGCCGAGCCCGGCCGAGGGCAGCGTCGACAGGATGGTCACCGGGTGAATGTAGCTCTCGTAGAGGACACCGAGCACCAGGTACACGGTGACCAGTGCGGCCGCCAGCAAGAAGACCTCGCTCGAGAGCGAGTCCTGGAATGCCTGCGCCGCACCTTGGAAGGAGGTGGTGATGGAGGGCGGCAAGTGTATCGCCTGCTCGGCTTTTCCAATTTCGTCCACCGCCGTACTCAACGACGCATCGGGCGCCAGGTTGAACGAGACGGTGACGGCCGGGAACTGCGCCAAGTGACTGATCACGAGCGGCGATTTGGTGACCTTGATGTCGGCGATGCCGCGCAACGGCACCTGCCCGGTGGTTCCCGTCTGCGTCGGCAGATAGAGATCGCCGAGGGCCTGCAGGTTCGGAAGCGTTTCGGGCTTCGCGACCAGCACCACGCGATACTGGTTCGATTGGTTGAAAATGGTGGAGACGATGCGCTGGCCGAGTGCGTCGTAGAGCGCATTATCGATGGTAGCGGGGGTGATGCCGTAGCGAGCCGCCAATTGGCGGTTCACCTCGACGTTGACGCTGAGGCCGTTATTGTCAAGATCGCTGGTCACATCGGCGATCGACTTGATCTGCTTCATGCGCGCCACCAGTTCGGGCACGTACTCTTGGAAGGCCTCCTGGTTCGGGCCTCGCAGCACGAACTGATACTGATTCGGCGAGATCACCGTATCGAGGGTCAGGTCCTGCTCGGGCTGCAGATACAGTTTGACGCCGGGTATGTTCGCGACCTCATCCTGCAGGCGCAATGCGATCTGCCGAGCGGACAGCGAGCGATCGTTATGGGCCTTCAAGTTGATGAGGAAACGACCGCTGTTGAGCGTCGTGTTGGTGCCGTCGATGCCGATGTAGGAGGTGATCGAGGTGACGTCCGCATCCTTCAGAATCGTATCGGCTAGCGCGCTTTGCCGGGCGGACATGGCCGCGTACGACACCGAGTTGTCGGCGACGCTGATCCCCTCGATCACGCCCACGTCCTGGACAGGGAAAAGGCCTTTCGGGATGACGATGTACAGAATGACCGTGATGATCACCGTCACCGTCGCGAGCACGAGCGTCAAGGGCTGATGCCCTAGCACCCAGCGTAATCCGCCGCGGTAGGACTCGAGCGTCCGGTCGAAGAGCCCCTCGCTGATCCGCTCGAAACGGCTCGGCTGGCGCTCCGCTTTGCGCCGTAAAATGCGCGCGCACATCATCGGCACGAGCGTCAGGGACACGACCGCGGATATCGAAATCGTCACGGCGAGCGTCACCGCGAACTCGCTGAACAAGCGCCCGATCACTCCTCCCATGAATAGCAGCGGTATCAGCACGGCGATCAGCGAGATGGTGAGGGACATGATGGTGAAGCCGATCTGCCCCGCGCCCGCGAGTGCGGCTTCGAGCGGATTCATTCCCTCCTCGAGATAGCGCACGATGTTCTCGATCATCACGATCGAGTCGTCGACCACGAAACCCGTGGCCACGATGAGCGCCATGAGCGAGAGGTTGTCGATCGAGTAATTGAGCTCGTACATCACCGCCAGCGTCGCGACGAGGGACACCGGCACGGAGATGCTCGGGATGATCGTCGCCGGCACGTTGCGCAGAAACACGAAAATCACCAGCACCACCAGGGCGATGGCGAGCAGTAGCTCGACCGTCGCATCGGATACCGATGCGCGTATCACGCCTGTGGAGTCGGCGACCACCGTCACGTGCATGGCCTGCGGCAAGCTCGCCAGCAGCTGTGGGAGCTGCTTCTGGATCTGATTGACGGTGGCGATCACGTTCGCGCCGGGCTGGCGCATCACGTTGAGAACGATGGCGGGAGTATGGTTGAACCAGGCGCCCTGCTCGATGTCCTGGGCGGCCTCTGTGACGCGCGCCACGTCGCGCATGAACACGGGAGCGCCGTTCTGGTAGGCGATGACGGTGTTCAGGTAATCGTTCGGATCCTGGATTTGATCGTTGGCATTGATGGTGTAATCGAGCTCCGGGCCGTCGAAGTTGCCTTTCGGCTGGCTCACGTTGATGTTCGACAGGAGCGTGCGCATGTCGTCGATATTGAGACCGTAACCGGCGAGCTTTTGCGGGTCGACCTCCACGCGCACGGCCGGCACGTTGCCTCCGGCCGGAGTGACCAATCCGACTCCTGCGACTTCGGATATCTTCGAGGCCAAGCGGTTGTTGGCGAGGTCCTGCAGCTGGGTGAGCGACAGCGATTCGGACGTGATTGCGAGGGTCAAGATGGGCTGATCGGCGGGGTTGACCTTGGCGTAGACCGGCGGCGCGGGCAGGCCGGTCGGTAACAGACTGTTGGCCGCGTTGATGGCCTGCTGCACGTCTTGCTCGGCGATATCGAGACCCAAGGCGAGACTGAACTGCAGGGTGATGACCGAGGCGCCCGCGGAGCTCGCCGAGGTCATCTGCGTGAGCCCTGGAATCTCGCCGAGCTGCACCTCGAGCGGCGCGGTCACGGTAGTCGCCATCACCTGCGGACTCGCGCCCGGGTAGAAGGTCTGTACCTGGATCGTCGGATAGTCGACGTCGGGGAGGGAAGAGACCGGCAAGAATCGTACCGCGACCAATCCGACGAGCACGAAGGCGATCATCAGGAGCGAGGTCGCCACCGGCCGAAGTACGAACAGGCGTGAGATGTTCATGTCGCGGGCGCCGAGAGCTTTCGTCAGCCCGAGGTGTTGGCGCCTTGGGTGGCCGCGGCCGGCTTTTTCCTTGCCTTCGATCCCGGCGGCGACCCAGGCGTCGCCGGCACCTGCTGGATTCCGGTCCCGCCGCCGCCGGTCGCGGCGGCGACGCTGATCGCGGCGCCGTCGCTCAACCGATCGGTCCCGTCGACCACCACGCCATCGCCCGCGGCGAGGCCGGATAGGATGGCGGTGTTGCTGCCGTCGCTCGCACCCAAGGTCACTTTGCGGACGGACACGGTGTTATTTGGGTTTGCGAAATACACGTAGTTGCCTGGTGCGCCGCTCAACACCGCTGGAGTCGGAACGAGCACCGTCTGCGTCAACGTATCCACCAAGATCTTGATGTTCACGAACTCGTTCGGAAAGAGCGCCTCGTCGTCGTTGTCGAACTTCGCGCGCAGCGTCACGGTACCGGTGCTCGTGGCCATTTGATTGCTGAGGGCATAGAGGGTTCCGGTCGCAATCTTTCGGTTATTGTCGCTTGCGTAGGCGGTGACCGGAAGCTGTGCGCCGGAATTGACACGCTCGATCACCTTGCCGATGTCGTTCTGCGCGACCGTGAACTCGACGGTCGCCGGCTTCATGGTGGTAATGACCACGATGCCGGGTGAGCTCGAGGCGGTGACGTAATTACCCGGGTCGATCAGGCGCAATCCTACCCGGCCCGCCACCGGCGCGGTGATACGGCAGTAGATGAGGTCAAGCTTGAATTGTGCGATGTTGGCTCGGTCGGATTCGACTTGAGCCTCGTCCTGCTTCACGGTGGATTCCTGGTCGGTCACCGTCTGTTCGGCGATCGCTTTCTGCGCCTGTAGCTGGCGATAGCGGGCGAGGTCCGAGCGGGCCTGATCGAGCAATGCCTGATCCTTGAGGAGCGCGGCCTCTGCCTGTTTCAAATCGATCTCGTATTGTCGCGGATCGATCTGCGCCAAGAATTGTCCTTTCTTGACGTCCTGCCCCTCCTTGTAGCCGACCTCGGTGAGATAGCCGGAGAGCTGCGGCAGCACGGTCACGGTGGCGACCGGCGTTACCGTGCCGAGCTCGGACAGCGTCTCGGGCATGTCGCCCAAGGTCGCCTTCGCAACTTTTACCACTTGGGGCGGTGTGCCGCGCGGCGCTTTTTTGTGATCGAAGAAGTGGACGAGCACTAAAATGAGCAAAAGCGCCGCCACCGATACGACGATCCAGCGAACCCGATGGCGCCGAGCGGCGGTTGGGGGTGCGGCCTGGATTTCGCTCATATCTTCTCCGGATGATTGCATCTGTTCGAGTCCGAATCGTGGTCCGTGCGAGAGGCGCGGAAGCGGGTGCAGTCAATAATAGCGTGGAAATATTGATTTAACGCAGGTGCAGCGAGGATCGGCGCTCGACGATCATGAAACCCGAGCCTCGAGTGAAGCGACTGATCGGCGAGGCCGTACCTGCGCGGTGCGGACTCTGCCCGCCCGGACTCGAGGCGCGGGATTTCTTTGTCAACTCGTGTGCAAGGCTGCTTCTCCAGCGTCGGACACCTCGATCCACTTCGGGTCGGGCGGCGACTCGGCGTCGTAGTTGTCGTTCCAGTTCCACCACTTATAGGGCGCAGTCTGGGGATAACCCTCGGGCGAGACCTCCCAAGTCTCTTGACGGCCGAGCGCCGTGAGATCGAGGTAGCTCCAGGTGGTGCCCATCGCCTCGTCGCCTCGCTCGTTGATGAAGTAGGTGCGGAACACCTTGTCGCCATTGCGGATGAATGCATTGTGTCCATGCCACTCGTTCACGCCGAAGTCGTTGTCAAAGCTGTCGGTGATGGTGTACCACGGCATCTTCCAACCCATCCGAGCCTTCAGGCGCTCGATGTCCTTTTGCGGCGCGCGCGAGGCATAGGCGAGGGTGGTGTCGCGGGCGTTCAGATGGGCGAGGTGGGCGACCTGATCGGCGCCCAGGGAGCAGCCGCGGCAGGCGTGCTCGGGCCAACCGAACACCCCGGGCTCGAAGAACGCGCGATAGACGATCAATTGACGGCGGCCCTCGAACAAATCGAGCAGGCTAGCCTTGCCCTTGGGCCCGTCGAATTCGTACTGCTTGTCGACAGCCAGCCAAGGCATGCGCCGACGTACGGCGGCCAGCGCGTCACGGGCGCCGGTCAAGGCCTTCTCCTTCACGAGGAGCTGCTGACGCGCCGTCTCCCACTCGTCCTGCGACACGATCGGGGGTGTATTCATCGATTGCTCCTTCGTCGATTGTTGGCTTTTCGTTGCGGTCTCGATATGACCGATTACATGGTGGCCATGTAATAGTGCCGCAGCCGTCCAACGGCAGGGAGTGACAAGTGTGACGGGATTCCGGAGCGGCGAAACGCGGCGACCTTAAGCTTTGTCCGCGTAGATCAGGCGGCCGGGGCCAAGCCGCATGAGGATTTCGGGCAGGCTGGATTCGGCGACGGCGAGGCAGCCCTGGCTGCGGCCGAGCATGCCGGAGGAGCCGATCATTTCCTCACTCACGTACCAGGCACCGTGCACCACGATCGCCCGGGAGAGAGCGTTGCTATTGGTCGGGTCGAGCCCCTCGAGCCGCATCGAGTGGCCATGGGCGCCTACGTAGACAGAACCGGTTCTATAGGCTCCCGCGGCGGTCGCGTTGGAGCGGGGCTCGTTGGAGAAGCGCTCAAGCCATCCGGTGCGAGAAGGGTCGGAACCCCTGCCATGGGCGACTAGATACGACCGCACGCCGCCATCGGAGAGCTTTACCAAGTGGAATCTCGGTGCACGCGAAGGAAGGGAGAAGTCCGCGACGCCGATAACGTCTCGGCAAATGATGCTGTCGTGATGTCGCTCCAGCGCATCAAGCGCACGTCGAAGTAAACCGGGAGCGACCTGGCCGTCGACGCTTTCCGTTCGTCCAAGTGCGAGCCCGGCTCCCGCGGAGCTCGAGGCCAGGCCGGCAACCGCAAGTTTGATCAAAAAACGGCGGGAAAGTACCAAGACGTTGAGCTCCAGTACCGGTAGGCTATGGCTATGAGTGGGATGGTCCGGGGAAGTTCACGTGTCAGCCATGCGTACGACAATTGAGTCATTATGTCTGGTGTTAAGTATCCTCGCGGTGGGGCTACCGGCTGCGGCACCAGCCGATTCGGTACCGTTTTGGGGCGCAAAAGCCTCGGTGCCCATCGATACCCCCTTCGATCAGCTCAAGAAAGGTGAGTTTCTGTGGATGGGCGAAGCGGTGACCACAGGTCCTGTGGTCATGGTCGTCAGCATCACTGAACAGCGAGCCTATGTTTACCGCAACGGGGTTCTGATCGGGGCGACCACCATCAGCACAGGTCGTCCCGGTCACCTGACGCCTACCGGGGTCTTCACGGTCCTGCAAAAGCAAAAAGAGCACCGATCGACGATCTATGACGGTGCGCCAATGCCATACATGGAGCGGCTCACATGGGGCGGCATCGCGCTGCATGCAGGCGGATTGCCCGGTTATCCCGAATCGCACGGCTGCATCCATTTGCCGAGCGAGTTTGCACAGCGGCTCTTCGACATCTCGCCGAACGGCATGACAGTGGTGATTGGCACCGAGGCAACGGAGCCCGAACGGGTCGCGCATCCGGGGTATCTCGCTCCTGTGAAGTTTGTCGGCGGTCAGCCGATTGCGCCCATGCCATTTACACCGACGGAAGATGAGCGTTGGAGCCCGGATCTGTCTCCGAGCGGACCGGTGAGCATCGTGCTCAGCCAAGGCAGCCAACGCATTGTCGTCTATCGCAACGGGATAGAGATTGGCCGAGCGCGACTGACCGTCACCGGCGATGCCCCGCTCGTCGATCATGCTCTGGTGCTCACGGAAGGTCCCAGCAGCGTGCCCGATCCCTACGTGCCTGACCCCGCCAAATTTAGATGGTTGCGAGTCGGAGTGCCCGGACACCTGGGAGAGCAAGGTACCCAGGTTGACCCGATGGCGATTGCCAGGCTCAAAATTCCTGCCGACTTCGCAGCCAGGGTCAATGGGATCCTAACGCCGGGGGCAACGTTGTTCGTCACCAATGAACCCCTCTATCCGCAAACCACTGGACCCTTGCTTCAAATCGTGGATGCCGATCCGCCGACCAAAGGTCATCCCGTCTCACGCGGGTCCTAATTCAACACGCCGCAAGAGCCGATCTCGAGTCACTTCAGCCTGATCGGCCAGCCATTCGCGAAAGCGCTTCACCTGCGGGCGCAGGAGCGCGTCGGGCCGGAAACGGGCTTGAAAGGCGTGATCCGTCCATTGTCCGGTAGACACCGGAAACGGCAGACTGAGCGTGCCGTCCTCGATGTCGGGACCAAGTAGCGCCAACCCGCAGATTGCCAGACCCGCATTCGCGCGAACCGCCTCGAGCGCGGGCTTGATGCGCTGGAAACGGATTCCACGGTTGGGTTCCGTCCGGTTGAGCCGCTGAGACTTGATCCAGTTGGCCCAGTTGGGCGCGCTCGCATCTTCCTTATAGAAATCGAGATGCAATAACGGAAACCCCTCGAGACGTTCTCGCAGCGCGACATTCGATATGCGGCGCGTGTTTTCGGGGGAGCTTATGGGCAGCACGAAATCTCGAAACAGCAGATCGTCGCGGGCATTGGGGCGCGGCGGACCGAAGCTGATCTCGCAATCGACCTGACCTATGCGTAACGGCGCATCACCTTCACCGTTGATACAGAAAAGAACGTGAGGATGCTCGGTTCTGAAGCTTGCCAGCCGCGGCTTCAGCCAGAGCTCGGCGAAGTCGGATGTGGCCGCGATGTGGATCTCGTCTCCGCGCTGTAGGTTCAACATTGTGGCGACGGTTTCCAACTCCTGGAACGCAGTTCGCAGGTGCTCGAGCGCTGGCGAGAGTTCCAAGGTGGGCCGCAGGCCCGACCGGCCGCGCACCACGAGATCAACGCCGAGGTAGTCCTCGAGGGCTTTGATCCGCTGGCCGACCGCCGCCGGCGTTATCCAGAGCGCACCCCCGGCGGCTTGGAGCGACCCGAGCCGCAGCGCCAGCTCGAGCGCTTGGAGCGACTTGAGATGAGAGACCGCCATGCCCACAAACTAAAGATTTTCTTTAGTTCTTGCAAGAATTCTTAGCTTTAAGTCAGCCCGCGGCGGGCGGAGAATTGCGCCACAGAGGAAGGACGTCATGGCGCAGCTGCGAAGATTCCTGATCGAGCGCGATATCCCCGGAGTGGGCGGGATGTCGATCGTGGAGCTGTGCGGAGCGGCGCGCGCCTCCAATCGAGCCATCGAGCAAATCGGCGACGGCATTCAATGGCAACACAGCTACGTGGCCGGCGATAAGACCTTCTGCCTCTATCTCGCGGCGAGCGAGGAGCTCATCCGGAAGCATGCCGAGCTCAGCGGAATCCCCATCACGCGGATCGTCGAGATTCCCCAGATCATCGATCCGCTGACCGCAAACAACTGACCGGTACGAACGGGAGAGCGCAATGCGAAAACTACTGGCTGCACTCTACAGCCTTCTGGTGTACCTGCTTTTTCTGGCTGTTTTCCTCTACGCCATCGGCTTCGTCGAGAATGTGCTGGTGCCCAAGTCGATCGACTCGGGTACAGGCGGCGACATCGCGAGCTCATTGCTGATCGATGCGGCGCTCCTGGGGGTTTTTGCGCTTCAGCACAGCATCATGGCGCGTCCCGGGTTCAAGCGAGTCTGGACGCGCATCGTGCCGGAGGAGATCGAGCGCAGTACCTTCGTGCTGTTCGCGAGCCTCGCGCTTGCCCTGGTTTGCTGGCAGTGGCGACCGCTACCGCGGACGGCATGGTCCGTCGATGACCCGATCGGTTCCGGGGCGCTGCTCGTCGTGTCGTGGATGGGATGGGGGCTCGTACTCTTGAGCACGTTCCTCATCAGCCACTTTCACCTATTCGGGTTGAGCCAAGGACTCGCCCGATTAGCCGGGCGCACGCTCCCGGAGCCTGCGTTCGTGACGCCCTCTCTCTATAGGTGGCTGCGCCATCCGATCTACGCCGGCTTCATCCTGGCCTTTTGGGCGGCGCCCCACATGACGCTGGGCCATCTGTTTTTTGCCATCGCCACCACGGGCTACATCTTTGTCGGCATCTGGTTCGAGGAGCGCGACCTCATTGCTTACTTCGGGGACCGCTATCGGCAGTACCGAAGGAGCGTCGGCATGCTGTTTCCGAGGATCCGTATGGCCTCGCCGCGCAAAGGCGTCGCGCGCTGAGATCGGTGGGAGGGAATACGCCACCATGCCAACCTATCAGCACCTGCTCGAGACCTCGCGGCGCGTGAACTGGCGCCTGGAGGATCTCGTTGGAGGGGGAAGGCGACTGGACTTCACGCGGCCGTTTCTCCCCGAGACCTTTGCGCGAACCGAGCCGCTGCGATTCCTCCGGCCCGCGGAGAGACTCAAGTTGAACCAGATCCGTGCGCGCGGCTACCTCGCACTGTTCGAACTGGTCGAAGCCTTCATTGTGCCGTTCATCAGGAGCCAGTCGAATGACGGAGCGCAGGCGGAACCGTTTCGCGCATCGGCACTCAGCCACTTTGCCGACGAAGAGCAGAAGCACCGCGAGCTTTTTAGCGCGATGCTGGGAGAGTTTGACCGCGAGTTCGGTACGCCGTGCGGTCTCATTGGTCCGGCCGACGAGATCTGTCGGACGATCCTGAGTCACGGTCCCCTCGCGGTCACCATCGCGATTCTCGGGCTCGAGTGGATGTCGCAAGGGCACTACCTGGGGAGCGCCAAGGACGACCAAGATCTCGATCCGCAGTTCAGAAGTCTGCTCAAGCACCATTGGATCGAAGAGGCGCAGCACGCCAAGCTCGACGGCCTGGTGCTCAAGTCGCTCGCGGATCGCAGCTCGCCCCAGGACATCGCGACCGCAATGCAAGAATATTTCGCGATCGGCTCATTCCTCGATGCGGGACTTTCCCAACAGGCGCAGCTGGATCTCGAGTCGCTCGAGCGGGCCATCGGCCGCCGCCTGTCACGCGATGAGCGGCAGCACTTCCTCGACGTACAGCATGGCGCTCTGCGATGGACCTTCCTGGGGTCGGCCATGGGGAACCGGAACTTTCTCACAGTGCTCGCGAGCTTCAGTGATGAGGCAGCCGCGTGTGTGGAGGAGGCCGCGACCTCGTTTACCCCGCACTAAGTTTTGGTTATGAGCTCATGAGGTATGAGACTAAAGGGATGGCGCGAAGCGGGATTATGATTCGTTGTTGTGGAAGTATCGCGCGCAGTCCGGGATTTCTAAGTGTGGAGCATGACGCTAAGATCGACCCTCACTCAATGGCTGACCGGCAGCGAACCTGCGAACGACGGCGCTCTTCAGAAGATCAACGAGGCATTTGCGTCATTCTCGACCGAACAACGAGTCGAGCAGGCGACGGAGCTTCTGCCCGGAGCGCATGTGCTTACCTCGAGCTTTGGCGCTCAGGCAGCGGTCATGCTGCACCTGGTCAATCAAGTGATCCCGAAGATACCGGTGGTGCTGATCGATACCGGCTACCTATTCCCCGAGACCTACCGATTCATAGACGATCTCGTCGACAGGCTCAAGCTTGACTTGAGGGTGTTCCGCTCCGATGCCTCGCCGGCGTGGCAGGAATCCCGTTTTGGAAAGCTCTGGGATCAGGGACTCGACGGCATCGAGCGATACAATCGCATCAATAAACAGGAGCCCTTGGATCGCGCGTTGCGGGAGTTGGGCGCCGAGACATGGTTTGCTGGACTACGCAGGGTCCAGGCGCAGACGCGGGCTCAGATTGCGCCGATCGAATTCAAGCGCGGCCGCTATAAGGTTCATCCGCTCTTCGATTGGACCGATCGCGATGTGGGTCGGTACCTGGAAACGCACCGGCTTCCATATCACCCTTTATGGGAGAAGGGCTATCTCTCGATCGGCGATTGGCATACGACGCGCTCGCTGGCTGAAGTGGACAGCATGGAAGAGCTGCGATTCTTCGGGCTCAAGCGCGAGTGCGGGTTGCACGAGTAACGACACTCGCGTGAACGATGCGCGAGAACGAGTGCTCCCGTCAGGCGACGAAAAGGCGTTCGCTCACGAATGCCAACATGAGCGCAATGAGCGTCCTCGTGAGTTGCGGCCGCAGCCGGATTGTGGCCCGCGTGGCAAAAATGACGCCCGGTATCGAGCCCACGAGTAAGCAGGCAAGCGCGCGAAGATCTACATGGCCGAGTATGGCGTGACCCGCCGCAGCTATGGCCGTTATCGGCAGCGCATGCGCGATGTCCGTCGCCACCAGCCGATCAGAGGTCAGTCGTAGAGGATAAAGGGCCACTAGTACCGCAACCCCAAGAGCGCCGGCACCCACGGAGGTCAGCGAGACCCCAAATCCCAGCAAAGCGCCGGCTGCAACGGTAAGCGCGACTTTATGGCGCTCGGTGCTGTTCAGCCACGTGGCGGTAAATGTCAGGCCTAAGCGCCTCAAGGGATTTTGCATCAGCAGTGCCACGGCCGCGAGCGCCAAAATGACCGCCAGGCACCGCGAGATCAGCTGATCCACCACTCCCGGCGGCCGGCCATTGAGCCAGAACCATATGATGACCGCCCCGGTGGCCGGAACACTGCCGATGACGAGGCGACCCACGATGCGCCAATCGACTCGCCGACTGAACCCAAAAGAGGCGGTTGCCACGAGTTTCGTGCTCGCGGAGAAGAGGAGGTCGGTGCCCACCGCCACGGCCGGCGGCTGTCCGAAGAGCAGCACCAATATCGGTGTCATCAATGATCCGCCGCCGACGCCGGTGAGACCGACGAGAGCGCCGACGATCAAGCCGCAGATGGCGTAGAGAAAGGGAGTCGACATGTGGGACCCAAGTCTACTAGGGCGGCGGGGTGGGTCTTGATGCCCATCGCACATAAGCAAAGGTCGATTCGTCATGGCCGGGCGCGACGCGACCGGACACGAGGCCCCGACTAATCCCTCACGTCGATCGTTGAATCAGCTGGATTATCGCATCGGCCGCCAGCGCTGCTTGCACGCGCAATTCGGGAACAGCCGTCGACTCCCAGCTATCGGGCTTGCGGAGAGAGCCGATCAACACCAGGTCTTCGATCACTCGCGCATCGACAATGGCGTGCCCGTTCGGCGTGCTGCGCACGCCGATACTATCGGAGTCCGTCTCCAGGTATCCGCTCGCGATGAGTCCTGCGATGCTGGGCGGGAATCCCGATTCCCGCCCGCCCCCGGGTCCGGTGCAGTTTACGATCCAATCGAATCTATGCAGCTCATGAATTGATTGGCCGCGCCGACGCACGGTGAGGGTCGCACCGCCGATGTCGCCCCGCGCGCCGAGGATCCGCCCGGCGGCCACGCTGAATACGCCGGCCTCGGACGCAGCCTTGACCTCCGCGGCCACTATCGGGGCCATGCGGTGGCGTGCGACCTCCCAGAACGCCCTGGCGTGGCGGAGGAAGCGCGAGCGTTCGCGCGGCGGCAGCGCCCTCCAGATTTGCGAAACGTGAGGTCGCAGTCCGTCGATGACCTGCCGCCCATCCTGCCCCGCGGATTCCGCCTGCCGCACGGCACGACGTAGGCTCCGGGTGAGCCCTGGAGTCGTGATTTCGCCAGCGGTCTGCAAGAGCGGGCCGAGCCAGTCGCGCGGGTCGATTCGCGGCAGCGGAGCCGGGGCGTGCGCCGCAGGCAACAATCCGCGCCGCGAGAACGCCATCACGCGAGCAGACCGCGCGGCGCCCCCGAGGGACTGCAAGACGTCGATTGCAGTGAGGCCAGTTCCCAGCAGGCATACCGATTCATTCTTCTCGATCGCGGTGAGCATGAGCGATGACCACGGATCCTCGATGTAACGGGCTCGCGACCCGGACCAGCTCTCACTCAGTGGATCAACCAGCGGCCGGTGCCCGGTGGCGAGCACCACGACATCCGCCTCGATCGGCTGACTCTCCTTGCAGTGCACGCGCCAGCCGCTGTTGCCGCGTCGCTCGATGGTATCGGCCTCCTCACGGCGGATCTCGACACTGACTTGCGGTCCCGCCTGCGCGATCGCGTCGAGGAAGGTTGCGCGCAGATACTCTCCGTAGGCTCGCCGCGGCATGAACGAGTACGGTACGACGGATGAGTCTCGCTGCTTCGCCCACTCCAGGAAGTCATCCGACCGGTCGGGCCAGGCGCTCATGCCCGACGCAGGGACGTTCAAGAGATGGCGGACATCCGGTGTTCGATAGGCGGCTCCTTCCGCGACCGACGTCTGGCGGTCGAGGATCACGAGGTGCACGGGCATGCCGGAGCGTGCCGCCCGGTGCACCAGTTGAACCGCGACCATTGCGCCGGAGAATCCACCCCCGACGATCGCGACCTGCGGCGCGCGAAGTTGGCGGCGCCTCAAAAACGCACGAGCCGGAGCGGCGCCCTCCGGCCGGGGCGTGAAGCGGCGCAGCTCTCGGATCGGCGGCGCATACACGTGAACGCTCACCAAAAGTTCCGCGTGCCCGTTGCGGACCGCGTGAATCACGTCGCCCGGGTCGATACCCACCTCGCCCGCGTGCAGCTCATGGCTGCCCACCGGATCCACCAGGCTGTCTGCGGCCTGTGCATAGCGCGTTTCATCCGCGGTTCCTCTAACAATCTTGAATGCGGACACCGATCCCGCATGATCGTGAGCGCCGCTCCCTTGCCCGGGGAGCCAAGTCATCACGAGCAACTCGAATGCCTCGGTTCGCGCAACACGCCGTCGCGAGTAACCTTCGAGCTTGGTGCAAACGAAGGCCTCCACATCACCGATCGTCAAATCGGTGCGTGTGAGAATCGCGATAGCCTGGTCGGCAGTGATGCCCGTGTCCAGCGCCTCCAGTTCCCGCACGATCGTGCGCACATTGTGATTCAGACTGGATCCGGCGGTCGGCGGAGTCATGACAAGTTCCCGCGTGCCAGGATGGGAGCGAGACATCAGAGCATGTCCGCGATCGTCGCAGCTTCCAGCCGGTTCGACACCAGATCACGGATCTCGCGAAAGATACGCAAAAGTCTGCGTTCTTTTTCGATCGGCGAAGGGCCGTAGAAATATTTACTGGTCGATTCGGTCGGCGCCAACGCACCATCGAATAGACGGATGATCTCGGCCAGCGTGACGCTATCAGCGGGCTTCGCCAGTTGATACCCACCGCGCTGTCCCTTGGTGCTGCGCAAGTACCTGGCACGCTTCAGGGTCAAAAGGATTTGCTCCAGGAACTTCTGCGGAATGGCCTTGGCGCGCGCGATGCTTTCCGCCGATACGACCTCATCGGAGTCCTGCCTTGCCAGGTAGACCAATGCCAGCAACGCATATTCACTACGGGCCGTGAGCTTCATAAGGGTTTATAGACGACTAAATCGATCGGATTAGTGTACTTTAGATAGAGAAGAAACCGGCGGCCCTAGCCCACACTAAAGGCGGCGCAACTCCAATATGTAAAACTGCGCGGCTAGCGATAGGCTTTTGCGGGCGATGCCGTGAGTTGGCGCAACGCAGCGACCAAAGCGTCCACCTCTGCACAGGTGTTGTACAGCGCGAGCGATGCGCGTACGGTCGTGTCGTGACCGAAGCGGCGCAATATCGGTTGTGCGCAGTGGTGCCCGGCGCGCACGGCAATACCTTCCTGGTTCAAGGCCGAGCCGATCGCGGTCGGCTCGAGGCCGTCGATCACGAAGGAAAGGACACTCGCCTTATGCGCGGCGGTGCCGAGGATCTTAAGTCCCGGAACGCTCATCAGGCGTTCGGTCGCGTAGGCCAGGAGCTGGGCCTCGTAGCGCTCGATGTTCGGCATGCCGATCGAGGTCAGATATTCGAGCGCGGCGCCCAATCCCACTGCGTCGGCGATATTGCCGGTACCCGCCTCGAAGCGAGTCGGCGGTCGCTGGTACAGGGATCTCTCGAACGTGACATCCTCGATCATGTTGCCGCCGCCCTGCCAAGGCGGCATGTCCTCGAGTATGGACTGTCGGCCGTAGAGCACGCCGATGCCCGTGGGCCCGAAGACTTTATGTCCGGATAGGACAAAGAAATCGGCATCCAGTGCCTTCACGTCGATGGGCATGTGCGAGACGGACTGTGCCCCGTCGATCAGCGCGGGTACACCCGCGCGGTGCGCCATCTCGATGACCTCCTTTACCGGTGTGACGGTGCCGAGAGCGTTCGAGACGTGGGCGATGGATACGATCTTGGTGCGGTCGGTGAGCAGACGCTGCAACTCATCGAGGCGCAACTGGCCGGTGGAATCGACCGGGATGACTTTGAGCTCTGCGCCGCGCTCGAGCGCCAGCATCTGCCACGGCACGATGTTCGCGTGATGCTCGAGATGAGACACGAGGATCTCGTCGCCCGCTCCGACGTTCTTGCGCCCCCAGCTCTGGGCCACCAGATTGATGGCTTCGGTCGCTCCGCGGACGAACACGATCTCATCCGGCGAAGCGGCACCGAGGAATCGTTGGGTTTGGCGGCGCGCCGCCTCGTAGGCGTCGGTCGCGCGCGCCGCCAACTCATGAGCGGCACGATGGATGTTGGAGTTCTCATTCCGGTAAAAATACGATAAACGGTCGATGACCACTTCAGGCTTTTGGGTCGTCGCCGCGTTGTCGAACCATACCAGGGGCCGCCCGTGCACCTGTGTCGCGAGAATGGGGAAATCGCGGCGAATGCTCTCTACATCGAAGGCGGGATGACCGAACGTACGCGGCGTTGGTACTTGCTGATCGCGAAGGAAGTAAAACGCCGGCGCGACGGCCGCGCGAGTTTCGATGGCTGCGGGCGAGGGTGCGCCGCGCAGCTCGTGTGAGGGCACTGCCGGCAACGCGGGGTGCACCAGGTCTTGGGCGCGGAGCCGCGGAAGGACGGCATCCATCAGAGCAGTGAACGGCGAGTAGCTGCCTGCGACGGGCGCGGCGGCATTCGCGGCGGCCGCTGGCGCGACGGGTGCCGGCGCGGTGAAGCCGCCGGGGGCTGCCGCGGACGGGATACCGGCGGCGGCACCGGGAGCTGCGGAAAAAAGCTCGTTCGCCCAGCGGGTGAGCGTCGCCGGATCCGGCAACGCGATGGCGGATGGCGCCGCCAGCGTCACCCCGGGCGCTTCACCGGTAGGTATCTGCGTAGTCATGGTACTTGCCGACTTCGACCTCATCGAGCAGCCCCAGGGCATCGTCGGTCAGGACCGCCAGCGAGCAATAGAGCGAGACTAGATACGAGGCGATCGCGCTCCTGTTGATTCCCATGAATCGCACGGAGAGCCCCGGGCTCTGCTCGCCCGGGAGACCCGGTTGGAATAAACCCACAATTCCCTGGCGCTTGTCGCCAACCCGCAGCAGCAGCACCTTGGTCTTGCCGTCGGTCACCGGCACTTTGTCGGAGGGGATCAACGGCAGGCCGCGCCAGGTCACGAACTGCGATCCGAACAAGCTCACCGTCGGTGGCGGCACGCCGCGACGGGTGCATTCGCGTCCGAAGGCGGCAATCGCGAGCGGATGGGTGAGAAAGAACGCAGGCTCCTTCCATACCCTTGCGATCAACTCGTCAAAGTCGTCCGGGGTCGGGGCGCCGGTGAGAGGCGTGATGCGCTGCGCGTCCGTAGCATTGGCGATGAGGCCATAGTCCGCGTTGTTGATGAGCTCGCTTTCCTGATGCTCCTTGATGGCCTCGATGGTGAGGCGGAGCTGCTCCTTGATCTGGTCGTGGGGGCTGCTGTAGAGGTCCGATACCCGGGTATGGATGTCAAGAATCGTGGTGACCGCATTCAAATAGTACTCGCGCGGCTTGTCCTCATAATCCACGAAGGTCTGCGGAAGCTCCGCTTCGTCGCGCTTCGCGCAGGCGATCTTCACATCCTCAGGGTTTCGGACCTTGTTGACCCGATAAATGCCGGCCTCCACCGGCACCCACTGCAACAGGTGAACCAGCCAGCGCGGCGTAATCGTCGATAGCTGCGGAACCGTCTTGGTGGTGTTTGCGAGCTGGCGAGCAGCGGCGTCGCCCAGCGCGAGGGGCGCCTGCGGTGTATCGGCCATGCGAGAACTCCCTGTTGCGTCGAGCGGGATCGAATCAGAAACCCGTACCCATGCCGCTGCCCGGCGGCATGTGCAGCGAGGATATTATATGGTTGCTAGTCTTGGATCCACGGCAGGCCGCGAAAGCGCCACCCGTCGTGGGTCCCTCGACGGCGCTCCTGGTCGAGCGCTCCCTCAAACCCCTCGAGCACGTTGTAGGCCTGCACGAACTGGGCGCGAGTGGCCGCCTCGGCCGCCAGGATTGAGCGCGAGCCGCTGCGGCAGAGAAAAAGCAAAATGTCGTCTTTGCGCGCTTTTCCTTCGAGCTCGCGCACGAAGCGCGGGTTACGGGTAAAGGCGGTCCCGGTCGCCCAAGGCACGGCGATGCTGCCCGCCACGTAGCCGACGAATTTGCGCTCCTCGGGGGTGCGCACGTCGATCAGGCGAGCCGCCCCCACGGCGATGAGCTCGGCCGCCTCTGCCGGCGTCACGTTGCCGGCGTATCCGAGCCCCGGGGTGCGGGTACGGGCACGGGCGCGCTCGAGAAGGGCGGCGGGCGCGGCTGCAGCGTCCTCGGGCGAGATGCCAACCCGGACGGGATCCGCATAGGGGTGCGAAGCGGCGATATCTAGTTGCGGAGCAGCAGCCATCGGTGTTTCCTCCAGGCATCTCGCGACATTCGATGCGCACACTAAGCCCCTCGGGCCCCAGGGGGAAATGACCAGTAAGTATCGCGTCATAACGATCCGTCATGGCGCCGTGCGGACAGCGGGTTGCGGGCCCGGAGGGTGCCCGGCGGCGAGGGCGTAGGCCGTCTTTACATACTGCCGGCGGCTTCCGCGGCCGGATCAGCCGGTATTGGGGAACGCCGCCGCGCGTCTTGCCCGCACATCGAGGCGGGGAGCCCCGATAAGGGTATTCGTCACGGTACAAAGCTTCTTCGCGTCGGCAGCGATCGCTTCTGCCTGGACCTCGTCGATCGCGCCATTGAACAGCGCGACCAGCGAGATCTGATCGAGGCGGCTTGGAAGATCGCGCGCTTTCTCTCCGGTCACGATCACTTCGAAAAATATCTTCGGCAGCCCGCGCGCGGTGAGTACGGAGCGCACACTCAACGCAAAACAGGCGGCGGCCGCGATCATCAAATATTCGACCGGCGAGACGTCAGTGCCGGCGACCGGCACCAGCGGCAAGCCTTCCCGGAAGAAGGCGAGCGGCCTATCGGCGCTCGAGACGGCGTTGATCGACCAACGTTTCGGTACGTGCTGAGCCATGAGCGGATCTTGAACCACACGAGACGCTCTGCAAAGCGTGAAGTGGTAATGGACTCATTCAACTTGGTTATCGGGTGGCGGCGTGCGATCTTCAGTTCTCTGCCTCCTGATAGCGGAAGACCCCCCAGCCGTACCCGACGATCTGCCAAGCTTCTCGGTGGCGCTCGAGCACGAAGGCCCAGGCGCCGTGCTCCTCAAAGCTCCGTCCGTGGGTACGTCCGCTCCAGGTGGTTGGCAGCGAAAAATAGACGCGGGTGCCGCTTTTGGCGAAATCGTGTGCCTCATCGAATCGCGCCGCCAATTGGCTCAATTGTTCCTCGGCCGAATGCGCTCGAAACCCCGCTTCCCACGCGAGCGCGGCACCGGGGCCGCAGAATAGGAATGGCGCGAAATTCTCTACGATGCAAACTCCCTCGCTTGCGAACATCGGGGCGTGCTTGCCGCGGGGCAAGACGCTCATGAAATCCACCAGCTCGCGCACCGGTGCCATCATGGCAGCGCTCGGTTGCTCATCGGCGTGCGCGATGGCTGCGCCCCCGAGGAGAAACGCTGCGGCCCACCGCACGGCGCCTAGTCGACACCACGCTGACAGGCATAACGCGCGTGGGCGATTCCGGTGCAAGATCCACGCTCCGCGGCCGCTTCTAACCATCGTGGGTCCTTAGTAAGATCCTCCCCACAATGAGTAGAAGCTCGAGGGGTGTCAAGGTTCCGGTGAAAGCGCTCGCATGGGGACTTGTCGCTATGACGGTGGGCGCATTTGCCGCGGCTGCGCCCCCGACGTTTCCGGGAGCGACGCAAAGTTACAAAGCCTGGATAGCCGCAAAACTGCCCGGAGCTCCGGAGGGACTGACCCAGGATGCCGAGGGTCGCATGTACGCCGCGGTGTCGACGACCGGCGAGATCGTCCGTCTTGTCGAGGGGGCGCCATACGTCCACATCGCGACGGTTCCCTCTGCAGGCCTTGCCGCCGAGGGGCGGACCTGGGGCATCGCCTTTGGACCCGACGGAGCGCTTTACGCAGCTTTCGTTTGGCATTACTCCGAGGCGGAAGAAATGGATCCGCTGCATCTCGGATGCCGTGATTCCCGCGACCAATTCACCGGGGTGTATCGAGTCGACATCGAGACGGGAAGCGTCACACCCTGGCTCACCAAGCGCGAAGGCTGGTCTCTGTGTTTCCCCGACGATGTCGCCGTCGACGCGGTGGGCAATATCTACGTCACGGATGAGACTCTGTCGGGAATATGGAAGATCTCGCCGACTCGACAGGTCAAATTATGGTCATCGCACCCGCTGCTGCAATGGCCGCCGCAGCCTTACGCGCCACTGCCCGAGGGCGCGAACGATCTCGTGATCGCTCCCGATGGGCGCAGCATCTATGTCGTCACCGAGGGTTACCCCGCGCTGCTGCGGATACCGATCAACGAGGATGGCTCGGCGGCGACACCCATTATCGTCGCCGAGAATTTAACCGCGCTCGACGGAGTGGCTCTCGACGAAAGCGGGAATATTTTCGTATCGGAGGTGCTGCGCAATGAGATCGTGCTGTTCTCCGCGGACGGCGCGTCTCGAATCGTGGTCGCGACCGCCGATACCGCTCCGCTCGTGAATCCCACGAGTCTCGTATATCGCCACGGCGTCTTATGCACGGCGAATCTCGGTTGGCATGTGGTTCCGGACCCCCGCACCGTGGTCTGCGTATCCGGGTTCAAGCATCCGGCCCCGGCCGCTCGCTGAGATCCCGGCGCAGCGAGCCGCGCGCCGCGGAGCGTGCAGCTCTTCGCGAGAGGATAGCCGAGCTTACGATGATTGCCCCCGTGGTACCGGCCGCCCAGGACGGATTGGCGAGGAAGCAGGCAATCAGGCAAAGAGCCGACATCCCCAACGCAAAACACGACGTGAGCCGTCCGCCGGGTGTCCGGTAGGGCCGCGGCAGTGCCGGCTCGACCACTCGCAGGCGCCAGTGCGCGGCCAACATGACGAGATACGACAGGGAGGCGCCCGTCACCATCACGACATATACGGCGGCCGAAGCGCCGCTCAAGGCTAGAACGTAGCTCAGCGCGCCGACGAAAACGAGTGCCCACACCGGACATTGCCGCTTGTTGGTCCGCGCCAGGAGGGCGGGCAGAAACCCCGCCCGCGCCAGCGCGAAGGCTTGGCGTGAGTAAGCGAACATCGCGGCGAAGAAACATGCTCCGAGCCCTACGATGCCGCAGACGTTGACGACGGTCAGCAGCCAGCCGCCGCGCCCCGCTCGGGTCAATACGACGACCAGTGGGTCGTTGGTCTGCACCAGCGCGGCGACGCCGCCGGCGCCGGGACCCAAGGTTACGAGCGCTACGGCGAAGCAGGATAGGACCAGCATGGCCGCCATCATGGCCCGCGGTACGGTGCGGGGCGCGTCTCGCGCCTCCTCCGCCGCCATCGCGATACCTTCGACCGCCAGGAAAAAGGCGGTGCCGAACGGAAATGCGGTCCAGATGCCGCGCCAGCCGCCGGGTAGCCAAGGCGACGCGCCCGCGGCCGCGCTCAAAGGCAAGTCGCGCAGGTTTGCCGGACTGAAATGTTGGTAAATACCGAGGAGATAGATCACGAGGCCGAGCGCCGCGATAGCGGCGAGCGCGAGCAACACGCGCATCGCTTCCCCCACGCCCGAGGCATGTATGACCGTCACCCCGAAAAAGAGCGCCGAGATCGTGTATATGCTGCGCACGCCGATCAGCGCGCCGAAATAAGCGTCGATGAAAATCGCCACGACGCTCGCTGCGGCGGCGTACTCGACCAAGATCGCAAGGCCCGTTGCTAGCGCGAGACCCGGACCGAAGACCCGGCGTGCGAATTCGTAGCCGCCACCGGCCGCCGGCATGATCGCCGCCAGCTCCGCGAGCGAGAGAATGAGCGCGAAAAACATCGCACCGGCCGCGCCGACCGCGATCAGCAGTCCGCCCCAACCGCCCGAGGCGAGCCCGAAATTCCAACCGGCATAGTCGCCGGCAATTACGTAGGATACACCCAGGCCTGCCAAGAGCACCGGTCCCAAGGTTCCTTCGCGAAGTTGGGTGCTGGGTTCCCTGACTGGCGTCGAATTCATCCGGAGGAGCGCTTGATCAAAGGTGTCCTTGAGGCGAAGGTAGCTGTCACATTAGCTTCTTACAATGAGCCCAACAAGGCTCAGCGGATACGGTTGCCGCTTCGAAGCCCTTTACGATGACGGCCGGCGATCTGGCGCTCATCGCTTGGTGCGATCTCGCAGGTGTGTTGCGTACGCGACCTGTGCCGCTCGATCAGCTGCCGTCGAAGCGTGCTCATGGCATGGGTTGGGCCGCGGCCGGCATCGCCATTACGGCATTCGGCGACGTCGCCGACAATGCGTGGGGACCCCTCGATGAGTTTCGGCAGATACCGCTGGATGATGCGGCGGTGACGGTGCCGGCGAGTCACGAAACGCCGGCCCTGCATCTGCATCTGTCGCGCACCATCGACTCGAAGGGCGGCGTCGATTGTTGTCCGCGAACGCTTTGCGAGGACGCGCTCGCGGAGCTGCGCGAGGCCACCGGCTGGACTCTGGTCACGGCCTTCGAACACGAGTTTACGGTCATCGAGGCAGCGTTCCGCACCGGGCACGTTTATTCGGTGGAAAGTATCAGGCTAGCCGCGCGTTTCGCTCACGATGCGACCTCGGCGCTGCGTGTGCTCGGGCTCGAATGCTTCGAGCCTGAATTCGGCAAAGGACAATTCGAGGTGAGCTGCGCTCCAATGCCCGGCGCCTCCGGCCCGGATCGAGCGTTGCTCACGCGCGAGGTGATTCGAGAAATCGCCCGACGCCACGGCATGCGCATCACGTTTTCTCCAAAGCCAACGCCCGAGTCCGTCGGGAACGGGCTACATATCCATTTCAGCTTTCGGGACGATGCGGGACGCAGCGTGCTTCTGGATCGGACCCAGCCGGCCATGATCACGGCGAAGGCTGCGAGCTTCGTCGCAGGCGTGCTCCGGCACATGAGCGCGTTGACGGCCCTGTGCGCACCCACGCCCGTGTCTTACTTGAGACTCGGACCGGGTCATTGGAGCTGCGGCTATGCGTCCTTCGGCGTGCAGAATCGAGAGGCGGCGCTTCGGGTCTGCCCTTCACCCGAGCCGGATTCGGCGGCGGCGGAGGCTTCGATCAACCTGGAATTCCGGCCACCAGATGCGACCAGCAACCCCTATCTGGTCGTGACGGCCCTGGTTCGCGCGGGCCTCCAGGGGGTTCGCGAACAGCTTGCGTTGCCGCCGATCGTTGCCCGTGATCCTGCGAAGCTGTCCGCGGAGGAGCGTGCCGAGCTCGACGTTCATCCGCTGCCCTCGACACTCGCTGAAGCGCTCGATGCGCTCGACGCCGATCCGATCGCCAGGGCGTGGCTGCCGCCTCGGCTCTACGACACATTCATGAACATCAAGCGGATGGAAGCGGCGCGCTTTTCCAGGGCAACGCCGCATGAAGTCGCGCAAGCCTACCGGGACCTCTATTGAACGCGAGGACACTTGTAAGAACGCTAGGACACCTATGCAAGACATCGCCCTGATCGACCATCATTGCCACGGTGTGGTGACCGGAGAGCTGACTCGGCGCAGCTTCGAAGCGTTGATGTCCGAGAGCTATCAACCGCCGCCTGCGGGCACCAGCCACTTTCAGAAGCCTCTGGGTCTCGCCATTCGCCGGCATTGCGCCCCGCTATTGGATCTCGAACCCTCGGCCAGCGCCGATGCTTACCTCGAGAGGCGGCAGAAGCTGGGTACGGCGGAGGTCAATCGCCGTCTGCTGCGGGCCGCCGGCGTCGAAACCCATCTGCTGGATACCGGACATCGCGCCGCCGACATCACGGACGTCGAGACCTTTGCCGGGATCTCCGGGCACCGCGTGAAGGAAGTCGTGCGCATCGAGGCGGTGGCCGAGGCCGTGGTGCAGGAGGTCTCGGACGCCCAAGATTTCCCGACTCGGCTCGCCGAGGAATTGATGGCCCGAGGCAAATACGCCGTCGGCTTCAAGAGCATCGTCGCCTACCGCACGACCTTCAAGATCGATCAGACTGCGCCGAGTCTCGACGCCGTCCGACAAGCCGCGGGCGGCTGGATCAAGGCATCAGCCGGCCGTCGGCCCCGTCTTGTGGACCCGGTGATCGTGCGCTACGGGTTGTGGACCGCGGCGGACATTTGCCGGGAGCGGAAACTGCCGCTTCAGCTGCACGTCGGTTTCGGCGATCCGGACGTGTACATGCATGCCTGCGATCCGACTCACTTCACCGATTTCCTGCGCAGCATGGAGGCCTGGCAGGTGACGGTTACACTGCTGCACAACTATCCATTCCTGCGCGAAGCGGCGTGGCTGTCGGAAATCTTTCAAAACGTATACTACGACGCCGGCGTGATCTTGAACTTCGCCGGCCCGTCGAATCATCGAATCATGCGCGAAGCGCTCGAGATGGGGCCGTTCACCAAGCAGCTCTTCAGCACTGATGCGTTCGGTCTTGCGGAACTGCATTTTCTGGGCGTCGTGCAATTCAAGCGCGCCATACGAGGGACGCTCGATGATTGGATCGGTCGAGGCGACTGTACGGCGGCGGATGCAGAGGAGATCTTCGCATTGATCGCCCGCGACAATGCCCAGCGCATCTATCCGCTGACGTGAATCGCGGGTGATCACCCTCTGCCGGCCTCCGGCCCGGCGGCATCGGCCTTGTGCTCCGATCCAGAGCGCCGCCGTGACCTCGGTGCGCCGAATCGGTGCGCGCCGTCTCCTTGATCGAAAATCGACTAAGCACATATTGAACGATTATTTGCCGGCCGATGCTTTTGTTTTATTAGTCGGTTACATTGCATATCGCTATAAGAATTAAGGGATTCGCTTCAACATGAGCAAGGGTATTCTCCGCGCCGGCGCATTGCTTGCCGGCGTATGCAGTTGCGTGTCGCAGATAGCCGCCGCGGCGGACGCCGAGGAAGGTCTCGGGGAGGTCGTGGTCACGGCACAGCGCTATAACTCAACCGTTCAGGACACGCCGATCAGCCTGTCCGCTGTGACGGGCGATCAGCTCGATGCCGCGGGCATCACCAGCATCGAGGCCCTAGCGCACGATATTCCCGGCCTTTCTCTCAGGTCGGCAGGCCCCGGACAGACCGAGTACGAGGCTCGCGGGCTTTCCTCGAGCGGCGGTTCATCGCCGACGGTGGGTTTCTATTTGGACGATGTGCCGCTCGCGCCCCCCGCCACCTCGCAAACCGGCAAGGTGGTGATCGATCCCAACCTCTTCGACGTCGACCGGATCGAGCTCTTGAGAGGCCCCCAGGGTACGTTGTACGGCTCGGGTTCCATGGGCGGCACAGTCCGCGTCATCACCAATCAGCCGAAGCTCGATGCCTACGAAGGGTCCCTGCAGGGAACGCTGTCGGACACGCAGGGAGGTAGCGGCAACGGCGCCGGCAACATCATGTTGAACGTGCCGGTCGGGGATACGATCGCCATGCGCATGGTCGCGACGGATTCCTACCGCAGTGGATGGATCAGCCGCACCGTATTGAACCCGTTTCCGGAAGATGTACCGTACGCCAATCTACCGGCCTACGGCCGCGGCGACGTGCTCACGGCACCCGTGCAAAACGTCATCACCCACGTGAACACCGTGGCCACCGACAGCGTGAGGGGCAGCATCCTGTTCAAGCCCAACGAGGATTTCTCGATCGTCGGCAAGGTGCTCTATCAGCACATGTCCATGGGAGGGTACGACGAGTACGACGACCCTCCGGGCTCCAACTACCTCACGCATTACGAAGCGGCCAATATTCCCGAGCCTATTCGCGACTGGTTCCATTTTTACAGCGTGACCGCCACGCTCAACGTCGGTTTCGGCGACCTCACCAGTACGTCGGGCTATTTTCAGCGCCACGAAGTGCAGACCCAGGATGGATCCGAATCGATTTCCTATTTCGCCGAGATCTATCCCTATATACCGCTCGCCTTCTCCGAGCTCGACATCACCCGTCAATACAGCCAGGAGTTGCGCCTGAGCTCCAAGGGGAGCGACAAGCTTCACTGGACCGCGGGCCTTTTCTACAGCGACGACAGCTCGGATTGGGACGAGTACAGCTTCAGCAATAGCCCCGATTTCGCGGCCCCCGGCCCGGCCAACGGCACGGTCTACAACGGCGACCAATTCTATCGCGTGCGCCAATACGCCGCCTTCGCCGACGCGTCCTACAAATTCGCCGACGATTGGAAATTTGAAACAGGCTTTCGCTGGTACCACTACAAGAGCTTGACGGCCGTCTTCGGCGAGGGAGCTTTTGCGCCAATTCCGGAAGGCTCGAACTTCGTCGATGAGGTCGCGTCGAGCGGCTTCAACCCGCGGTTCGATCTGTCCTATAGCCCGAACCCCGATTTGAATACGTACGTTTCGGCCTCCAAGGGATACCGGCCCGGTGGGCCATCCTACGGTCCCTTCCCAGCCTATTGCGACATCCCGGGAACACCGCCGCCCTTCAAGTCGGATTCGATCTGGGACTACGAGATCGGCGAGAAGGCCAAGCTTTTCGACAACTGGCTCACCGTCAACAGCGATTTCTACTACATCAAGTGGAGCGATGTGCAGGAGACCGTAGCGGTGCCTTGCGGCTATACGTTCGAAGCCAATGCCGGCGACGGCCGCTCCTACGGTCCCGAGATCGAGGTCAATGCCAAATTGTCGCCCAACTGGACTGTCGCGGCGAGCGGCAGCTACACCGACGCGAAGATCGACCATCCTTCATCGACCTTTATTGCGGCGGTGCTCCTCAATCCGGTTCCGGGCGGCATCCCCGGTTGCCCCACCGCCAATAACTGCACCATACCGATCCTGAATGTGCCCAAATCGGGCGCGAGCCTTTCCTTGGTTTATTCGACCAAGCTCAGCAACTATGACTTGACCGCGCGAGTGTCGGACGTCTACGTCGGGCAATCGTACGACCAGGCGTATCACTTCGGCATCTCCATCCCCTCGTACAGCATTGCGAACGCCCGAATTGGCCTGAGCGGTGAGAAGTGGACGGCCACGCTGTTCTGCGACAATTTGACCAACAAGATCGCGGAGCTCACCACGAACGACACCCAGTTCCAATTCAATGTTCCGCAATTGACTCGGCCGTCGACGAATCAACCGCGTACTTACGGGACGGAGATCAATTACCGCTTCTGAGTGCCACGCGAAACGCGGCTGATGGTCTTGCGTTCTTGAGTCACGCACGGCGGCGCGCGCTCGGGGGAGTCGTCCTCACCCTGGGGTGCGGGCTCTCAGGTGCGCCCGGCGTTCGAGCCGCGAGCCCCCCGGATGTGTTCGTGGTGGCGCAATCGCTCGATGATCTCGTCAGTCTCGATCCGGCGGAAGGTTTCGAGCTCTCGAGCCTGCAGGCGTTCACCGCTCTCTATCAGCGACTGGTACAGCCGGATCGGAATCAACCGTCGATCGTGAGGCCGGTCCTCGCGGCCAATTGGACGGGAGGGGTGCGCAGCCTGACTTTCGAGCTCCGCCCGGGTGCGATATTCTCGAGCGGCAACCCATTGCGGCCGGAAGACGTCATCTTTTCGCTGAGTCGCGCTGTCAGGCTCAATCGCGCTCCCGCGTTCATCCTCAATGAGCTCGGCTGGACGGCCGACAACATCGACCGGCACTTACTCAAGCTCGATGATCGCCGCGTGCAAATCACCTGGTCGAAGGATTTGGGAGCGCCGGTCGTGCTCAACATCTTGACCGCACCGGTGGCATCCATCATGGACGAGAAGGAGGCGCTGGCTCACGAGGCGCACGCCGACGCGGGTAATGGATGGCTCCGGAGCCATTCCGCGGGGAGTGGGCCGTTCAAGATGCGCCGCTACATCCCGCGCGAGGCCTTGGTGCTGGACGCCAATGTGAGCTCCCCGGGCGACGCTCCGCTGCTCAAGACACTCATCCTCAAGAACGTCCCGGACGCAGCGACGCGCCGGCTCTTGGTCGAAGTGGGCGATGCCGACATGGCGCGCGATCTGGGTCCGGATCAGATCGACGCGCTCGGCGGGACGCCGCAGGTGAAGCTGCTCAAGTTTCCGTCGGCGGTGATTCACTACCTCTTGCTGAACACCGCAAATCGTCAAAATCCAGCGCTTGCGAACCCTGCGCTGTGGGAAGCGAGCCGGTGGCTCATCGACTATGAGGGCATCGCGGATAAGCTGCTGCGCGGGCAATTCCAGGTGCACCAGGCGTTCCTGGCCGCCGGGTCGCCAGGCTCACTCGATGAGACCCCCTATCATCTTGATGTCGCTCGGGCAAAGGCGATTCTGGAGCGCGCCGGCTTAGGTCAAGGCGTTCGGATCCGGCTGAGCGTGTTCAATCAGCCGCCCTACGGTGATATCGCCCAATCGATTCAAGCGACCTTCGCGGAAGGCGGCATCGCGCTCGATATCCTTCCCGCCGAAGCGAGCGAGGTCTATTCGCAGATACGTTCGCGCGCCGAGGAGGCCGCCTGGCTGTATTGGGTCCCGGATTACTTCGACGCGAACTCGACTGCGAGCGCCTTTGCCTTGAATCTGGAGGATGGTACAAAGACGCTGGCGTGGCGCGCAGGCTGGCAAATCCCAGAGTTGAGTGCCGAGAGTCGAGCGGCCGCGCTCGAGCCGAATGCCGAGGCGCGCGCCACCCGGTACCGAGCGATCGAGGCCTCCGTGCAACGATCATCGCCGTTCGTCATTGCGTTGCAAGCGCGTACCGTCATCGTGGTTCGCCGCCCGGTAACGGGTTATTTCCAAGGATTGAACGCTGACATGGCCTACTACGATCGAGTCAGCAAGTGACGCTTCGTGTCTACCCGGTGCGCCTAATGCTACGCGGACTTGGCACGTTGACGGTGACCTTGACGGCTCTAGTGTTCGTAACCTTTGCCCTGTCCTCGCTTTCTCCGATCGACCCGGCGCTGCAGCTCGTCGGGGATCACGCAAGCGGCTCCTCATACGCCCAGGCGCGCCATGAACTCGGGCTCGACGTGCCATGGCCTCGGCAGTTCGCACGCTACGTGATCGGGCTCGCTCACGGGGATCTCGGGACTTCCCGCTCGACGGGGCAAGCAGTGCGAGAAGATCTCGAGCGGTTATTCCCCGCGACATTCGAGCTCGCGACGCTTGCCGCGATCGTGGCGGCTTTCGCAGGGATTGCACTTGCGGTGTTGAGCGCGCGCCGTCCGAACGGACCTCTCGATAGCTTGGTGCGTATCATTTCGATCGTCGGAAACTCCATACCGGTATTCTGGCTGGGATTGATTGCGCTCCTCGTCTTCTACGCGCGACTGCGTTGGACCGGTGGCGCCGGACGGCTCAGCGATGCATTCGAATACACCATCGACATGAAGACAGGTCTCGTCCTCGTCGATGCGTGGCGCAGCGCCGAGCCCGGCGCGTTCCGCGACGCCGCGGCGCACCTCGTGCTGCCCGTGCTGATACTCGCCGCGTATGCCCTCGGCAATGTCACTCGGCTGACCCGGGCCGCGCTTCTCGGCGAGGCGCGAAAGGAATACGTGCTGGCGGCTCGCGCCAAGGGCGCGAGCGAAGCTCGCATTCTGTGGCGGCATGTCATGCCAAACGCGCGCGGAGTCATCCTCACCGTACTGGCACTGACGTACGGCAATCTATTGGAGGGAGCCGTGCTGATCGAGACGGTGTTCGCACGGCCGGGGCTCGGGCGCTACCTCACCAGCGCGCTTTTCGCGGCCGATATGCCCGCGATCCTCGGCGCCATCCTCGTGATAGGTACCTGCTTCGTGACGATCAATGGCTTGACGGATCTTGCGGTGAAGCTCTCGGACCCTAGAACGTCGTGAACGAGCGCCGGTTCCCCGCGGCGCTTATCTTCGGCACGGCGGTTGTGCTGCTGTGGGCCGCAGTTGCGCTGGCAGCGCCCTGGGTCGCGCCGCACGATCCGACGCGCCAAGATATCGGCAATCGGCTAAAGCCGCCGAGTCAAGATCATCTGATGGGAACCGATTCCCTGGGCCGCGACACGTTTTCGCGGTTGATCTATGGGGCTCGGCCGACGCTCGGTCTCGTCGCCTTGGTCGCTGCATTGATGGCGCCCATGGGTCTTGCGATCGGCATCATAGCGGGCATTAGCGGGGGATGGGTCGAGCGGTCACTGATGGGCGCCACGAATCTGGTGCTGGCGTTTCCGCCGCTGGTGCTCGCGCTCGCCTTCGTGGGTCTTCTCGGCCCGGGACTGATCAACGCGGCCCTTGCATTGTTGCTGACCGGTTGGCCGGCCTATGCGAGGCTGTCTCGTGCCGAGACACTGATTCTTCGACGCAGCGACTACATCGCAGCCGCCGAGATGCAAGGAATCACCGGCTTTCGGCTCTGGTGGGGGCACCTGTTGCCCTCGTGTCTGCCGTCCGCCCAGGTCCGTCTGGCGCTCGATCTCGCGCGGATCATCCTCGCCGCGGCCGCCCTCGGGTTCTTGGGTCTCGGCATTCGTCCACCAACGCCGGAGTGGGGCATGATGATCGCCGAGGGGAGCCGTGTCGTCTTCGACCAGTGGTGGGTGGCCGCATTTCCAGGAGCGGCAATTTGCCTCGTCAGCCTTGCGTTCAATTTGCTGGCGGACGGACTGCGTGACCGCGCAGATCCCAGGCGATGAAGCAGGATCCCTTGCTGTCGGTGCGCGGCCTGCGCATAGGTTTCGGCGGCAATCGAGCGAGATCGATCGTCGATTCGATTTCCTTCGACGTCGGGATCGAGCGCGTCGCCTTGGTGGGCGAAT
>Ga0182030_10002055_pt1 | contig 42494 bp, 38 predicted proteins | sample 812S3MmetaG_FD_121299 | JGI IMG/M metagenome (GOLD analysis project Ga0182030, IMG submission 121299) | Permafrost microbial communities from Stordalen Mire, Sweden - 812S3M metaG (Illumina Assembly) | ecosystem: Environmental > Terrestrial > Soil > Wetlands > Permafrost | place: Sweden... | reverse complement strand
GGTCTCGGCCCAGCAGCTCAAGGTCCTCGACGACAACACGGCCGAGTTCGGCATCACCTGCTATCCGATGGGCGACCCCAACCAGGGCATCGTCCACATCATCGGGCCCGAGCAGGGCTGGACGCAGCCCGGCATGACGATCGTGTGCGGTGACAGCCACACCTCGACCCACGGGGCCTTCGGCGCGCTCGCCTTCGGCATCGGCACCAGCGAGGTGGAGCACGTGCTCGCCACCCAGACGCTGCCCCAGGTCCGGCCGAAGACGATGGCGGTGACGGTCGAGGGCGAGCTCGCCCCCGGCGTGACGGCCAAGGACGTCGCGCTCACGGTCATCGGCACCATCGGCACCGGCGGCGGCATGGGCCACGTGATCGAGTACCGCGGCTCGGCCATCCGGGGCCTCTCCATGGAGGGCCGGATGACGCTGTGCAACATGTCGATCGAGGGCGGGGCGCGGGCCGGCCTGGTGGCGCCGGACGAGACGACGTTCGAGTACGTGAAGGGGCGCGACCACGCGCCGGTGGGCGGGGACTGGGACGCCGCCGTGGCCTACTGGCGCACCCTGCACACCGACGAGGGGGCGACCTTCGACCAGGAGGTCGTGCTGGACGCGGCGGCCATCACGCCACACGTCACCTGGGGCACGAACCCGGCGCAGGTGGCGCCCATCGCGGGGGCGGTGCCCGACCCCGAGGCCATGACCGACGCCGGCGACCGGGAGGCGGCCGAGCGCGCCCTGGCCTACATGGGCCTGGAAGCCGGCACGCCGATCCGGGAGATCCCCGTCGACACCGTCTTCCTGGGCAGCTGCACGAACTCGCGCATTGAGGACTTCCGGGCCGCCGCCGCCGTGCTCGAGGGCCGGACGGTGCGCGCCGGCCTCCGCGCCCTGGCCGTGCCGGGCTCGCACCGGGTGAAGGCGCAGGCGGAGGCCGAGGGCCTGGACAAGGTGTTCACGGCGGCCGGCTTCGACTGGCGCGAGCCGGGCTGCTCCATGTGCCTGGCCATGAACCCGGACAAGCTCGCCGTCGGCGAGCGCTGCGCCTCGACCTCGAACCGCAACTTCGAAGGGCGCCAGGGCCGCGGCGGGCGCACCCACCTCGTCTCCCCCGCCGTCGCCGCGGCCACCGCGGTGGCGGGGACGTTCGCCCTCCCGGAGGACCTGGACTGATGGAAGCCGTCGTCGTCGTGACCGGACGTGCCGTGCCCCTCGACCGCACGGACGTCGACACCGACCAGATCATCCCCTCGGACTGGCTCAAGCGCGTGGAGCGGACCGGGTTCGGCGCCGGGCTCTTCTCCGAGTGGCGGGACGACCGCGACTTCGTGCTCAACAGCCCCGAGTTCGTGGGGGCCACCATCCTGGTGGCCGGGCACAACTTCGGCACCGGCTCGTCCCGCGAGCACGCCGTGTGGGCGCTCATGGACTACGGGTTCCAGGCCGTGGTGTCCTCGCGCTTCGCCGACATCTTCCGCAACAACTGCACCAAGCAGGGGCTGCTCCCGGTCCAGGTGAGCGAGGAGCTCGACCGGGCCCTGCTCGACGCGGTGGAGAGGGACCCCACGCTCGAGATCACGATCGACGTGGCGCGCGGGACGATCGAGGCGCCGGCGGTCGGGCTGGCGGGCACGTTCCCGCTCGACGAGTTCACCCGCGAGCGCCTGCTGAACGGGTGGGACGACATCGGCCTGTCGCTGCGCTGGGCCGACGACATCACGTCGTTCGAGCGCCGGCGCCCCGCCTTCCTGCCCTCGGCCTGAGGACTTCCGGCCGTGGTGACGTTCCGACCCATGTCGGAGGCCGACGTGCCCGACGCGGTCGCCGCCTTCGAGAGCGGGCTGCTCGCCGTGCTGGTCCGCCACCAGCTGCCGGTGACGGGCAACTCCATTCAGGACGAACGCCGGCGCCAGGACCGCACGCGCCACTTCCTCGGGACCGACCCGGCCGGGTCCTGGGTCGCCGAGGACGGGGGGGCGATCATCGGGATGTCGCAGTCCTTCGTGCGGGAGGACTACTGGATGCTCTCGCAGCTGGGCACCGTGCCGGGCCGCCAGGGCCGCGGGGTCGGGCGTGAGCTGCTCCGTCTGGCGCTCTCGCACGGCGACCCCGAGAGCCCCGGGACGATCCAGTGCTCGCGCGACCCCAAGGCCATGGCGCTGTACGCCGGGTTCGGCTTCGCCCTCCACCCGGTGGTGGCGGGCTGGGGCGTCATGCGCCCGGGGTCCGTGGCCCGCCCGGCCGAGGTCCGCCGGGTGGAGCCGGACGAGGTGACCGCCGTCGACCTCGATGTGGTGACCGCCGTCGACCACGCCGTGCGCGGCTCGTCGCGCACGGTCGACATCGTGTCCATGCTGGCCCAGCCCGGCAACCGGCTCCTCCTCCACGCGGACCGCGGCTACGCCGTGGCGAGGGACGAGCGGATCGTCACCCTCGGGGCCCGCGACGAGGAGTCGGCCTCGACGGTCCTCCGCACCATGCTGGCCGAGGCGCCGGCCGGCGAGACGATTGAGATCAACTGGCTCACCTCCGCCCAGCAGTGGGCCATCGGGGTGGTGGTCGAGGCCGGCATAGAGCTCCAGCCCTACGGGCCGGTCATGGTACGCGGCATGGACGGGCCGCCGAGCCCCTACATCCCGAGCGGCGGCTACGGGTAGCCGAGGCCGGTCACGCCTCACCGACCGGCGAGTGCTCCTGGTCCAGGCGGCGGGCGAACCACTGCAGCCCCGAACCCCACCCCTCGGGTGAGCCGACGGCGTCGCGCAGACCCTCCCATCCGTCGCCGTGCCGGTCGATGCGCCGGTGCTCGAGCTCGACCCTCGTGCGGTGCTCTCCTTCGGGCACGAAGCGCACCTCGACCTCGCTCGTGCGGGCCGGGTCCGTCTCGACCTGCCACTGCAGGCTGATGTCCCAGCTGAACACCACCCGGGTCGGTGGCTCGTAGGCGAGCACGCGCGCCCAGTGGCACTCGCTCCCGTCGGTGCCGACGTCGTAGACGTGCCCGCCGACCCTGGGCTCGAAGACCATGGACGCCAGGGGCGCCTGCAGGATGTGGTGATCGGCCGGCCACCAGCTGCCGATGTCCTCGGTGAACACCGCGAACGCCTGGTCGGCGGGCGCGTCGACGACGATGGACGTGGTCACTGCGGCGGTACCCGTCATGGGGTCTCCTCTCGTTGTTGTTCGACTCGGGCCTTGAACGAATGCAGCGCCGTGTTCCAGAAGCGGTCGAGGTAGTCCCGCAACCCGGCGATCCCGTCGGGGTCGAGGCTGTAGACGTGGCGGCTCCCCACCCGCACGTCGCGGACCAGGCCGGCCTCCCGGAGCACCTTCAGGTGCTGCGAGACGGCGGGACGGCTGACCGGCACGAGCGCGGCGAGGTCGACCACGGCCAGCGGCCGCTCGCCGAGGTGCTCGAAGATGGCCCGCCGGGTGGGGTCGCCCAGGGCGCCGAGGGCAAGGGAGTTGGAGTTAGTCACCACTTACGGTAAGTATTAACTTACGCGGTGGCCCCGTCAAGGAGACGCGGCCGCCGAGGCGGACCGAGCGTCAGATGGCGCGCATCCGGTTGTTCCGTGCGTCGTGGCTCACCTCGGCCAGGCCGAGCACCTCCAGGACGGGCGGCACGTACATCCCGAACCTTCCCCGGTACCCCTTGCGCAGGCCGTACCAACCGCCCAACGGATTCTCCGGAGATCGAGCCCATGCCTCGACGGTGCCCTCGGCCGCGGGCTTCTTCTCGTCGGCGGCACCGAGCGGCACCCAGTCACCCTGCTCGGACAGCCAGGCGTGCAGGTCTCCGATGGCCCGCAGGTCGTAGGTCAGCGTGGTGGAACCGACCTGGCAGACCAACACCGCCGGCTCCGCCGCTTCGTCCTTGTACATCGTGTACTCCGAGCTGCCCGGCGGGGTCTTCAACACCCACGGATCCTCTTTGCTCCCCGACGCCATCCCTGGCTCCTTTCGTCGCTACCCGTCGAACCAGCGGTAGCGGGTCCAGCCGGCCATGGGCCTCGCCCCCAGGCGCTGGTAGAGGTCCATGGCGGGCTCGTTCCACTCGAGCACGTCCCACTCCAGGCGCCCGTCGGTCAGCCCGCGCAGGTGCGCCAGGAGTTGGCTCCCGTAGCCCTTGCGCCGGTGCTCGGGCCGGACGTAGAGGTCCTCGAGCCAAATTCCGGTGCGGCCGAGGAAGGTGGAGAACGTCCGGTACCACAGGGCGTGGGCGACCAGGCGACCGCCGCCCTCGTCGATCACGAAGTCCTGCGCCATCGCCTCGGGCCCGAACAGAGCGGCGGAGAGGTCGTCCTCGGTGATGGTGACCTGGTCCGAGAGGTTCTCGAACTCTGCGAGCTCGCGGATCATCGCCACGATCTCGGGGACGTCCCCTTCGACCGCGAGGCGGATCACCCCGTGCGGGCCCGGTTCGCCGCGGAGACCACCGCGCTGAGCGAGGCATCGAGGATGGACGAGTCGCGCCCGACGCCCCACCAGGTCGACCCGTCGGGGGATGCGCACTCCACGTACGCCACCGCGGAGGCACCGGATCCCTCCGTCAGCGCGTGCTGGGAGTAGTCCTTCACCTCCAGCACAATACCGAGCTCGGCCTTGAGGGCGGCGACCAGCGCGTCGATCGGCCCGTTGCCCTCGCCCGTCACCGTCCGGTGCTGACCGTCGACCAGCAGCTGGGCCGTGACGCTCGTGTGCCCCTTGCCGGTGGACGCCTCGCTGGTGATGAGCCGCAGCCCCGCGTCCTCGGGCAGGTAGATCTCCTCGAAGACGTCGCGCATCTGGCCCGAGCCGATGACCGTGCCGCTCGCCTCGGTGATGGCCTGCACGCGCTTGGAGAACTCGATCTGCAGCCGCCGCGGCAGGTCCAGGCCGTGGTCGGTGTCCATCAGGTACGCCACGCCGCCCTTGCCCGACTGGCTGTTGACCTGGATGATCGCCTCGTACGTGCGCCCGGTGTGCTTGGGGTCGATGGGCAGGTACGGGACCTCCCACTCGTCGTAGTCGTCTCCGATGGCGCCCATCCCCTTCTTGATGGCGTCCTGGTGCGAGCCCGAGAAGGCCGTGTACACCAGGTCCCCCGCGTACGGGTGGCGCGGGTGGACCGGGAGCCGGGTGGCGTACTCGGCCACGCGGCGGACCTTCTCAATGTCACCGAAGTCCAGCGCCGGGTCGACGCCCTGCGAGAACAGGTTCATGGCCAGGGTCACGATGTCGACGTTGCCCGTGCGCTCGCCGTTGCCGAACAGTGTGCCCTCCACGCGGTCGGCGCCGGCCAGCACCGCCAGCTCGGCTGCCGCCACCGCGGTGCCGCGGTCGTTGTGCGGGTGCAGACTGAGCACGATGGCGTCGCGGTTCTTGACGGTGCGTCCGAACCACTCGATCACGTCGGCGTAGACGTTGGGGGAGTACATCTCGACGGTGGCGGGCAGGTTGAGGATGATCGGCCGCTCGGGAGTCGGCTCAATGACGTCCATCACCGCCTCGCAGATCTCGACGGCGAACTCGGGCTCGGTCCCGGTGAAGCTCTCGGGCGAGTACTCGTAGCGGATGTCGGTGCCCGTGACCTGCGCCTCGTACTTCTTGCACATCTCCGCCGCCTTGACCGCGATGTCGACGATGCCGGCCTTGTCGAGACCGAAGACGACACGGCGCTGCAGCTCCGACACGGAGTTGTAGAAGTGCACCACCGCCTGCTTCGCTCCCACCAGCGACTCGAAGGTCCGCTCAATCAGCTCCTGGCGGCACTGCACCAGCACCTGGATCTCGACGTCCGCCGGAATCAACCCCTCGTCGATGATGAGCCGCTGGAAGTCGAAGTCCGTCTGCGAGGCGGACGGGAAGCCCACCTCGATCTCCTTGAAGCCGACGTCGACCAGCGTCTGGAACAGCGCGAGCTTGCGCTCGGAGTCCATGGGGTCGATGAGGGCCTGGTTGCCGTCGCGCAGGTCGACGCTGGCCCAACGGGGAGCCCGCGTGAACTGGCGGTCGGGCCAGGTGCGGTCGCCCAGCACGAGCGGCACGTGCGACCGGTACTTCCCGAACGGCATGGGTGAGGGGTCACAGGGCAGGGCCAGGCGACCCCGCTCCATGTCGTCACCACTCCCCTTCTGTCCCTCAGCCATGTGATCCTTCCCTTCTTCTCTCTCGTCCCGACCCGTGCCGGCCCAACAAAAAACCCCCTGGCCATTCGGCGCAGGAGGTTGCGAGCGAACGCGATGTGGCGTTCGCCGTCAGGTAAGCAGCAGGTCGTTCGTCGTGGTCCTCACCATGATGGGCGCAATTGTCCCATTCGAGGGGGCCAGCGTCAAGGCGCCACCTTCCCCTTCAGGGGCTGCGAACCGGCGAGCCGAACCGCAGCAGGTTGCCGTCGCCGTCGGTGTGCGCCGCCTCCCACACGCCGAAGCCCGGGTCGAACAGGTCGGAGGTCTCGCCGACCCCCGCCGCCGTCCACTCCGCATGGAGCGCGTCGGCATCGTCCACCGCGATGTAGGCGGCTCCCCGCTCGCCCTCCGGTGCCAGGTCGGGATCGTGCCGGAAGTGCAGGCGCACGCCGTCACGGGCGGCGGTGCCGTACCCGCCGCCGTGCACCTGCACGGCGAAGCCCAGCGCCTCGTAGTGCGCCCGCATCGCGTCCATGTCCGCCGTGGGGAAGATGGGGGCGATGCTGGTGAAGGTGGCCATGCCCGCTCACGCTACCGTGGTCGGATGCGTCGCCTCTTCTCGACACTGGTCCGGGCCGCCCTGGTCGCCGCCGTCCTTGCGGTGGTGCGCGCCGTGCTGCTCGACCGCGCACCGCAGCGCGCCCTCCACGGAAGCGAGCCCGTCATCGGCAGCCTCGACACGTGGCCCGCGGTGCCCCGCAAGCCCGCGCCCTGAGTCAGGGGAGGTCTGCCTCTTCGAAGAGTGCGGTGACGACGTCGCCGGCGGCCGTCGTTCCCTCGTTCGAGAGCACGCAGCAGGTGCAGCCTTCCGACGGGAACCAGGCAAGTATGGACTGGTACCCCGGATTGTCTCCCGAGTGGTAGATGGACGGCCTGGAACCGATCGTTCCCAGCAGGAGCCCGTAGCCATACCCCGTGCCGCGCGCTCCCTGCTCGAGCGCGAACGCGTCCTCGATCCTCTGCCGCAGCCGGCTCATGCGGACCCACGTCTCGGGCTCGAGGAGCACTCCCTCGTCGCGAGCCGCGGCATAGCGGAGCAGGTCCGGCACGGTCGTCCAGACGTCGGCGGTCCCGGGCAGCGCCGTGAGCGCGCCGACCAACGGCATTCGCTTGCCATCGTGGTGCGGCGCTGCGGCGTCCCCCGGGTCCGGGAGCACGCACGACGTGGTGTTGGCCATGCCCAGGGGAGCAAACACGTTCTCGGCCACGAACTCGCCGTACGGCGTGCCGCTGGCCGCCTCCACGACGGTCGCGGCGAGCAGGAACCCGGGGCCGCTGTACGCCCATCGCTCCCCGGGTCGGCTCTGGAGCGGCAGGCCGGCCACGAGCTCGAGAACCTCGTCCTTCGTCGGCGGGTCCCGCGTGACGTCGACACCGGGAAGCGACCAGTGGGGCAGGCCTGCGCCGTGCTGGAGCAGGTGTCCCACCGTCATGGCGGACCACTCCTGCGGAGCCTTCGCCCACCACTTCTGCACGGGGTCCGTCAGCGCCAGCGCGCCGCGCTGCTCGAGCAGCAGGACCGAGGCCGCGACGAACTGCTTGCTCACCGAAGCCGCCTGGAAGCGGGTGCCGATGGTGCAGGGCCGTCCCGCCTCCTCGTCGGCGAGCCCTCCCGCCCCCTCGCCGACGACCTCACCGCCGCACCGAAGTTGCCACGCGCCGCGAATCGTCTCCAGATCGATCACGGCGCCCATCGTAGGGCTCCGACCCGATCCGGACCGCAGACTCCTGATGAGATCAGAGCGTGACGCGGTGGATCTCGAGAATCCCCTCGTCACCCCGCAGCTGCTCCACGACGAGATCGGACGCCGGCGTGGAGGTGGAGATCACCATCATCGCCGTGGACGACTCCGGGCTCGGCCCGACCGCCATGGACGAGATGGAGATGCCGGCGGCGCCGAGCGCGGTGCCCACGATCCCGATCACGCCGGGACGGTCGTCGTTGCGGACCACGAGCATGTGGGTGGACGGCGGCACCTCGACGACGTGGTCGTCGACGATCACGATGCGCGGCTCGGTGCGCAGGCCGACCGTGATCAGGGTTCCGGCCACGGAGTGCGAACCCGAGCGGAGGGTGACGAGCGACTTGTAGTCGTGTGACGTCGCCGTGGTGGACTCGCGCACCGCGAGCCCGCGCCGCTCGGCCAGCTGTGGCGCGTTGACGTAGGAGACGGGCTCGTCGGTGGAGCCGCCGAAGATCCCCTTCAGGACCGAGAGCGTCAGGATACCCGTGCTCTCCCCCGCCAGCTCGCCCTGGTACACGATCTCGATGCTGTCGGGCAGTCCGTCGTGCAGGCCCACGAAGAAGCGGCCCAGCTGCTCGGCCAGGCCCATGAACCCCTTGACCACGTCGGAGACGTCGCGCGCCGCCACGTTGACCGCGTAGGGGACGAAGTCGCCGGCGAGCGACAGCAGCACCTGCTCGGCGATCGTGACGCCGGCCTTGTCCTGCGCCTCCTCGGTGGAGGCGCCGAGATGCGGCGAGACGACGACCCCGGGCAGCTCGAAGAGCGGCGACTCGGTGCAGGGCTCCTTGGCGAACACGTCGAGGCCGGCCCCGGCCACGATGCCGTCGCGGATGGCCTCGGCGAGCGCCTCCTCGTCGACGATCCCGCCGCGCGCCGTGTTGACGATGCGGATGCCGGGCTTGGCCTTGGCCAGCAGGTCGCGCCCGAACAGCCCGACGGTCTCGGGCGTCTTGGGCGTGTGGATGGAGACGAAGTCCGCCTCGGCCACCAGCTCCTCGATGCTGACCAGGCGCACCCCCATGGCCCGGGCCCGCTCCTGGGACACGAAGGGGTCGTAGCCGATGAGCTCCATGCCGAACGCGTGGGCGCGCTGGGCCACCAGCGAGCCGGCCCGGCCGAGGCCCACCACGCCGAGCACCTTGCCGTGCAGCTCGACGCCCTCCCACTTCGACCGCTCCCAGCGCCCGGCGACGAGCGCCGAGTGCGCCTGGGGGATGTTGCGCGCCTGGGCCAGCAGCAGGGCCATCGCCTGCTCGGCGACGGACAGGATGTTCGACGTCGGCGCGTTGACCACCATGACGCCACGGTCTGTGGCCGCCGCGACGTCGACGTTGTCGAGGCCCACGCCCGCCCTGCCCACCACCTGGAGCGAGGTCCCCGCCGCCAGGACGTCAGCGGTGACCTGTGTGGCCGAGCGGATGATCAGCGCGTGCGCGCCCGGGATCTCCTCGAGCAGCTGCTCGGGGCTCAGCCCCTCGCGCACGTCGACCTCGTGCCCCGCGTCAGCGAGCAGGTCGAGCCCGCTCTGCGCGATCTTCTCCGTTACCAGTACCCGTGCCACCGCGGTGGTCTCCTTGCTCCCCCCGCCCGAACGTGGATCAGTCTTGCGCCTCGGCGAAGAGGTCGGCCAACCGTGTCACGCCCTCGACGAGGTCGTCGTCCCCCAGCGCGTACGACATGCGGAAGTAGCCCGGCGAGCCGAACGCCTCTCCCGGGACCACCGCCACCTTGGCCTCGTTGATGCAGATCTCGGCCAGCTCCGCGCTGCTCGCCGGACGTTGTCCCCGGAGGCTCCGCCCGAGCAGCCCCTTGACCGAGGGGTAGGCGTAGAACGCGCCCTCCGGCTCGACGCAGACGATGCCGTCGATGCCGTTGAGCATCGTGACGATCGTCCGGCGCCGGCGGTCGAAGGCCGCCCGCATCATGGCGACGTCCTCCAGCCCGCCGGACACGGCGGCCAGCGCGGCGCGCTGGGCCACGTTGGCCACGTTGGACGTCTCGTGGCTCTGGATGTTGGTGGCCGCGCCGATGGCGTCGGTCGGGCCGATCAGCCACCCGACCCGCCACCCGGTCATGGCGTAGGTCTTGGCCACGCCGTTGGCCACCAGGCAGCGGTCCGCCAGCTCGGGCACCAACACCGGCATGGAGTGGTGCTCGGCACCGCCGTACACCAGGTGCTCGTAGATCTCGTCGGTGAGCACCCAGATGCCCTTGGACAGCGCCCAGCGGCCGATGGCCTCGATCTCCTGGCGCGGGTACACCGCGCCGGTCGGGTTGGACGGGGACACGAAGAGCAGCACCTTGGTGTTCGGGCTCCAGGCCGCCTCGAGCTCCTCGACCGTGGAGCGGAAGCCGGTGGTCTCGTCGGAGTTGACGAACACCGGCGTGCCACCGGCGAGGCGGATGGCCTCGGGGTACGTGGTCCAGTAGGGCGCGAGCACGATGACCTCGTCGCCGGGGTCGCACAGCACGGCGAAGGCGTTGGCGACCGCCTGCTTCCCGCCGTTGGTGACGAGCACCTGGGCGGGGGTCACGACGAGGCCCGAGTCCCGCTCGGTCTTGTCCGCGATGGCCTGGCGCAGCGCGGGCAGGCCGCCCGTCGGCGTGTAGTGGTGGTTCGCCGGGTCGCGGCAGGCGGCCACGGCGGCCTCCACGATGTGCGCCGGGGTCGGGAAGTCGGGCTCGCCCGCGCCGAAGCCGATGACGTGCTCCCCGGCCGCCTGCAGGGCCTTGGCCTTGGCATCCACGGCGAGGGTCGCCGACGGCGCGACGGCGGCGGCGCGGCGAGAGATCCGGCGGAGCTCCGTCGTGGAGGGGGTGGTCGTCACGGATGCCATGATCTCATACGTGCCAGACATCAAGATCCCCGCCGAACTGCTCCCCTCCGACGGCCGTTTCGGGTCCGGGCCCTCCAAGGTGCGCCCCGCGCAGGTCGAGGCCCTGGCCGAGGTGGCCGGCACGTACCTCGGCACCAGCCACCGCCAGAAGACGGTCAAGTCTCAGGTCGGACGGGTGCGCGCCGGGATGCGCCAGCTCTTCTCGCTCCCCGACGGCTACGAGGTCGTCCTCGGCAACGGGGGGACGACCTGCTTCTGGGACGCGGCCACGTTCGGGCTGATTGAGGAGCAGAGCCAGCACCTGAGCTTCGGCGAGTTCTCCTCGAAGTTCGCGTCCTGCGCCAAGTCCGCCCCCCACCTCAAGGACCCCCAGGTCATTGAGTCGGAGGTGGGCACGCACCCCAAGCCGGTGGCCGACCCGGCGGTCGACCTGTACGCCCTGACCCACAACGAGACCTCCACGGGGGTTTCCATGCCGATCCGGCGCCCCGCGGGCGCCGCCCTCCCCGGTGACGGGGGCGGCCTGGTGGCGGTGGACGGGACGTCGGCCGCCGGCGGGCTGCGGGTCGACCCGGCCGAGTTCGACGCCTACTACCTGGCGCCCCAGAAGTGCTTCGCCAGCGACGGCGGGCTCTGGATCGCCCTCATGTCGCCCGCCGCGATCGAGCGGGTGGAGCGGATCGCCGCCTCCGGCCGGTGGATCCCGGCGTTCCTCGACCTGAAGATCGCGCTCGACAACTCGGTGCTGGACCAGACCTACAACACGCCGGCGCTGGCCACGATCTTCCTCCTCGCCGAGCAGCTCGACTGGATGAACGGCAACGGCGGGCTGGAGTGGACGGCGTCGCGCTGCGACCGCTCGGCCGAGATCCTCTACAGCTGGGCCGAGCAGTCCGGCTTCGCCCGGCCCTTCGTGGAGAACCCGACCGAGCGCAGCCACGTCGTCGGCACCATCGACTTCGTCGATGCGATCGACGCGTCGGCCATCGCCGCCGTGCTGCGGGCGAACGGGATCGTCGACACCGAGCCGTATCGCAAGCTCGGGCGCAACCAGCTCCGGATCGCCATGTTCCCGGCGATCGAGCCGGACGACGTGGCGGCGCTGTGCGGCTGCATCACCCACGTCGTGGGCGCGCTGGCCGACTGACGCATCGGGGGCGAGCGGTCCCGACCGTGCGCCGGGGACTGGTGCCAGCCCCCGCCAAGAGACGGGTGCGAGCACCCTGGCCACAACCCCTGCCCGGGCCGTAGTATACCCGGTATAGGAACGGCCCGGCTGGACCTCTCCGAGGCGTCAGGGGCGAGAACGGGAGGTCGGCGAATGAGCACGACGACACTGGCGGGGCTGCCGCCGGCCCCCGCCGGCGACAGTGGCTGGGCCGTCGAGACGCATGGGCTGACGAAGCGGTTCGGCGAGAACATCGCGGTCAACGACGTGGAGCTGCTCGTGCCCCGCGGCTGCGCCTTCGGCTACCTCGGTCCGAACGGCGCCGGGAAGACGACGCTGATCCGCGTGCTGCTCGGCCTGACCCACGCCGATGCCGGCACCATGTCCCTGCTCGGCCACGCCGTCCCCCGCCACCGCGACCTCGCCCTGGCCCGTGTCGGCGCCATCGTCGACGAGCCCCGCTTCCACGGCCACCTGACCGGTCGCCAGAACCTGCAGATCCTCGCCGCGGCCCGTGAGCCGGCGGCCAAGGGGCGCATTGAGCCGGCGCTCGAACGCGTCGGGATCCTGCACCGGGCGAACGACAAGGTGTCGAAGTACTCCATGGGCATGCGCCAGCGCCTGGGCGTGGCCGCCTGCCTCCTCGGGGACCCCCAGCTGCTGATCCTCGACGAGCCGATGAACGGCCTCGACCCGGCGGGCATGCTCGAGATGCGCGACATGATCCTCTCGCTCGTCGCCGAGGGACGCACCGTGGTGCTGTCGTCGCACCTCCTCGACGAGGTCGAGCGCACCTGCGACGCAGTGGCCATCGTGGACCGAGGCACCGTCATCCGTCAGGGCCCGATCTCCCAGCTGCTCGCCGGCTCCTCTTTCGAGGTCCAGGTCGAGTGCTCGGACCCCGCCGGGGCGGGTGGCGTGCTGCGGGCCACGCCCTTCGGCACCCACCTGGAGGTCGGGCCGGACGGGCTCGCCATCTCCCTGCCCGAGGGCACCGGACGCGACGCCATCGCCGAGATCAACCGCCTCCTGGTCGAAGGTGGGTTCTCGGTGTACCGACTCCAGCACATTCAGGCCTCGCTCGAACAGTGGTTCCTCGAGGTCACCAGGCGCCTGGGGGAAGCCGAATGACGACGATCACCGACACGGGTCCGGCTCCCACGCCGATCCCGGCGGAGACGCGGAGCGATCACCGCGGCTCGTGGATCCCGACCTGGGGCATGGTCACCACGCGCTTCATGGAGCTGCGGCGGCGGCGCGGACTCATGATCGCCCTGATCGCCGTGAACATCGGGATCCCGGTCGTCTTCCTCGGCGTGCGCCTCATCACCCACGCCGTCGACCCCAAGTCCTACGGGCCGGCCGGCGGCTACGAGATCTTCACCACGCTGGTGCTCGGCTTCATGTACATCTTCGGCTTCATCGTCGCGGCCGTCGTCGGCTGTACGGCGGGGTCGGTCGACCTCACCGAGGGGATGTTCCGCCACCTCGTCATCACCGGCCGCTCCCGCCTGGCCCTGTACTTCGCGCGCATCCCGGCCGGCCTGGCCATCGTCATCGCCATGGTGGCGGTCGGCTACACCATCGTCTGCGCGGTGTGCGTGTTCGCCGCCCCGGCGCAGCTCAACTACGACGGGGTCAACGTCCCTGTGGGGCTGTCGCGCCCCGCGCTGGACAGCTGGGCGGCCGACCATGCCGACGAGGTCCTGTGCAACTTCAACTTCAACGTCACCGGGTCAGCGGCCCCCCCGCCGAGCGTCCCGTGCGGCAACGGTCAGACCAGCGGCCCACCGCCCGGCTCCACCATCGAGACGCCGAAGGGTCAGGTCGTCGTTCCCGACACCACGCCCACGCAGGGGCAGATCCGGGCGTACGCCGTGACCATGGCGAACCAGGACTACGCCGACTACAGCACCAACTTCCTGGTGCCGCCCACCTCGCTGATGGTCGACGTCGGCCTGTGGATCACGTTGGAGGCGACCATCGGGTTCATCGTCGGCCTCGGGTTGGGCTCGCTGGTCGGGCAACGGACCGTCCCCGTCATCCTCCTGGTCGTGCTGGAACTGATCCTGACGCCGCTCTTCAGCCGCCACGTCATCTCGCACCTCGTGAACCTCGAACGGGGCATCGTGGGGGTGGCGATGCTCCATATCGAGCCGGGCAACCTCCCGACCCCGTTCAGCGGCGGAGGCCCCGGGGGTGGCGGTGGCGGCGGGCTGGGCCGCCTGTTGCTGATACCGGAGTCGACCTTGACGTCGTCACTGGTGATCGTGGTCTGGATCGTGTTCTGGACCGCCGTCGGGGCGTGGCGGATGATGACCCGCGACGCCTGACCGCCCGACCGCCCGACCGCCCGAACCAGCCTCAGTCGAGGGCGAGCGCGAACCCCGCCGACGCCAGCAGCCGCTCGCTCTCGTCCCACAGGCGCGCCGCCGCCTCGTCGTCGCGGGCGTTCCGGCTCATATGACCCGGCCTCGAGCGGACCCAGTACATGCCGGTCTTGGTGCCGACGTCGGGCGACGTCGCCAGATATAGGGAGGTTTTCGCGCCGCGCCGGGGGCTGATCTCGAAGGGCCGCACCAGCTTCAGGCCGAAGGCCATGAACCCGGTCAGGTCGCCGTCCATGCCGAACCCGCTGCGCACCGGCCCGGGGTGCGCCGCGTTGACGGTGACGCCGGTGCCCTCGAGTCGCGCGGCCAGTTGGCGCGTGAAGAGGACGTTGGCCAGCTTGGAGCGGCAGTAGGCCTCCATGCCGTCGTAGCCGTTCTCGCTCTGCAGATCGTCGAAGCGCATGCCGTGGCGGGCGAAGTGGTGGCCGACCGACGTGACGTTGACGATCCGCGACGGCGCGGCGGCGCGCAGGCGGTCGAGCAGGAGGTTGGTCAGGGAGAAGTGCCCCAGGTAGTTGACCCCGAAGGTGTACTCGAGCCCCTGGGCGGTCAACGCGCGGTGCGACCAGGTGCCTCCGGCGTTGTTGACGAGGACGTCGAGCCGGTCCCACCGGGCCGCGATCTCCTCGGCGGCCCGGTGGACCGAGGCGAGGTCGGCCAGGTCGAGGGGCACCACGTGCACGTCGTCGTTCCAGGTCCGCTGGGTCACCTCCCGCGCCGCCGCCTCCGCCTTGGCCTGGTTCCGGCAGGCCAGGACCGTGGTGGCCCCGAGCGCCGCCACGCCCACGGCTGTCTCCAGGCCGATACCGACGTTGGACCCGGTGACGACGACGACTTTGCCGTGCATGCTCATCGGGTGCGCCAGCCTAGGCAGATGTGGTCACGCTGCGCTCCTCACCGATCGCCGTGGACGCGGTCCCACTCCTCGGGCGGCCCGATGGCCGACGCATCGGGACCGAGGCGCTCGACGTAGCCCGGGTGCACGACCCGCCACCGTTCCGCCGGCTGCCAGGGCGTGGGTGTCCCGTCGAGGTCATGGGTGAGCCGCTCCAGGCTGACGTGCCACCCGGCCGCATCTCGTGCCGCCTTGCCGTGCTCGGGGAAGGTCACGGTCAGCCGGAGGATGCAGCCCGACCCGTCGGGCTCGACCTCGAAGCGCAGGAGGTCGTCGGCCCAGCGCAGCTCCATCAGTGAGGGAGGGTCGAAGGCCAGCATCTCGCCGTCGAACGGCTCGCCCTCGGCCTCGCGGAAGGCGAAGTGCAGGGGGGCACCGGCGGCGCGCGTCCCCTCCACGGTGGTCGGGAACCAGGCCGCCAGGTGCTCGTCCTCGGTCAGGGCCCGCCACACCTTCTCCCGGGCGTGGGACAGGCGTCGGCGGTACCGCAGGACGGAATGGCCGCCCGCTCGCTCCAGGGTGCCGAGCTCGTCCTCGATCACGCCCCCGGCTCCCCGTCCATGATCTCGAGGTGGCGCTCCAGGGCGTTGAGATGCCCGGCCCACTTCTGCCGGTAGGGCGCCAGCCACTCGTCGACCTCCCGCAGCGGCTCGGTCCTGACCCGGTAGATCCGGCGCTGCGCGTCGGTGCGGGCCTCCACCAGGCCGGCGTCGCGCAGGACCTTGAGGTGCTTGGACACGGCGGGCTGGCTCAGGGAGAGGATCCCCACCAGATCGCCCACGGGCCGTTCCCTCTCGATCAGAACGTCGAGGATGCGGCGGCGGCTCTCCTCCGCCAGTACCTCGAATAGGGCTGTCATACAGCTAGTATGAGTCAATAGCTATATAACTGTCAAGGGATGTTCAGGTTCTGGCGGCGATCCTGCGCAGCGGGGGCAGGGTTGGAGGCGGCTGTTTGCGGGGCGGCAGGGTGGCCAGCAGCTCCGCCGTGGCCTCGGTCACCAGCGTGACGGCCCGTTCGAACGCCTCCTCGGTCTGTGGCGACGTCGACTGGACGCCACTGACCTTGCGGACGTACTGGCGGGCTGCCGCCTCGACCTCCTCGGGGGTGGCCTCCGGTTGGAGACCGCGCAGTGTGGTGATGTTCCGGCACATGCGGTCCACCCTACCTAGCGGGCCGGGCAATCCCCCGGGGTGACGAGCACCTTCACGCGGTGCCCGGTCCGCTCGTTCTGCACCTTGAGCAGGTCACTGCCGGGGGCCGACGTCACCTTCGCCCCGGAAGCCCGGGCGCAATACCCATGCGGGTAGTGGACCTCGGTGGGCACGAAGATCACCGTCGGCGCGTGGACCCGATGGTCGGGCACGTAGTCGAGGTGGAACACGGCGGTCGTCGGTGAGAAGTCATAGGAGACCGGCACGCCGGCGATCGCCTGCGGGTAGGTGCGGCTCAGCACGAAGGCGGTCGAGCGGAGGTGGCCGTCGGCCATGACGAGCGATTCGGCGGCGCTCCCGGTGGGGTCGCCGTAGTACTTCCACGCCCAATAGGACCACCCGACCTCCGCCGCGTCGAGGTCCGCCGTGATGCTCGTGAGGAGCGCCGGGCTGCTCGTCGCGCCGAACTCGGAGACGAACCATCCCGGTCCTCCCGGTTGGAGGGGCGATGCCATCTCGGGGCGGTCCTCGGACCGCCTGCCGAGGGAGCGGGCGTCCTGAAAGGCACAGGCGTCCACGTTGGTGGGGTTGCCGGTCACCGGGCTGCGGGCGCCACAGTAGATGTGGACGTTGAACACGAGATTGGGCAGATCCATCGGCCCGATGAACGTCGGGAAGCCGCGGCTGGCGTAGTTGTCGGGCTCGTCGAGGATCAGGTGCGAGGGATCATTGGCCAGGATGGTCGGCACGACGCCGTTGGCGGGATCGTGCCGAGGGCACCGGAGCGCAGGCGCGCCGTGCGACGCCACGCCCACGTGGCCGGTGCCCGTGTAGAAGCATTCGAGCTGGGCGTCGAAGTGCTCGTCCCCGAAGCGGATCAGCGACGTCGAGAAGGGCTCGTTGAAGGGGTCGTAACCCAGGACCCACGGATCGCCCCGGAAGGAGCGTGCGACCTCGCCCCAGACGCGGTCGTACTCGCCCTGCAGGTCGCCCCGGACGTCGTTGGCCCAGAAGTGATGGAAGGCGATGCCCGCGGCCTTGGTGGCGTACGACAGTGACCAGCGGCCCGGGGGGTCCACGCTGGGCACGCCGTTGGTGCATACCGCCCAGCTCGGCGCGCCCTCGCCGTCGAACATCTCGTTGTACACGTCCTGGTGCATGTCGAGGATCGTGTAGATGTGGAAGCGTGCGAGCAGGTTCACCGTCGTCTTCAACCGCTGCACGTACCGGTTGAACACGGCCTGGCTGAACTGCCGCGGGTCCGTCGGGGCCCCGCGGCTGCAGATGGCCGGGTCGTTGGCCGGGGCGGTGCCCGGCTCCAGACCGCTCCAGGTCATGCCCAGGCGCACCACGTTGAACCCGAGCCTCGCCATCAGCGACGCGTCGGCCGCAGAGAAGTTCCACGGCTTCCCCGGAGCGGGGTACAGCTCGAAGGGCGCGTACTTATAGACGGCGTTGACGCCGTGGAAGATGACGACGCGCCCGTGGCGGTCGTAGAGGTACGGGCCGCCCGGCGCCCGGATGGGGCCCGAGACCGCCGGCTCGCCGGGATTGACGATCGCCGACCGCAGGGTCGGCAAGACCGTGCCGGCGGAGGCGGATGCGGATGCGGATGCGGATGCGGATGCCGTCTCCTGCGCCGCCATGGCCGCCGCGAAGACGGTGGCGGCGGCGACCACCAAGAGGACGGGTGCGAGCCAACGGCGAAGTCGACGACGCACGGGCGACAGTCTGGACCCATACCCCCGCAACCTGGCCGCGCCCCTCGGCCCCCCCCAACCGGGCCGGACCACGGTCACGTCAGGCCCGGGTCCACGCGCCCGTGGCCGATGCCGGCGGCACGGTGGTGCACCCCCCGCAGGAGTGGCCCCAGTACCCAGTACCCAGTACCCACCGCCGTGCTTCGCGACCTTCTGGCTCGACCCGTTCGGGATCATGCTCGAGGCCGTGTGCCACCACGACCGCGACCGATCGGAGTCAGGCGACCTCCTCGAGCGCCCTCCCGATGTCGACGTTGCCGGACACGCTGCGCACGCTCAGGTCGACGCGGACGTCACGTCGTGTCGGGGCTGGGGCGTCGTCGAGGTCGATGTCGGAGTGGACCGAGCCCGACATCGTCTCGACGTCCACGTGGAGGTCGACCCCGTGCGCCACGCCCACGCTCACGTCACCCGAGACGGAGCGCACGTGCAGGTCCCCCTCCCCGAGTGCGAGCACCCGCACGTCGCCGGAGACGTTGACGATCCGCGCCCCGTGCATCAGCTCACCCAGGCGGACGCTCCCCGACGCGCCCTTGACCTCCACCCGGCCGGCGGCGGCGCCGACTTCCAGGTCCCCCGAGGCGGTCGAGAAGACGGCGGTGCCGGTCACGCTGGAGCAGCGCAGGTCCCCCGACGCGCTCTGGGCCCGGAGCTCCCCACCGACCGCGCCGAGGGTGACGTTCCCGCTGGCCGTCTTGATCCTGACGCCGGCGGCCACGTCGTCGGTGGCGATGTCGCCGCTGGACGACGTGAGATCCGCCTTGCCGACGGGCCCGGTGATCTCGACGTCCGCCGAGCCCGCCACCACCGTCACGTCGGCTCCCTCGGGGACCTCGACCCGCACCGTCACCGCGTTGCGCCGGACGAAGCGCATGCCGTGCAGGCGGGGGATCTTCACCGCCACGACGTGCCCACCACCGGTGGGGCGGCACTCCACGGTCGCCCGCTCGACGAGCTCGTCGGCCCCCGGCGTGTCCGCCACGAGCGAGACCACGGTCGTGCCCGTGGCGCGGGTGGTGATGGTGATCAGGCCGACCTCGTTCTGCACGTAGAGGCGGACGGGTCCGGGCGTCTCGAATGTCTTCTCCATGGGTGTGTCCTCCTTCAAGTCGAGCCGTAGCCGCGCAGGCGGTTGCCCACGCCGGCGGACCGGCTCCGTTGTGCCGACGTGGCGCGCTCCAGCGTGCGCACGATGAACGCGTTGACCGAGACGCCGTCCGTCGCGGCGCGGTCCTCCACCCTGGACTTGAGACCCTCGCCGAGGCGGAGCGTGATGCGCGCCGAGAGATCCCCGTCGGGCTCGCCCGCGGCGGCCCCGTGCTCGTCGGCCACGTAGGCCAGGTCCACGTCGTCGCCGGCGACCCGGATCTCCACCCGCCCGTCGGGCAGCTCCGCCGACACCTCGGCGGCGACGTCCGACAACAGGTCGAGGATGCGCCCGGGCACGGAGCGGTCGAGGACGGCGGCGATGCGCTCGGCCGCCTCGGCCACCGTGTCGTCTCCGAGGTCCCCCACCGCGACCACATCGGAACGCAGCCCGTCGACCATCAGTGACATCTTCATGATGTCATTGTGACATCATTATGATGTCATGTCAAGAAGCCCTGGTCAGCCCCCTGAGGCGTCCTGCACCCGGGTCTTCCCCGCCGAGATGAACGGCATCATGGCCCGCAGCTCCTGCCCGACCGACTCGATCTGGTGGGCCTTGCCCTGCTCCCGCAGCTCCTCGAAGCGGGGGCGCCCGGCCCTGTTCTCGGCGATCCACTCCTCGGCGAAGGAGCCGTCGCGGATCTCGTCGAGGATCGTCTGCATCTCGGCGCGGACGGCGTCGTTGATGACCCGTGGCCCGCGGGTCAGGTCCCCGTACTCCGCCGTGTCCGAAATGGAGTAGCGCATCCCCGCGATCCCCTGCTCGTACATCAGGTCCACGATCAGCTTCAGCTCGTGCAGGCACTCGAAGTAGGCCGACTCGGGCTGGTAGCCGGCGTTGACCAGCGTCTCGAAGCCCGCCGTCACCAGCGCCGTCAGGCCGCCGCACAGCACGACCTGCTCGCCGAAGAGGTCCGTCTCGGTCTCCTCGTCGAAGGTGGTGTCGAGCACGCCCGCCCGCGTGGCGCCGATGGCGTGGGCGTAGGACAGCGCCAGCTCGCGAGCCTTGCCCGTGGCGTCCTGGTGGACCGCGATCAGCGACGGCACGCCGCCGCCCTCGGTGTACGTCCGGCGCACCAGGTGGCCGGGGCCCTTGGGGGCCACCATGGTGACGTCGACACCGGCCGGCGGCACGATCTGCCCGAAGCGGATGTTGAACCCGTGGGCGAACATCAGGCAGTCGCCGTCGTTGAGGTGCGGGGCCACGAACTCGTCGTAGGCGGCCTTCTGCTCGGTATCGGGCAGCAGAATCATGATCACGTCGGCCTCGGCCGCCGCCTCCGCCAGGGACGTGACGCGCAGCCCGGCCTCCTCGGCCTTGCGCCGGCTGGCGCTCCCCTCGCGCAGCGCGACCCGGACGTCCACCCCCGACTCCATCAGGTTGAGCGCGTGGGCGTGCCCCTGCGATCCGTAGCCGAGGATGGCGACCTTGCGACCGGCGATCAGGCTCGGGTCGGCGTCGGACTCGTAGTACAGCGTGGCCATGGCGTCTGCTCTCTCTCTACTCAGTGGCGATCAAGTTTAGGCAGGGCGACGCGCCCCGTCCTTTGGAGCTCCACGACCGCGTAGTGCTCCAGGAGCCCCTCGAAGTCGTCGATCTTCTCCGGCCTCCCGGCCAGCATCACGGTCATGCGGTCGGCGCCCACGCTGACCACCTCGCCGCCGAACACACCGACGAGCTGTATCACCTGCGAGCGCTCCGTCGGCCCCACCGCCACCGTCACCAGCACCAGCTCACGCTCGACGGCCTCGGCCGGCGACAGCTCGCCGATCGAGACGACGTTGATGAGCTTGTCCAGCTGCATGATCACCTGCTCGAGCGGCGCGGACTCCACGTCCACGACGATGGTGATGCGGCTGAAGTGCTCGTCCTCGTCGGTCGGGGCGACGGCGAGCGAGTAGATGTTGAAGCCCCGGCGGCTGAACAGTCCGGCCACCCGGGCCAGCACGCCCGCCTTGTTCTCAACCAGCACCGAGAGGATGTGGTGACGGGGCGACGCGCCCCTCCCGCCCGGCAGCGACGTCAGCTGGGCCGGCGTCACGAGCCCACCCGCAGGTCGGGGTGCACCACGATGTCGTCGTTGGAGGAGCCCGCCGCCACCATCGGGAACACCTTCTCGAACGCGTCGGTGCGGAAGTCGACCACGACGGGGCGGTCGTCGATGGAGTTGGCCTTCTCAATGGCCGGCCCCACGTCCTCGGGCGTCTCGGCCCGGATGCCGACGCAGCCCATCGCCTCGGCCCACTTCACGTAGTCGGGCAGATCGGGCGAGAGGTAGACCTCGGAGTAGCGCTCCTCGTAGAACATCTCCTGCCACTGGCGCACCATGCCGAGATACGCGTTGTTCAAGATCGCGATCTTCACCGGGATCTGCTCGGCGCTGGCGGTGACGAGCTCCTGCGCCGTCATCTGGAAGCAGCCGTCACCGTCGATGGCCCACACGGTGCGCTCCGGCCGCCCCACCTTGGCGCCGATGGCGGCGGGGACGGCGAAGCCCATGGTGCCGGCGCCGCCGGAGTTGACCCAGGTGTAGGGGTGGTCGAAGTTCCAGTACTGCGAGGCCCACATCTGGTGCTGGCCCACGCCGGCCACGACGATGGTGTCCTCCGGCGCCGCGTCGCGCAGCTGCTCGACGACGTTCTGCGGCTTGATCGCACCACCATCGGCGTCCGCGTAGTGGAGGGGGAAGCGCTCCTGCCACTCGTGGATCTGCCGCCACCAGGGTGCGAGATCCTGCACCGCCGGCTCGTCGCCGAGCGCAGCGAGCAGCTCCTCGATCACCAACCGGCAGTCACCGGCGATCCCGACCTCGGGCACACGGACCTTGCCGAGCTCGGCCGGGTCGATGTCGACGTGGATCACCTTGGCGTCGGGAGCGAAGGCGCTGATCTTGCCGGTCACCCGGTCGTCGAAGCGCGCCCCCAGACTGACGAGGAGGTCGCTCTTCTGCAGGGCGGTCACCGCGGTGTAGTGGCCGTGCATGCCGGGCATGCCGAGCGCCTGGGGGTGCGAGTCGGGGAAGGCGCCCCGCGCCATGAGCGTGGTGACCACCGGGATGCCGGTGCGCTCGGCCAGCACGCGCAGCCCCTCGGCCGCCCTGGCCTTGAGCACGCCGCCACCGACGTAGAGCACCGGACGGTGCGCCGCGGTGATGAGCTCGGCCGCCTGTCGAACCAGCACGGGGTCGCCGAAGGTCACCGGGTGGTACCCCGGCAGGTCGAGCTCGTCGACGGAGGACGGCCAGTACCACTCCATGGTGGCATTGGAAATGTCCTTGGGCAGGTCGATGAGCACCGGTCCCGGCCGCCCGGTGGTCGCAACGTGGAAGGCGGCGGCGACCACCCTGGGGATGTCCTCGACGTGCTTGATGAGCCAGTTGTGCTTGGTGATGCCCATGGTGACGCCGGTGATGTCGCACTCCTGGAAGGCGTCGGTGCCGATGGACCCTGTCGCCACCTGTCCGGAGACGACGATGAGCGGGGTCGAGTCCATGTACGCGTTGGCGAGCGGCGTGACGATGTTGGTGGCGCCCGGCCCGCTGGTCACCATGGCCACGCCGGGGCGGCCGGTCACCATGGCGTAGCCCTCGGCCATGTGGCCGGCGCCCTGCTCGTGGCGGACCAGGATGTGGCGGATCGACGAGTCGATGATGGGGTCGTACACGGGCAGGATGGCGCCACCGGGCAGCCCGAACATCACGTCGACGCCCTGCATCTCGAGGCTCTTGATGAGGGCCTGTGCTCCTGTCAGCTTCATATGACTTCCCCTGTTCTGTGTGCTGCGAATCTGGTCCGGAAATTGAAAAGACCCCCCGGGTTTGGGAGGTCGTGAGGCGCGCGTTGCGGTGTGGGCGCGCGCCTACGTCAGGAGTACCAGAATCTCGGGTCGGGTTCCGCGTGCCTGCATGAGGGCACCATTGTGGCACGGCCGCCGCCCCGGGACAACCCCGGTCCCTTCCGGCGGCCCAGGGCCCCTGCCTCCGGGCCCGGTCCGGCCGTCAGGGTGTGGCCATGCCCCCGCCGAGGAGGGCCGGGAGGGCCGTGGCCCGCATGCGAGCGAGGACCCGGTCCGTCACCGGCGTCACGTCCGGGTGGACGCCGCCGTTGCCCTCGACGGCCGCCCGCCAGGCGGCGGCCCGTGCGTCGCGGACCTCGGGGTCGTCGAGTTGCACGCAGTCGAGACGGTCGGTGGTGAGGTCGACCACGATGGTGTCGCCGTCCTCGACGAGCGCGATCGGGCCGCCGAGGAGAGCCTCCGGTGCCACGTGGCCGATGACCAGGCCGACCGATCCCCCCGAGAAGCGGGCGTCGGTCATGAGCGCGATCGTGATGTGCCGCTGGCGGCAGAGGGCCGTGATGCGCGAGGTGGGGTCGAGGAGCTCGGGCATGCCCGGGGCGCCCCGTGGCCCCTCGTAGCGGATGACGACCATGTCGTTGTCCTCGAAGCTGTCGGGGTGGCGGTCCAGCGCCTCTATGAGGTCGCGCTCGCCGTTGAACACGCGGGCGCGCCCCGTGAAGACGCCGTCCTTGACCCCGCCCTCGACGCCGGCGACCTTGAGGATCGCGCCGCCGTCGGGCGCCAGGTTGCCGCGCAGCAGCCGGAGGCCGCCCGTGTCCTTGAAGGGCTCGTCGACCCCGTAGATGACGTCCTGGTCGGGTGCGGGCGGGGCCAGCCGGGCGAGCTGCTCGGCCAGGGTCTCGCCCGTGCAGGTGATGGCGTCACCATCGAGGAAGCCGGCCTCGAAGAGCTCGTTGGCGATGACCTGCAGCCCACCCTTCTCGTCCACGTCCACCATGGAGTAGTCGCCGAACGGCCGCATGTTGACCAGCACCGGCAACCGCCGGGCCAGGTCGTTGAAGTCGTCCTGGCCCAGCACGTCGGCCCACAGGTCGAGTCCCGCGGCACGGGCGATCTCGACGCTGTGCAGCAGCACGTTGGTGGAACCACCCATGGCGATGGCCACGGTCAGGGCGTTGCGCAGCGCCGGCGGCGTCACGATGTCGCGCGGCCGGATGCCCTGCTTCGTCATGGCCAGCAGGCAGTCGACCACCTGGTCGGGGAACTCGCTCAGCCGACGGGGGTCGTCCGACGGCGGGGACACCATGTGCAGCGGCTCGAGCCCGAGCACCGCGATGAAGGTCTGCATGGTGTTGTAGGTGAACATCCCCCCGCAGCTGCCCTGGCCGGGGCAGGCGTGCAGCGCGTACCGGGCGCGGACCTCGGCGTCCTGGTCGGCCACCTGGAAGGCCGACACGAGGTCGATCCGGGCGCCCGTCTCCGGGTCGATGCCGGGCCGGATGGGGCCGTCGGACAGGATCACCGCCGGCGTGTCGTTCTCGAGCACGGCGGCAACGGTCCCGACCGGGGGCTTGTCGCAGGCGACGACCGCGACCAGGCCCGCCACGCCGTTCGCCGCCAGGTGCACGTCGGCCACGTCGTGGACGAGCTCGCTGCCGACCAGGGAGAACCGCATCTGCGGCGTGCCGTTGAGCTGGCCGTCCGAGACACCCAGGGTGAACGCGGGCGGGATGAGGCGGACGGCCAGGTCGTCCTCGGCGATGCGACGGTGGAGGGCGGCCTGGACGGCCTGCACCTTCTGCGGGACGCCCAGGTAGCACTGGCTGTCCCCGAGATTGCCGATGACCGCCCACACGGGATCGTGGATCTTGCCGACGTCCTCTCCGAGGAACGCTGCCGTGCCGACCCGCTGCACGTCGCGCCCGGGGTTGATGGACACGAACGTCTCCGATTCGTTGGTCACGGATCCAAACTAGCGGGGAGGATCGCCCCGATCAGGCTGGAGCCGGGACCGGGACCGGTGCCGGGGCCGGGACCGGTGTCGGCATGACTTCCACCCCGACGGTGGGGATCGAGCGCTCCAGGAAGGCCGGCATCCACCAGTTCCTCGGTCCCAGGATCTCCATGAGCGACGGGACCAGCATCATGCGCACCAGCGTGACGTCGACGGCCACCGCCGCCGCCAGGCCGAGCCCGAAGACCTTCAGGATGTGCAGCGGGTCCTTGATCACGAACGACGCGAAGACGCAGAACATGATCGCCGCGGCAGCCGTGATGATCCGACCGGTGACGGCCAGGCCGTCGGCCACGGAGGCCGAGTTGTCGCCGGTGCGCAGCCACTCCTCACGGATGCGCGAGAGCAGGAACACCTCGTAGTCCATGGAGAGTCCGAACAAGATGGTGAACAAGGTGACCGGGATCCACGGGTCGATCGGTCCGGTCTCACCGATGCCGATGACGCTCCCGAGCCAGCCCCACTGGAAAACGGCGACGATCACGCCGTAGGCCGCACCGACGCTGAGCAGGTTCATGATGACGGCCTTGAGCGGGATGACCACGGAGCGGAAGACCATCATCAACAGGAGGAAGGACAGGACGAGCACCGCCCCGATGACCAGGTAGAGACGGCTGCCGAGGAAGGTGGCAGCGTCGACGGAGGCGGCAGTCTCGCCGCCCACCTGCGCGTTCACGTCGGTCCCCTTGACGACGGGTGGTATGACGTCGGAGCGCAGCGTGTGCACCAGCGTCTCGGTCTCGGCCGCCTGGGGCGCACTGGTCGGGATCACCGTGATGACGGCGCCGGTGTCGTCGGCATTGAACTCGGCGGGCGTGGTGTACGCGACGCCGGGCACACCCGTGGCCAGCGCCCGGTCGAGCGAGTCGACCGTGCCGCGGTCGGCCGGACCGCTCATGTCGACCGCGACGACCAGCGGACCGTTGGACCCGGGGCCGAAACCCTCCGCCAAGAGGTCGAAAGCCTGCCGTGTCGTCAGCGACGGCGGATCGTTGCTGGCGTCGGTGAAGGCCAGCCGCATGCTGAACAGCGGTACGGCCAGCGCCAGCAGCACCAGCACGGCGAGCGTCCCGGTGACCCAGGGCCGGCGCTGGACCAGGCGGCTCCAGCGGTGCCAGAAGCCGTCGGGCGGTGGCGGCCCGCCGCTCTGGAGCAGACCGGGCAGGTGCAGCTTGTCGATGGCGTTGCCGGAGAACCCGAGCAACGCGGGCAGCAGGGTCAGGGCGGCGATGAGGACCATGAGCACGGCCGCGATGCAGGCCACGGCCAGCCCGATGATGTAGGCCTGGCCGATCAGGAAAAGCCCGAACAGCGAGATTACGACGGTGCTCCCGGCGAAGAGCACCGAGCGACCCGAGGTCATCAGGGAAGTGACCACGGCGTCACGGGGATCCCGGCCCTCGAAGATGCCCTGCCGGTACCGGGTGACGATGAAGAGCGCGTAGTCGATACCCACGCCGATGCCGATCATGGCGGCCATCTCGGGGGAGAAGGTCGGGACGACGAGGACGCGCGTGAACAGCTCCAACAGCGCCACGCCGACGCCGAGGCCGAAGAGCGCGGTGATGATGGGGAGGCCCATCGCCACCACCGAGCCGAAGGCCAGCAGCATGATGATGATGGCGGCCAGGATGCCGATGCCCTCGCTCGCCCCCGGCGCCGCCGCAGCCACCGACGAGATGGGTGCGCCACCGAGCTCGACCTGGAAGCCGGGCCGTTGGGCCGACTGTGCCGTGTTGATCACGTCGTGGATGGCGCTCGACGGCAGGTCGGCCGTCGCCGCGTCGAACTGCACGACGGCGTAGGCGATGTTGGCGTGGGTGGAGATCTGGTGGGCTCCCTCGGGAGAGAACGGTCCCGTCACGCTCTGCACGTGCGCGAGTGGGCGCAGCGAGTCGACGACGTGGTCGATGGCGCCCTGGTTCTCGGCGATCGGCGTCGAGGTGTGGAACACGACCTGCGCCGTGTCCCCGGCCTTGGAGGGGAACTTGGCCTGCAGGATGTCGGCCGCCTGCTGGGAGGGGGTGTTGCCGGCGGAGAACTTGTTCTCGAAGTTCGTGCCGATCACCTGGGCCAACACGGTGACGCCGATGACGACCAGTATCCAGGCCACGAGCACGAGCCGCCGCCGGTCGTAGCAGTGGCCGGCCAGGCGGCCCAGTGCCGTGACGGGGGGTCGATCCGCGACGGTGTCGGTGTCGATCACGCTCATGACAGCCCCTCCCCTCTATGATTCATCAGTGATGAGTTTTACCACAGAATTCCTCGCTGGTGAATACCCCATGACCCGGCAATCCATCCGGCCGGTCCCGCCGTCGTCCATGGAGGTCGTATGACCCCCGGCGGGCGGCGGCCCGGCCACGCCGACACGCGCGGGGAGATCGTCGATGCGGCCAAGCGCGTCTTCGCCGCAAAAGGCTACGACGGGGCCAGCCTACGGGCCGTGGCGCGGGAGGCCGGCGTGGACCCGGCACTCGTGCACCACTACTTCGACGGCAAGGCGGACCTCTTCGTCGCCGCGATGGCGCTGCCCTTCGACCCCCGCTCCGTGGCCGCGCACACGGCCGGCAGCTCGCCGGCCTCCATGGGAGCACGGATCGTCGAGGGCTTCCTGACGATGTGGGACCACGCCGAGGGCACCGGCTCCTCCTTCGCCGCGTGCGTGGCGGGCATGGCGGCCTCCACGAGCGTCGCCGACGCGATGCGCGAGTTCGTCGCCGAGCGCGTGTGGGGCAACACGCCGGTCGAGGAGGGCGAGAGCGACAGCCCGACGCGCCACGCGCTCGTCTCCTCGCAGCTGATGGGGCTGGCCTTCACCCGGTACATCATGCGGGTGCCGCCGGTCTCCACGGCGACGCCCGAGGAGATCGGCCGTTGGGCCGGGCCGACGCTCGACCGCTACATCTCCGGGCCCGTCGGATAGGCCGCCCCGTCGGAATATCCGACGAACATCGGCGGGAGACGGGACCGTTCTGCTCCGATGATCCTTACCGGTGGTGCTGACGAAGTTGCCAATGCCGGCACTGGTGGCGACCTCACCGCCGGCGCGGCAGCGATGTCGAACGAGCAGATCAGGACCCGCCTCGACGAGCTCTTCCGCCAGAAGGCGATCGTGGAGGGGGCCATCGTGGTGCTGCTCGGCGAGGTCGACCGGCGTCAGGCCTACCGGGACGAAGGAGCGACGTCCTCGGAGCCGTGGGTCATGGAGCGCTTCGGCCTCTCGACGCCCACGGCACGCGCCTATACGCATCTGGCCGAGAAGGCATGGGACATCCCTCACCTCGTCTCCGGCTTGTGCGCGGGCGAGATCTCCTTCGACAAGGTCCGGGCGGCCGCCGAGCTGGCCACGCCGGAGACGGATCGGGAGCTCCGGGATCGGGCCCGGGAGAGCTCCGTCCGCCAGCTGACGGAGATGGCCCGCTCCAGGCAGGTCCCCACCGAGTCCGACCACCAGCGTCGGTTCCTGCGCTTCAACGACCGCTTCCGCACCGCGACCGTGCAGCTGCCGGCGGAGGCCTACACCGAGACTCGGGCCTGCCTCGAGGCGCGTGCGCGCAAGGTTCCCTCCGACGGCGAGACGCCGTGGGACCAACGGCTGTGTGACGCGTTCATGGAGGTGATCCGCTCGTCGCAGCGTGGCGCTCCCGGCGGCCCGTCGACCTCCAGCCCGTATGTCGTGGTGGCCCATGTGCCCCTGGAGGCACTGATCGACGAGTCGGGTGACGCCACCGAACTGGCCGGCGAGCTCGAGCGGGACGGGCTGATCAGCAACGAGACCGTCCGTCGGATCGCCTGCGACGCCACCATCGCCATCGGCGTCGACGACGACGTCGGCCACACCATGTACGAGGGCCGGGCCCGGCGAGATCCCACCGACGCCCAGCGCCGGGAGGTCATGCGCCGGGATCGCCACTGCCGGTTCCCCGGGTGCACGAACGTGACGTTCACCAACACGCATCATGTCGTCCCGTGGAAACCGGACGGGCGCACGGACCTCCCCAACCTCGCGCTCCTGTGCCTCCACCACCATCGCCTGGTGCACAGCCGGGGGTGGCGCATGTCCGGCAACGCCAATGAGGAGCTGACCTTCCTCGGCCCTTCGGGTCGGGTCATGACGTCGCGCCCTTCCCCGATCTGGACCGCCGTCACGGCCGGGCGGCGATCCGGCTCGACGCCCTAGCCGCGCCGCCGTCGCAGCTCGGCCGCGACCTCCTTGCCGTTGGCCTTGCCCGACGTCGCCTTCATGACCTCGCCGGTGAACATCCCCATCAGCTTGTCCTCGCCCCCCACGAAGCGCTCCCATTCGTCGGGGTGGGAAGCGATCACCTCGTCGACCACGGCCGAGAGCGTGTCCGCGCCGAGGGCCTCGAACCCCATCTCCTTGGCCACGGCTGCAGGATCTCCGCCGCCGCGCTCGAGCAGCGCCGCCAGCACGGCCTTCGCCTGCGTGGCCGACAACTGGCCGCCTGACTCCATCGCCAACAGGGCCACGAACTTCGTGGCGTTGAGACTGAGCCCGGCCTCGCTCTGTGCCGCGACCTCGTTGGCGGCACGGGCCAGCGCGAGCGACGCGGGCGAGCCCGCCTCGGCCGCCGCTGTCACCAATCCGTCCAGGCCCAGGTCGACGACGGCCCTGATCTGGTCCAGCTCGGCGTCGGTGGGCGACCCGCCCAACGCGGCCGCCAGCTGCGCACGGCGGTCCGAGGGCATCGGCCCCATGCCGGCCCGGACCCGCTCCTGCCACGCTGCATCCGGAGCAAGTGGTACCAGGTCGGGCTCGGGGAAATAGCGGTAGTCGTTGGCCTCCTCCTTCGAGCGCATCGACTCCGTACGGCCGGCGGACTCGTCCCAGTGCCGCGTCTCCTGGTCCACGGAGCCACCGGACTCGAGGACGGCGATCTGACGCGCCGCCTCGTACTCGATCGCCCGGCCCAGCGAGCGCAACGAATTGAGGTTCTTTATCTCGCAGCGGGTGCCGAATGCGGTCGTCCCGGCCGGGCGGACCGAGACATTGGCGTCCACCCGCATGGAACCCTCCTCCATACGACCGTCGGACGCCCCGGTCGCCTTGAGGATGCCGCGCAGCTCCGATGCATACGAACGGGCGTGGGCCACCGTGCGAATGTCCGGCTCGCTGACGATCTCCACCAACGGTACGCCCGAGCGGTTGTAGTCGACCAGCGCGTGGAGCGCGGCGTTGATGCGTCCGCTCGCCCCGACGTGGGTCAGCTTCCCGGTGTCCTCCTCCATGTGGGCGCGCGTCACTCCGACACGGAACTCGTCGGGGAGCTCGAGCCAACCTCCGGTGTTCAGCGGCAAGTCGTATTGGCTGATCTGATAGTCCTTCGCCTGGTCCGGGTAGAAGTAGTTCTTCCGGGCGAACTCGGAGGGGCGGATTTCGCAATGCAGTGCATCCCCGATGCGCATCGCGAGCTCGACCGCCTGTTCGTTGAGCACGGGAAGCGAGCCGGGAAGCCCGAGGCAGACGGGGCAGACGTTCACGTTCGGCTCGTCACCGAACGAGTTGCGGCAGCCACAGAACAGCTTGGTCGCCGTCGCCAGCTCGCAGTGCACCTCGAGCCCGATCACCATCTCCCAGTCCGCGCTCATGAGCCGGCCCCCTGCGGTGCGTGGGCCTCGACGACCCGGGCCAAACGGAGCAGCGTCGCCTCTCCCAGCGCCGGCGCCATGACCTGCACCCCGACCGGGAGACCGTCGTCGCCCGTACCGAACGGCACGGAGATCGCCGGGTGCCCCGACAGGTTGGACGGGATCGTGCACACGTCGTTCATGTACATGGCCATCGGGTCGTCGACCTTGGCGCCCAGGTCGAAGGCCGTCGTCGGTGCCGTCGCCCCGAGCAGAACATCCACCGATTCGTATGCGCGGTCGAACGCCTGCATCACGAGCGTGCGCACTCGCTGGGCCTGCGCGTAGTAGGCGTCGTAATAGCCGGCGGACAGCGCGTAGGTCCCGAGCATCACCCGGCGCTTGACTTCGGCGCCGAACCCGGCCGTGCGGGTGGCCGTGTTCATCGCGGCCACGTCCTCTCCGTCGACTCGCAGGCCGTAGCGGACCCCGTCGTAGCGGGCGAGGTTAGAGGAGGCTTCGGCCGGAGCGATGAGGTAGTACGCCGACAGCCCGTAGGCGAACTCGGGTACCGAGATCTCCTCCACCGTCGCACCCGCCCCCGCAAGCGCCTCGGCCGCCTGCTGCACCCGGGCGACGACATCGGGGGCGCATCCGTCGACGAGGTCACGGCACAGACCGACCCGGATGCCGTCCGCCCCGCCGTGCACCGAGGCAAGGGTGGGCTCGGGGATCGACGGGAGCGAGGTGCTGTCGAGCGGGTCGTACCCGGCCAGCACGTCGAAGAGGAGTGCGGCATCCTCCACCGTGGTGGCGAACGGACCGATCTGGTCGAGCGAGCTGGCAAAGGCCACCAACCCGTAGCGGGAGACCCGACCGTAGGTGGGCTTCATGCCGACGACGCCGCAGAGCGCTGCGGGCTGGCGGATGGATCCGCCCGTGTCGGATCCGAGCCCGAGAGGTGCGAAGCCGGCCGCCACCGCGGCGGCCGAGCCGCCACTGCTGCCACCGGGGACCTTGCCCGTGTGCCGCGGGTTGCGTGTCGGGCCGTATGCGGAGTTCTCCGTGGAGCTCCCCATGGCGAACTCGTCCATGTTGGTCTTGCCGATCGCGATGGCGCCGGCCCTCCGGAGCGACCCCACCACCGTTGCGTCATAAGGGGGGCGCCAGCCTTCGAGGATCTTCGAGCCGCAGGTCGTCGGGGAGCCGCGCAGGCACAAGTTGTCCTTCAGCGCCACCGGCACACCTGCGAGCGGTCCCGGGTCGCGCCCGGCCGCCACGGCGGCGTCGACCGCGTCGGCCTGGGCCCGTGCCTCGTCACCGAGGACGGTGAGGAACGCGTTGAGCTCGGTGTCGCCCGCCGCCACCGCAGTCAGCGCTTCCTCGACCACCTCGCGGGCCGAACGCTGGCCGGACCGGACCTGGGCCGCCAGGGTCAGCGCCGTGGTCATGGCGCCTCACCCCCGATGCGGGGCACACGAAACTGGTGGTCCTCCACGTCGGGGGCGACGGCGAGCACCTCGTCGCGGTCGAGGCTCGGGCGGGGCTCGTCGGGTCGCAGCACGTTGTGGAGTGCGATCGGGTGGGACGACGGCTCCAGATGCGCCAGGTCCAACGCCGCGACGTCGGCAGCGTGATCCAGCACGGTGCGCAGCTGTGCGGTGAACAGCTCGACCTCGTCGTCGCTCAGGTCGAGACGGGCCAGGCGCGCGACATGCCTGACATCGTCCGGGCTCAGCGTGACACGACCCGGCGCCGATTCGTCGTCGGGGCTCACGACCGTGGCGACGGCGACAGCACGCCGCTGACGAACTCCACCGTGCGTGCCTCGATCTCGTCCTTGTCGTAGTCCAACGTGGCCACGTGGAAGCTGCGCTCGAGCTTGACCTGCTCCACGGGACCCTTGGCACGGGCCGCGAGCAGCTCACTCGACACGGGATCGACCACGTGGTCCTGCAGGCTGGTGAAGACGAGGACGGGGCAGGTGACCGACTCGAGTTCGGCCCCGACCTCGGCTGCCGCGGCGAACAGGGAGAGGGCGGCGCGCAACGGGCTGCCGGCGTACGCGGACTCCACTGCACCTTCCAATGCGATGTCGGACCCGATCCCCGGCGCGATCTCCTCGCCGTTCTCGATCATCGACTCAATCAGTGCGAGCGTGTCGGCACCAGGAGACGTGAGGATCGGGTTGACGACTGCGATGGCCGCAATCTCGGGGTGACGCTCGGCGAGCCACACGCTGAGCAGACCACCCATCGACAGGCCGACGACCACCACGGAGTCGCTGCGGGCGGCGAGCTCCGCGTAGGCCGCTTCGGCCGCATCCGACCAGTCCTGCCACCGGGTCGGCAGCATGTCGGAGACCTCGGTCCCGTGGCCGGGCAGCAGCGGCAGCTCGACGGTGAGACCCGCGTCGGCCAGTGCCAGGGCCAGGCCGCGCATCGACTGCGGATTGCCGGTGAAGCCGTGGAGCACCAGCGCGCCACGGCTGTCGCCGGTGGCGGAATAGGGCTCGGCGCCTGGAATGATGGGGGCAGTCACGCTGCGGCAGCCTACCGGTGGGACGACTAGGGTTCCGGCGGCCACTTGGCTGCGGGGCACGGTGACCGAGGTCCTGCACCACGACCCAGACCGAAGAAGACGAAGGAGCACCGCAATGCCGTCGTACCCGTTCCTCAGCGACGAATGGCTGGGCGAGGCCCGCAAGATCCGTGCGGAGTACGAGGGCAAGACGCCCCCCATCGCCCACGTCGTCCGTATGAACCTCGTCGTCACGGCTGTGCCCTTCTCGGAGAGCGACATCCACGCCCACATGGACACCTCGAGCGGAGAGCTGGTGCTCGACGTCGGTCATCTCGAAGTGCAGGACCTCAAGGTGACCGTCGACTACGACACCGCCAAGGCGATCCTGGTCGAGGGAAATCCACAGGCGGGGATGCAGGCCTTCATGGCGGGCAAGGTGCGGGTCGAAGGCGACATGGCCAAGCTCATGGCGCTGCAGACGGCGCCGGCGGCCAGCGACTCCAGCGCTGCCGAGCTGGCCACCCGCTTGCGCGACATCACCGCCTGAGTCCGCTCCCCGCGCATTCAGGCGGCGTCGGCCGCCAGCGGTCGAGCCCGCGAGTGACGAGGCATTGGCCGCATGAACAGCGCGCACACCACCGCCAGTGCGGCCATGCCGGCGCCGACCCAGAAAGGCACGCTGAAGCTGTGCAGCAGCGCCGTGCTCTGATGCACGTTGCCGAGGCCTGAGCGCCGCGCGATCGACTCCTGAATCGTCAGCACCACCTGGATCCCCGCCACCTCACCGACCTGGGACGCCATGAGCTGAGCGGCACTCATGACGCCGTACTCCGACTCTTCCAGCTCGTTGGACATGGTGGCCGAGGTCGCTGGCATGGAGACACCCATGCCGAGACCCGAGAGACCGAGCGCGATGAGGATGACGAACAACCCCGATGACGCCCCGAGCGTGGCAAACAGGATCATGGAGATCAGCAGGGAGCCGGTGCCGACAAGCGTTGCCGTCCGCTCCCCCGTGCGTACCGCCATGTAACCGGCGATCGGTGCACTGATGGCGAACAGCAACGGTCTGGCCACGGAGAGAAAACCGACCTGGGAGACGCTGTACCCGTAGACCTGCTCCATCAGGAGTGGGAATAAGAAGAAGCCACCGAAATAGGCGAAGCTCGTGAAGCCTTTGGTCCCCATGGGGAACATGAAATTGCGGCGGCGCCAATACGTGGTCGGCACCAGCGGGGTGGCGAAAGTGGCCTCACGCCACACGAACGCGACACCCAACACGACCGCCGCCACGCCTGCCCCGATCACGCCGACCGAGGTCCAACCGACGATGGGACCGATGCTCAGCACGAGCATCGCAGCGGTCACGGAACCGGCCAGGCTCCAGCTCCCCACCCAGTCCATGCCTTCCCATGCACGGGATCGCTCCCGCCGACGCGTCCTGCCATCCCCGTCCCCATCCCCATCCCCATCCCCATCTCCATCCCCCGCCGCCGCGACGCCGCGCCGGGCCCGCAGTCCCGACGGCAGCAACAGGGCGACCACGACCGACGCGATCACGAGGAGCACCAGCTGACCCCAGAACAGGGTCCGCCACCCGAAGAACTGGATCACCGGCGAGCCCAGCGTCACCCCGAGGACCGGCCCCCCGGCACCCACCAGGGACCACCATCCCAGCGCCTTGACCCGGTCCGCTGGCGCGAACAGCTCGAGGATGATCGCCATCGAGGCCGTGCCCGTGGCCGCACCCTGCACCCCGTCGAGGGCGCGGGCGAACAGCAGCATCCCCACGTCGGGCGCGGTGGCGGTGAGGATCGCGCTGACCATGGCCCCCAAGAGGCCGAACTGGTAGAGCCGGCGATGGCCGAAGAGGTCCCCGGCCTTGCCGAAGAACGGGGCGGCGACGCCGAACGCCAGCAGCGGCCCGGTCGAGGCCCAGGCCAAGACCGAGAAGTTCGTGTTGAAGTCCGCCTTGACGGTCGGCAGGGCGACCACGAAGACGGTGAAGGTGATGTTGAGCGAGAGCAGGCCGGCAAGGAGCGCGACCAGGGCCCACCACTGGTATCGAGGGCTCCGCACCGCCCGCGCCGACACCTTGCGATGCAGCAGGAAGAACCAGTTCGTCTCGACCGAACCGTCTGCGCCGAGCGTGCCCATCGCCCCGCCGCCGGGGTCGAATTTGGGGTCGAGCAGCACGTCAGAGTGCTCGACCGGGGGCGTTTCCACCCGGGACACCCTACCGTTGGCGAATTTTTCCGAACCTGCGGCTGGGGGCTACCGGAATCGGCGGGACCACCAGTTCGGGTCGCGCCCGTGCGCGTGGAAGTGGTCGGGGATCTGTCGCATCACGCGGTCGATCGACCAGCCGCCGGCGCCGAAGCGCGCGTCGGCGACCCGGGTCAGCTCCGTCATCATGTGGTCGACGTCCCCGTCGGGCGGAGTAGGTCCGTGGTGCTTCCACACCACCATCGGCACCCCGCACACCTCGCAGTCCGCCACCCAGCACACGTCGTCCTCGTGGTGCCACTCCGAGAGGCGCGCCGCCTCGCAGAGGTCACAGGTCGGGTCGAACGGGAGTGCCACTGCGTTCCGTCGCTCAGTGGGTGAACAGCTGAATGGATGAGCCGACCGTGACCGTCGACCCCACTGAGGGCTGCGTGCCGGTCACGTTGTTGTTGGGGCTCCCCGAGACGCCGGACACGCTGAGCCCGTCCTGCTGCAACGCGCTGGTCGCCTGCGAGACCGAGTCGCCGATCACGTTGGGGACGGGGGTGGTCGGTGGACCGGTCGACACGGTCACCGTGACGGCCGAGCCATAGGGCGCCTGGGCCCCGCTCGCCGGGGTCGTCGAGATCACGTCGCCCGTCGCCACCGTGGTCGAGGTATTGGTGGCCTGGGTCGCCGTCAGCCCCACCGCCTGCAGCGCCGCCTGCGCCTGGGCGAAGGTGTACGTGGTCGGGATGCTCGGCACGGTGGCCGGCTGGTGGCCGAGCGACGGCACCAGCGTGATGGCGCTCCCGTACGGTGCCTTGGATGGGTTCGACGTGGACCCGATCGACCACAGCACGAGCACGCCGGAGGGAATGGTGTTGTTGTAGGTCCCCGGCGCACAAACCGCCGTGAAATGCGCCGCCTGCAGCGCCGTCGTCGCCTGGGCGCAGGTCATGCCGGTCAAAGAGGGGACGGTCACGTCGGGCTTCCCGCTCGAGATCACCACTGTGACCGTCGACCCCTCCTTGAGGCTCGTCCCCGACACCGGCTTCTGGGACACGACCGAACCGGCGGCCACGGTGATGGACGTCACCGGGGCCCCCGTCGCCAAGGTCATATGGAGCTTGGTCACGTCCGCCCGGGCCTGGGCGAGCGGCAGGTTGACCAGGGCGGGCGTCGGGTGCGAGGGCGTGAACACCTTCGCCCCGAAGGCGGCCACCAACCCCCCGGCCACGATGACCACGACGGCGATCGCCGCCACGATCCACCACGTACGACTCCGGCCCCATGACCGGGCTGTCTTCGGGCCCTTGGCCTTGCCCTTGCCGCCTGCACCGGCCGCCGCCGAACCCCCGAAGGGCTCGGCATCGAAGATCTCCCCCGGGCCCGCCCTCGTCCCGACCGGAGCGTCCTTGAGGCTGGGGGCGATCGCCGTCGCCGACGTCGTCGCGGCGGCGGTCGCGGCGGAGGCGGTCGCGGCGGCGGTCGCCACCCCACCGGGATCGGTCAGCTCGGGCACCCCCGGGGCCCGGAACCCCGTGATCGGAGAGGCAGCCTCCAAGTGAGGTATCACCAGCGGCAGAGGCTCCGGCGTCGGCAACGCAGCGGCCAACGCCCCCAGGCGGGCCGCCAGGCCGGCCGCGTCGAGGCGGGCCGCCACATCGGGAGCGGCCGCCCGGGCCAGGACGTCATCGAGCGGCCCGAGCGCCGGGTCGTGCGGCAGCGGCTGCCCGATCCGGGCGGCCAGAGTCCCCATCGTCGTGTCCGTCACGAAGGGCACGGTCCCCGTCACGGCCTCATAGAGGACGAGAGCGAGCGAGTACACGTCGGCCCGGCCGTCGACCGGCTTGCCCTCGGCCGCCTCGGGCGAGATGTAGCGGGCCGTCCCGACCATGGCCCCGGCCGGCTCCGTCCACGCCGCCTCCGCCAGGGCCCGGGCCACGCCGAAGTCGGCCACCCGTACCCGGCCCTCCTCGTCGAACAGGAGATTCGCCGGCTTGATATCACGGTGCACCAGCCCGCGGACGTGCGCGTAGGCCAGCCCCTGCGCCACCTCGGTCCCCAAGACCGCAGCCTGCGAGTGCGAGAGCAGCGACCCCCGGTCGAGCAGGTCGCGCAGCGAGCCCCCGCCGAGATACTCGAGCACCAGATACGGCCCGTCCGCGTCCTCGCCCCAGTCGAAGACCCGCAGCACGTGCGGGTGGTTCAACGAGGCCACCGAGCGGGCCTCGGCCCGGAAGCGCTTGAGGAAGGCCTGGTCGGAGGCCAGGGCGGGCTGGAGGACCTTCACGGCGACGTGGCGCTGCAGGGACACGTCCTCGGCCAAGTAGACGTGAGCGGAGGCGCCGGTGCCCAGTGCGGAGAGCAGCCGGTACCGCTTCCCAAGGACCCGGCCGATGGAATCAGAAATCAGGGGCATCGGGGCGTCCTCAGGCTACCGATCCCAGGCACGAAGACGGTGGACGCCTCCCCACCAGGTCACCCCGCCACTTCTCCCGTCTCCAGCAGCCTCTCGAAGGCCGCGGCGTCGACGATGGGGGTGCCGAGCTCCTCGGCCTTCTTGAGCTTGCTGGCGCCCGGCGCATCGCCCACCACCAGCGCGAAGGTCTTCTTCGACACGCTGCCGGGCGACGTGCCGCCCCGGGCCAGGATCGCCTCCTCGGCCCCCTCGCGGGTGTACCCGGGCACCGCCCCGGTGACGACCACCGCCTTGCCGGACAAGGTCTGGGCGGCCGTGTCCGCCGCCCCCTCCCCGCCGGACCCCGGACCGGCGGCGGCGATCTCCTCCGTGTTCACCCCGGCCTCCCTCAGCCTCCCGACGACCCCTTCGTTGGTGGGCTGGGCCAGGAACTCCGCCACGCTGGCGGCGATGACACCGCCCACGCCGTCGACGGCCGCCAGCTCGGCCTCCGAGGCGGCGAGGATGGCATCGAGCGTGCCGAAGGAGCGGGCGATCGCCCGGGCCCCGGTCGGCCCGAGATGCCGGATCCCGAGCGCCACCAGCAGCCGGCTCAACGGCTGCCCCCTCGAGCTGCCCACGGCGCCGACGAGGTTGCGCGCCGAGATCTCGCCGAACCGCTCGAGCGTCACCAGCTGCTCGACGGTGAGGAGATAGAGGTCGGCCGGGTCGTTGACCAGACCGGCCGCCACCAGCTGGACCACGCGCTCCTCGCCCAGCCCCTCGATGTCCATCGCGCCCCGGGAGGCGTAATGGGCGATGCGCTGCACGCGCTGGGCGGGGCAGTCGATGTTGGTGCAGAACGTGTCGCTCTCGCCGGGCAGGCGGACCAGCGGCTGCCCGCACGAGGGGCACGCCGTCGGGAACTTCCACTTCGGCTTGCGGCGCTTGGGCACACCCGGTCCCTCGCGCACGGGGCCGACGACTTCGGGGATCACGTCGCCCGCCTTGCGCACGATGACCAGGTCGCCGGGCCGGACGTCCTTGGCCGCCACCTGGTCCTCGTTGTGCAGCGTCGCCACGCCGACGGTGGAGCCGCCGACGAAGACCGGCTCGAGCTGCGCGAACGGGGTGGCCCGCCCCGTGCGCCCGATGGAGACGTGAATGGCGATCAGCCTGGTCGTGCGCTCCTCGGGAGGGAACTTGAAGGCGATGGCCCAGCGCGGGGCCCTCGACGTGGCCCCCAGCACGTCGTGGAGCGCCAGGTCGTCCACCTTGGTCACCACGCCGTCGATCTCGTAGGGCAGCGAGTGCCGTTCCTCGGCGAGCTCGTCGCACCGGGCCACGACCTCGGCCATGCCCGTGACCCGCACCGCCTGCGGGCTGACCGGGAACCCGGCCTTGGCCAGCTGGGCCAGCGTGGCGCTCTGCGTGGCCGCCGGCCATGTCCCGCCGCTTCCGCCGTCCTCCACGACGCCGACCTGGTACGCCCAGAAGAACAGGGGGCGGGTGGCCGTCACCTTCGGGTCCTTCTGGCGCAGCGCGCCGGCGGCGGAGTTGCGCGGGTTCACGAAGAGCCGATCCCCGGCGTCGGCCTGACGCTTGTTCATCGCCTCGAACTCGGCCACCGGCATGTAGATCTCGCCGCGCACCTCGAGCAGCTCGGGGTAGGGGCCTCCCGCCTTGGCCAGCTCCTTGGGCACGTCCTTCACCGTCGCCACGTTCGCCGTGACGTCCTCGCCGGTCACGCCGTCACCGCGCGTCGCCGCCTGCACGAAGCGGCCGCGCTCGTAGGTGAGGGACATGGCGACGCCGTCGACCTTGGGCTCGCAGGAGAACGCCAACGACTCGAGGTCGAGGGACGGGTCCTGGCGTCGCAGTCGCTCGGACCAGGCGCGCAGCTCGGCCTCGTCGAACGCGTTGTCGAGGCTCATCATGGGGACACGATGGCGAACCTCCTGGAAGAGCCCCGACGGTGCGGCCCCGACCGCGTTGGTGGGCGAGTCGGGTGTGGCGAGCGACGGGTGCGCCTCCTCGATCTCGCGCAGCTCACGGACGAGGAGGTCGTACTCGGCGTCGGGGATCTCCGGCGAATCGAGCGTGTGGTACAGCACGTTGTTGTGCGCGATGAGCGCGCGCAGCTCTTCGGCGCGCGCCGCCGTGTCGGGTGGGACGACGCCCCGATCCGGCACGGTCAGGCCGCGATGCCCGCGCCGATCACGGCATCGGGGTCCCGGGCGTCGTAGAGGGCGACCGTCTGCCCCGGCGCCACCGGCCGCTGGGGGGCGTCGAAGCGCACCAGCAGATCTCCATTCGCCGTGTCCGACCTCTCGACGGTGCAGCCGGCCGGACGCCCATGGGCGCTCACCTGCGCCACGGCCCGTGTCCCGGCGGGGAGCGGACGGTCGACCCAGGTCATGGAGGGTGCGGCGAGCACGACCGCGGAGCACATGGCGTCCGCGGCGCTGCCGACGGTGACCCGGCGCGCCGATACGTCGACGTGGGTCACGTAACGCCGCGTGCCGTCGGTCCCGTGCCCCATGCCACGCCGCTGACCGACCGTGACCAACTCGACCGCCTCGACCGACCCGGCCGGCCGGCCGGCGCTGTCCACGACATCCGCCGCGTGCAGCTCCATCCGCCCGGAGAGGAATCCCTGGCGCCCCTCCGCATCTCGTATGAAGCAGACGTCCTGGCTGTCCGGCTTGGCGGCCGTGCGCAGCCCGAGCCGGTGGGCATGGGCCCGCACCTCGTCCTTGGTCATGTCCCCGACGGGGAACTCCACCCGGGACAGCGCGTCCTGGCCCAGCATGGAGAGGACGTAGGACTGGTCCTTGGCCGCATCGGCGCCGCGGCGCAGGTGCCAAACGGAGTCGCCGCCGCGAGGGTCGTTCCTGGTGACACGGGCATGGTGGCCCGTGGCCAGGCGGTCGAAGCCCAGGCGGTCGGACCGGCCGAGCAGGCGGTCGAACTTCATGGAGCGGTTGCACTCGATGCACGGGTTCGGGGTCCGCCCCCGTGCGTGCTCTCCGACATAGGGCGCGACCACATGGCGGTCGAACTCCTCGGTGAGGTTGAACACATGGTGGTCGATACCCAGTTGCTGGGCCACGCGATGGGCGTCGTCGACGTCCGCCACCGAGCAGCAGCCGGAGTCCGAGGGACCGCCCCACAGCTTCAGCGTCGCGCCGACCACCTCATGCCCCCGCTCCACCAGCAGGGCGGCCGCCACCGAGGAGTCGACGCCTCCCGACATGGCAACGAGCACCCGCATGGGACCAGTGTGCCACCGGCGCTCAGGCCGGACGACGCAACGCGGCCACCACGGAGGGCACCACGGCGAGTGCGCGGTCCACGTCCTCGTCGGTCGTGTCGTATCCCAGCGTCAGACGGACGGCGCCGGCGGCCAGCCCGGGGGCGACGCCCATGGCGGCGAGCACGGGGCTGGGCTCGAGGGCCCCGCTGGCGCACGAGGAGCCACCCGACACGCACACGCCCTCGGCGCCGAGCGCGACCAGCAGTTCCTCGCGCTCCACTCCGGGCAGGCACAGGTGCAGATGTCCCGGCAGGACGGCGACCCCGGCCGGCACCGTGCGGTGTGCGCCCTCGATCGCCGCCAGGAGCCCCTCGGAGAGCCGGTCACGGAGGGCCGCGACGCGAGGCACCGCGGCCGGGCGCTCGGCCGCCACGAGGCGGAGCGCGGCCGCCAAACCCACCGCGCCCACCACGTCCTGGGTCCCGCTGCGCCGCTCGCGCTCCTGCCCGCCACCGTGCTGGCGCGGCGCGAGCACCACCTGCGGGCTCACGGCCAGCGCTCCGGTGCCCACCGGCCCCCCGACCTTGTGCGCGCTCAGCGACACCAGGTCGGCGCCGGCCGTGGCGTCCGCGAGGTCGAGCCAGGGTGCGGCCTGCACGGCGTCGGTGAAGACGTACGCCCGCGGGGCGCGACGCCGCACCGCCTCGACCACGTCCGCCAGCGGCTGCACGACACCGGTCTCGTTGTTGGCCGTCATCACCGCCACCAGGACGGCGCGCGAGGAGAGCGCCCGCTCCAGTGCACTGAGGTCCACGACGCCGTGGCCGTCGACCGGCAGCTCCCGCATGTCCATGCCGGCCGCCACGGCGGCGAGCGCTGACTGGCGCACCGCCGGATGCTCGACGGCCGAGTACAGCACCACCGCGTCCCGCAACGCCGCCTCGGCGGTCCCGAGGACGGCCAGGTTGGCCGACTCGGTGCCGCCGGACGTGAAGACGACGTCGCCCGGGTCTCGGCCGAGGAAGGCGGCCACCTCGTCGCGGGCCTCCTCCAGCAGTCTGCGGGCCCGCTGCGCCGGCGGGTGGCTCCCGGTCGGGTTGCCGAGCGGTCCGGCGTGGACCTCGGCCATGGCGGCGGCCACCTCGGCCCGCAACGGCGTGGTGGCGGCGTGGTCCAGGTAGGTGGTGGTCACGCCGCGTCGTTGAGCGGCACGTCAGGCCACGAAGACGGTCTTGGCGTTGGCGAACTCCTTGAGGCCGAGCTCGGACAGCTCGCGCCCGTAGCCCGACTTCTTGATCCCGCCGAAGGGCAGCTCGGGCGTCGAGGCCACCATGGCGTTGACGAACACGGCACCGGCCTCGACCTCATCGACGCAGCGGGCGATCTCGTCGTCGTCGTCGGTCCACACGCTCGAGCCGAGGCCGAAGGGTGTGGC
>Ga0182030_10002053_pt1 | contig 42511 bp, 39 predicted proteins | sample 812S3MmetaG_FD_121299 | JGI IMG/M metagenome (GOLD analysis project Ga0182030, IMG submission 121299) | Permafrost microbial communities from Stordalen Mire, Sweden - 812S3M metaG (Illumina Assembly) | ecosystem: Environmental > Terrestrial > Soil > Wetlands > Permafrost | place: Sweden... | reverse complement strand
GAGCAGCAATGGCGGGTGATCCGCGTCCTGCATGAGCACGCGGATCTGGAATTTCACCAGCTTGCCCAGATCGCCGGCATCCTGCCGCCCAGTCTGACCGGAATCCTCACCCGCCTGGAACGCTTGGGACTCGTGCGCCGGCGCAAGATGGCCGCGGACCAGCGCCGCCTGCACCTGACCCTCACCGGCGAAGGCATCGCGCTGTTCGGCCGGGTTAGCATCGAGGCCGAGCGGATTTACCGCGACATCGAAGCCCGCTTCGACGCCAGGCGCCTGGGCAAGCTCTTCGCCCTGCTGCATGAGTTGTGTGAACTCAAGCCCGCGGAGCCACCCAGGCCCGCGCCTGCGCGCACCCGACGTACTGCCAAAAGCAAAGCAGCCAAGGGCCGCTGACGCACTGCCTCTTGCAAGTGCCGAGGCTGTCTAGGACTCCCAACCCATCGGCAGTGCGCGAGACTTCAGCACGGTACTGACCGCGAAGCTCGAATGCACGCGTGCCACGTGCGGCAAACGCGTGAGCTGCTGACGATGCACGCGTTCGAAGTCCCCGATATCGGCCACGACAATTCGCAACAGGTAGTCAAACTCGCCGGTCATCAAATAGCACTCCATGACCGCAGGCATTTTCAGCACGGCCTGCTCAAAGGCCTCCAGACCGCCCTGTTGTTGGCGATCGAGTGTGATGCTGACGAAAATACTTATGGGGTAACCGATCTTCGCCGGACTCACCTGCGCCGCGTACCCCTCGATCACCCCGGCGTCTTCCAGCGCCCGGACCCGGCGCAGGCATGCGGATTCGGACAGGCTGACGCGCTCGGCGAGTGCAGAATTCGTGATGCGCCCTTCCTGAGTCAGGATCCTGAGGATGGCGCGATCTGTGCGATCCAAGTCCATAGTTAGCAGTTTCTGCCTTGCAATTCAGTATTTCAAGAGTTTTATTGCTCAGAACGCCAATTTAAAGGGCATAACGCAAAGGCTGCCCCGAAGCAATTCCCTAAGATGGCTTGCAACACGGGCTATCGGGGATTTATCCCAGGGCAGCCCACCGTGGATTCCAAGCCTCAATCCTTCTAAGGAGTGCTGCATGCGCATCGGCGTCCCCAAAGAGATCAAGACCCAGGAATATCGCGTTGCCCTGGTCCCTGCCGGAGTTCGTGAGCTGACCGATGCCGGTCATGAAGTGCGGGTGCAGGCCGGCGCCGGCGCCGGGGTGGGTCTGGATGATGCAAAGTATCAAGCAGCCGGTGCCCGTATCGCGGCCCGCGCCGAGGATGTCTTTACGCACTCGGACCTGATCGTGAAAGTAAAAGAGCCACAGGCCATCGAGTGCGCGCGTCTCACGAGCGGGCAGACTCTGTTTACCTATTTACATCTGGCGGCCGACCCGGAGCAAGCGCGCGCGCTCATGCGCTCGGGCTGCACAGCGATTGCCTACGAGACTGTGACCGGCGCGGACCGCTCGCTGCCGCTGCTCACACCCATGAGCGAAGTGGCTGGCCGCATGTCCGTACAGGTCGGCGCCGCTGGCCTGCAAAAAGCCAACGGTGGCATGGGGATACTGCTCGGCGGTGTGCCTGGAGTTCCGCCTGCCAAGGTTGTGATTCTGGGCGGTGGCGTCTCTGGCACGCACGCGGCGCAAATGGCAGTGGGCCTGCAGGCTGATGTCACCGTGGTCGACCGCTCAACCCGTCGCCTGCGCGAGCTCTCGGCGCTCTTTGGCAACACACTCAAGACCGCCTACTCCACCGGCGAGACCATTGAGCGTCTGGTGCTTGAGGCCGATCTGGTCATTGGTGCTGTGCTGGTCGCCGGCGCCGCGGCACCTAAGCTGGTCACGCGCTCCATGGTCAGCCGCATGAAGCCCGGCGCCGTGCTGGTGGACATTGCGATCGATCAGGGCGGGTGCTTCGAGACCAGCCACGCGACGACTCACGATGCGCCCACTTATATCGTCGATGGCATCGTGCACTACTGCGTTGCGAACATGCCGGGCGCCGTGGCCCGCACCTCAACCTTTGCGCTCACCAACGCCACGCTGCCTTATGTGCGGATGCTGGCTGATCTGGGAATGGAACGGGCCTTCAAGCAGGACCCGGGCTTTGCGCGCGGGCTGAATATTCAGGCCGGCAAGATCGTCCACGAGGCCGTCGCCAGGGATCTGGCGCCGCTGCTGAACGCCGCCTGATTCGGCCCGCAGTATCCAAGCTGCGCGAACCGTCAAAGGCCCGCTGCAGCTTACGCTGCAGCGGCCAATGCCCGCGCCTTAGCGATCAGCGCTCGGTATAGACGAGCGCGAACACAGTGGCGCCCCCGATCACCAGCAGAGCCACGAGGGCAAACAGCATCCAGCGCAGCATCAGGCGCACAGGCGCGGCTGAGCCGGGGCGCCAGCCCGGCGCCAGTAGGAAGTAATAAAACACGACCAGCAGCGCCAGGCCGTCAACAGCCACCAGCAGTTTCTTGCCCGTGGCGCCGACGCGGCCCATGAGCGCGCCGACAACCACCAGCACGATCGCCGCAGCCAGCGGAATCGCCTGCAGCGCGCCCCGCAGCCGATGAGCAGGTGTCTGATGCTTCACTCGGGGGCTTACTGCTCGCAGGGCTTGGACACATTACCCGCCGGGGCGCCGGCCAAAGGCTCCGGTATCCGCTCGTTCACATACTGGCGAATGAGTTCGGCGAGTCGCCGCACGCCGGGTCCAGCGTAGTCACGGTCCGCCATCACCAGATACAGCGCGCCCCAGCGCTCCGCCCCCTCGCGCAGCGGCAGCGGCTTGAGTGCCCCGGAAGCCAGCTCGGCGCGGATCCAGTCCCTGGAGAACCACGCAAAGCCCAGTCCCATGGTGGCCGCGTGGATCGAGGTCGCCTTGTGACTCATCGTCAGTCGCTGCTCGGCCCCGAGCCATGCGATGTTGCGATCGCGCCGGCTGCCTGAATCTCGCAGCACCAGCTGGCGATGCTTGCGCAGATCCTGCAGCGTGAGTTCACGACCCAACTGATGCAGCGGGTGATTCGGATGCGCGGCTGCAATGAAATTCACGGTCAGCAGCACATCGCCGATAAAGCCGGCCGGCACCTGGGCACAGATCGCCAGTTCCACTTGGCGTGCTGCCAGCATCTCGTCAGTGCCTGACAACACGGTCTCGTAGAGCTCAATCCGCGTCTGACTACGTTCCTTGGAAAATGCCGCAAGAATCTCGAGCATCAGCCAGGTCGGGAACGCAATCTCTGCTGCCAGCCGGATCTCCGGCTCCCACCCGGCGGCCAGGTGCTTGGCGGCACGCTCGAGCGTGCCCGCTTCCTCAAGCAGCGCCCGCGCCCGACGGTACAGCACTTCGCCGGTCGCGGTCAGCAGCGCCTTGCGGCCTCGGATCTCGAACACTTTGACGCCGAGGAGCCGCTCCAGTTTCTGGACCGCGTAGGTCACCGCAGACTGGCTCTTGTGCAGCGCGGCCGCAGCCTGCGCATAGCCGCCGGCCTCCACGACCGCCTGCAGTGCCCGCCACTGTTCGAGCGAAATCCGCTGCTGGTCCATACCTATCTTATAAACTGATTGATCTGGCAAAATTATTGTACTTTTAAATCACTTAATCAAATAGTTTAATTCTCGCCACCGGAAGACCCATCCATCTACGCTTCAGTTGAGGAGAAGACTATGCCCACCCTGCTGCAGATCAGTGCCAGCATCCGCTCCGGTGCCGGCGTATCGAGCCACCTTGCCGAGCAGTTCGTGCAGGCCTGGCAGGCCGCGCATCCGGGTGCCACTGTGAAGACCCGCGACCTGCCAGCGACTCCGATCCCGCACCTGGATGCCACACGCTTTGATGCTTTCCTGACGGCCCCTGCACAACGCAGCCCTGAGCAGCAGGCGGTGGTCGATTTCTCTGACGCATTGATCGAGGAGCTCAAGAGCGCCGATACGATCGTCATCGGATTGCCGATGTACAATTTTGGCATCCCCTCGCAGCTCAAGGCCTATTTTGATCACATCGCACGCGCAGGCGTCACTTTCCGCTACACCGCGCACGGCCCCGAAGGCCTGCTCACCGGCAAAAACGCCTATGTCTTTGCCACCCGCGGCGGTCGCTACGCCGGCACGCCGCTCGACTCGCAGAGCCCTTACGTGCGCGATTTCCTGGCCTTTCTGGGCATCCGCGAGCTCGAGTTCGTCTACGCCGAAGGATTGCATCTCAGTCCCGAGGCGAAGAGCGAGAGTCTGGAGCGCGCCGCCGGCGACATCGCGCGCCTTGCCGCCTGATCGCTCTCACGCGCTGCTATCGATTGTCTTAGAATCGCCGCTCAACCCCAGCACTACTTAAGGAGCACCCTGCCCATGAAATCGCTCGTCGCCCTCGGCTTCGCCGCACTGCTGAGCACCGCACTCAATGCCACACCCATTACCTACACTGTGGATACCAGCCACACTTACGAGCGCTTCGCCTACACCCACATGGGTTTCTCGGAACAGGAGCAGCGCTTCGATAAGACCAGCGGCAGCGTGGTCTATGACGCAGCGGCCAATACCGCCACGATCGACATCACGATCGATGCGACCTCGGTCAGCACCGGTTCGGACCTCAACGAACACATCCAGGGCGCGGACTTCCTGGACACGGCGAAATTCCCGACCATCACCTTCAAGTCCACTGCCGTGAAGTTCAACAAGGCCGGCGTCCCGCTCACCATCGCGGGCGATCTGACGATCAAGGGAATCACCAAGCCGGTGACGCTGAAAGTCACGCACTTCAAGCACGGGCAGAACCCGATGCTGAAGAAGGATGAAATCGGCGCCAACGCCACGACCACGATCAAGCGCTCGGACTTCAATGCCGGCAAATACGCCCCGTTGGTCGATGACAAGCTGCTGCTGACGATCGCCCTTGAGGCGCAGCCGCAGTAATCAGGCCAGCCCACAGAAAGCCGCCGCAGTGAGTGTGGCGGCTTTTTTTCCTAATCGCCTGTCAGAACCTCAGGCGGCGCTGGCCGGTAATTTCAGTCGGGCCACCGCGGCCCGCGCCAATGGGCAGAGGCCTTCACCGCCAGCGGCCAGGTAGCGGATGATAGCCGTACGCATGCGCGGCTCCCAGAACAGCTGCAGATGATTCTGAATGTTGGCCACTGCTGCCTCGGGGCCACCATCGGATTCAAAAAAGGTCGCGATCTCGTTGGCCATCGTCACCAGATGCTCGGTATCCACGGCTTTTAGCTCACGCCGCCGTTGCCGGCGATCTGGCGCTGGGCCTCACTCACCGCGCGCGCCTCGTTATTGCGCCGCTGCCATTCCCCGGGCTGAGAGACCTTCACCACCTGTACCGCAGTGACCTTGTACTCCGGGCAGTTGGTGGCCCAGTCCGAGTTCTCCGTAGTCACCAGGTTCGCGCCAGATTCCGGGAAGTGGAAAGTCGTGTAGACAACGCCCGGGATGACGCGCTCGGTCACGGTGGCCCGCAATACGGTGTCGCCTGCGCGGCTGGTGATGCCGACCCAGTCATTGTCCGCCACACCCCGCTCTTCGGCATCGTGCGGGTGAATCTCGAGCCGGTCCTCCGAGTACCACCGGACATTCTCGGTGCGGCGCGTCTGCGCTCCGACATTGTACTGGCTCAGGATGCGCCCGGTGGTCAGCAGCAACGGATAGCGGCCGTTGACGCGCTCACTGGTCGGCACATATTCGGTGACGAAGAAACGCCCTTTGCCGCGCACGAAGTGATCAACATGCATCGTCGGCGTGCCTTCGGGGGCCTGCGCGTTGCAGGGCCACTGGATACTGCCCAGGCGGTCGAGCTTCTCGAAGGAAACCCCGGTGAAGGTCGGCGTCACGCGCGCGATCTCGTCCATGATCTGGCTCGGATGCGTGTAGTGCATCGGATAGCCGAGCGCGTTTGAGAGGCCCGCGGTCGCCTCCCAGTCGCCGAGTCCGGCCAGCGGCGGCAGCACCTTGCGCACGCGGGAGATACGCCGTTCGGCGTTGGTGAAGGTCCCATCCTTCTCCAGGAAGGAAGCCCCGGGGAAGAAGATGTGGGCAAAGCGCGCGGTTTCATTCAGGAACAGATCCTGGACGATCAGGCACTCGAGCGAACTCAGGGCGGCGGCCACATGCTGGGTGTTCGGATCCGACTGCACGATGTCCTCGCCCTGCACGTACAGGCCGCGGAAACTCCCATCGAGCATCGCATCGAACATGTTCGGGATGCGTAATCCTGGCTCACGATCGAGCGGCACCTGCCACACCGACTCAAACAGTTCGCGCACCGAGTCGGTCGAGACATGGCGATAGCCGCTGAATTCGTGCGGGAAGGAGCCCATGTCGCAGGAGCCCTGCACGTTGTTCTGACCACGCAGCGGATTGACGCCAACGCCCTCGCGCCCGAGATTTCCGGTGGCCATCGCCAGGTTGGCGATGCCCATCACCATGGTCGAGCCCTGGCTGTGCTCGGTCACGCCAAGTCCGTAGTAGATCGCGCTGTTGGGTCCGCGCGCGTAGAGGCGGGCTGAGGCACGGACATCAGCCGCCGGCACCCCGGTGAACTGCTCGCTCGCCTCGGGGGAATTGCGCGCTTCGGAGACAAATGCCTTCCAGCGCTCATAAGAGTCGGCCTCGCAGCGCTCGGCAACATAGTCATCGCGTGTCAGGCCTTCAGTGACGATGACATGCGCGAGCGCATTGATCAGCGCGACATTGGTGCCGGGCCGCAGGCGCAAGTGGTAGTCGGCCTGCACATGCGGGGAGTGCACCAGGCCGATGACGCGCGGATCGGCAACGATCAGGCGCGCCCCCTGGCGTAGCCGGCGCTTCATCTGCGAGCCAAAGACCGGGTGCCCTTCGGTCGGATTGGCACCGATCAGCAGGATCACATCCGATTTCATGACCGAATCAAAGTTCTGCGTGCCGGCCGATTCTCCGATGGTGTTCTTCAGGCCATAGCCGGTCGGCGAATGACACACGCGGGCACAGGTGTCGACGTTGTTGTTACCGAAGGCCGCGCGCACCAGTTTCTGCACGAGGAAAGTTTCCTCGTTCGTGCAGCGCGAGGAAGTGATGCCGCCGACCGAAACCCGTCCGTACTTGGCCTGGATGCGCTTGATTTCGGAAGCCGCGTAGCTGAACGCCTCCTCCCAGCTCACTTCGCGCCAGGGATCGGTGAACTTGGCACGGATCATCGGGTGCTTGATGCGGTCCGGATGCGTCGCATAGCCGTAGGCAAAGCGTCCTTTGACGCAGGCATGCCCGTGATTGGCATCGCCATCGCGATCGGGCACCATGCGCACGACTTTGCCACCGCTGAGCTCGGCGTTCAGAGAGCAACCGACCCCGCAATAGGCACAGGTCGTTGTGATCGAAGTTTCGGCGCGGCCGATGCTGGCCAGGTTCTTCTCGCTCAACGCCGCAGTCGGGCACGACTCGACGCAGGCGCCACACGAGACGCACTCGGATTCAAGAAAATTCTGGTTGTTGCTGGCCGCCACCCGCGAGGCGAAGCCCCGACCGCTGATGGTGAGCGCATAGGTGCCCTGCACTTCTTCGCAGGCCCGTACGCAGCGCGAACAGGCGATGCACAGGTTGGGATCAAAGGCGAAATAGGGATTGGAGGTATCGCAGGGTGCGCCCGCATGGTGGGCGCCGCCGGCGCCGTAGCGCGTCTGGGTGGTCACGCCGGTGAGCGCGGCCGCATCCTGCAGTTCGCAGTGCTTGTCGGCCGGGCAGCCGTCGCAATCGAGCGGATGATCGGAGACATACAGCTCGACGACACCGCGCCGGAGTTTGGCCAGCGCCTCACTCTGCGTACGAATCTTCATGCCGGCGGCCACTTCTGTGGTGCACGAAGCCGGGTAGCCCTTGCGCCCATCAATCTCGACCAGGCACAGCCGGCAGGAGCCGAAGGCTTTGAGCGTATCGGTCGCGCACAGCTTCGGTACCTGCACACCGCCGAGCGAGGCGGCGCGCATGATCGAAGTGCCCGCCGGCACGCTCACCGGCTGGCCATCGATCTCAAGACTGACCTGCTCGGCTGCGGTCGCTGCCGGGGTGCCGCGATCGGTGTAATTAAGAGAATACATATTAGTGTGTACGTCCTTCCGGCCTGCGCCGGAAATCCTCACCAAAATGCTGCAAGGCGCTGCGCACCGGGTAGGGTGTCATGCCCCCCAGACCGCACAATGAGCCATTAAACATCGTGCTGCAAAGATCTTCCAGAAGCGCGATATTTCCTTCTTGATCAATGCCTTGGGAGATCCTGTCAATGACCTCGGTGCCCCGGGTCGAGCCAATCCGGCAGGGCGTGCACTTGCCGCAGGATTCCAACGCGCAGAACTCCATCGCATAGCGGGCCATCTGCAGCATATCGACCGTGTCATCAAAGACCACGACGCCGCCGTGGCCCAGTAGCCCCCCGGCCGCTGCCAGGGCCTCGTACTCGAGCGGTGTATCGAGCTGCGAGACCGGCAGATAGGCGCCGAGGGGGCCGCCGATCTGCACTGCGCGCACCGGCCGGCCACTGGCCGTGCCACCCCCGTACTCTTCGATCAGCTCGCGCACGGTCAGATCAAAGGCGCGTTCAATCAGACCGCCATGGCGCACATTGCCCGCCAGCTGCAGCGGCAGCGTACCGCGCGAGCGTGCCTGACCGAAATCGCGGTAGGCCGCAGCCCCATCGCGCAGGATCACCGGCACACTCCCGAGCGTGATCACGTTGTTCACGACGGTAGGCTGTGCGAACAGCCCTTTGATCGCCGGCAACGGCGGGCGCACCCGCACTTCCCCGCGCCGTCCCTCGAGGCTCTCGAGCATCGAAGTCTCTTCGCCACAGATGTAGGCGCCGGCGCCCATGCGCACCTCGAGCTCGAAAGTGCGGCCACTGCCTAGCACATCAGCACCCAGGTAGCCGCCCAGACGCGCGGCTGCGATCGCCTGCAGCAGCGTGCGCTGAGCGTGCGGGTATTCGGCACGCAGATAGATGTAGCCCTGCGTGGCGCCGACCGCGAGGCCGGCAATCGTCATCCCTTCTATAAGCGTCAGCGGGTCGCCTTCCATCAGCATGCGATCGGAGAAGGTGCCTGAATCGCCTTCATCCGCGTTGCAGCAGATGTACTTCTGCGCGGCCTGCTGATCATGCACGGTCTGCCACTTGATGCCGGTCGGAAAGGCGGCTCCGCCACGGCCGCGAAGTCCCGAGTCGGTCACTTCCTTGACGATCGCCCCGGGCGCAAGGTCAAGCGCCCGGCGCAGTCCCTTGTAGCCACCGTGCCCAATGTAATCCTCGACACTGACCGGATCGATGACGCCGACGCGGGCGAAGGTCAGTCGCTGCTGGCGGGCGAGGTAGGGCAGTTGCGTAATATCGCCCAGTCGCAGGCGGTGCGCACCGCCCTGCAGGAAGCCGGCGCTCACAAGCTCCGGCACATCAGCCGGCTGTACCGGACCATAGGCGATGCGTCCGGCACGGGTGAGCACCTCCACCAGCGGCTCGAGCCAGAACAGCCCCCGTGAGCCGTTGCGCACGATACGCACCGCGGCACCGCTGGCCGCCGCCGCCTGGGCCACTGCTTTGGCCACCGCTTCAGCCCCGAGCGAGAGCGCCGCGGCATCGCGCGGGATGTAGATCGTGATGGCATTCATGAGGGCTGCACCAGCGAAGCCAGCAGCTCATCCATACGCGCGGCGCTCACGCGCCCATGAAGTTCGCCATCGAGCATCAGCGCCGGGCCGCAGGCGCAGTTACCAAGGCAGAACACCGGCTCGAGCGAGAGCAGGCCATCGCCGCTGGTCTGATGCCAGTCCAAGCCGGTGCTTTGCTGCACGTGACTGGCTAGCGCCCGGGCGCCCACCGACTGGCAGGCCTCGGCACGACACAGCTGCAGCACGTGTTTGCCTGGCGGGGAGTGGCGAAAGTGGTGGTAGAAACTGAGCACGCCATGCACCTCAGCGCGCGAGAGATTGAGCATGTCGGCCAGCGGCGCGACCACACTCGCAGGAACGTAGCCGAACTCGTGCTGTACGGCATGCAGCACCTCCAGTAGCGGCCCGGGCTTGTGGCGCAACGGCGCCACCACGCGCTCAAGGCGCGCGCGCAACTGCTCTTCGGTTTCACTCATGTGCTTTCGCCGCCCCCGCGACTTAAACGCCAACCATTGGTGTAAATGTTATAGCCCTCGGACCGCAGGAAGCCAATGAGCGTAATACCCGCGGCCTGCGCCAGTTCGATCGCCAGACTCGAAGGGGCGCCGACCGCCGCCACGATCGAGATTCCGGCCGCCATCGCCTTCTGTAGCAGCTCAAAACTCGCGCGGCCGCTGAGCATCGCTATGCAGTCGGTCAGCGGAATGTTGCCGGCCAGAAACTGCGCACCGGTGAGCTTATCCATCGCATTGTGCCGGCCCACATCCTCGAACACGCCGCACAGCGTCCCATCGAATCGAAACAGGCCGGCCGCATGCAGGCCGCCGGTCAGTGCGAAACTCGGCTGCTCGGCACGAAGTCGCGCCGGCAGCGCTCGCAGCAGCGCCTCATCCAGGGTTGCGGTGCCGGTCACCGGCAGTAGCGGCAGGGCATTGATCGCCGCGATCGAGGCCTTGCCACACACACCGCAGCTGGAGCTGACATAGAAATTACGCTTGAGCTGCTCAACGGGCGGATTCAGACCCGGGCGCAGCTGAATGCAGATGACATTGGCGTCGGTGGCCAGCGGCGCCAGCGCTTCGACATCGGCGCGCAGCCGTATAATCCCCTCCCCCAGCAGAAAACCGCAGGCCAGCTGCGCATCAGAGCCTGGCGTGCGCATGGTCACCGCAAGCGTCGTGCCCTGCGCCGGCAGCGCCGCTCCCAGCAAGCGGATCTCGAGCGGTTCCTCGACGGCCACGCGGTCCGACTGCATCGACTCCGCATTGGCGCGCACGGCACGGATAAGCACCGAGTGACTCGCAAGGCTTTCCGTGCTCAACGCGCCCTCCTCGCCGATCAGGCCATGGTCTCCAGAGCATGCGCGCGGCGCGCGGCCAGCACGGTATTGAACATCAGCATGGCGATCGTCATCGGCCCCACGCCGCCAGGTACCGGCGTGATGTGCCCGGCGACGCTGCGCACCTGCTCGAAATCGACATCCCCGCACAGCGTGCCATCGCTCATGCGGTTGATCCCGACATCGAGCACCACCGCGCCCGGCTTGACCATCGAAGCCTTGATCAGCTTAGGCACGCCGACCGCCGCGACCAGAATGTCGCCCTGGCGCGTGATCGCGCCCAGATCACGCGTCTTGCTGTGACAGATCGAGACAGTGGCACCGCGCGCCAACAGCATCATGGCCACGGGCTTGCCCACGATATTGCTGCGGCCGACGATGACGGCGTGCTGGCCTTCGATGGCGATACCCGACATCTCCAGCATCTTGATGCAGCCGGCAGGGGTGCATGGCTCGAGCACGCGTTCGCCGGTCACCAGGCCACCGACGTTCTGCGGATTGAAGCCATCCACATCCTTGTCCGGATCGATCGCCTTGAGCACCTTGGAGACGGCGATGTGCTTAGGGAGCGGGAGCTGCACCAGGATGCCGTTGATCGCAGGATCCGCGTTCAGTGCCGCGATCTTGGCCAGCAGCTCAGCCTCGCTCAGCGTCTCCGGCAATTCGAGCGAGCGCGAGACGATACCCACCTCGGCACAGGCGGCAATCTTGTTACGTACATAAACGCGCGAGGCCGGATTCTCACCCACCAGCACGACCGCGAGGCCCGGGACAATGCCGCGGGGGGTAAATAATTCACTGACCTGGGCCCGGCACTGCGCTCGCAGCTGGGCGCTGATCGCCTTGCCATCAATCAGGGCGGCGCTCATGGTCTCACCCTGCATGCTGCTGTGCGAAGCCAACCGCCGCGATCCACACGAGTCACTGCCACCACGATCTGCCCCTCCTGGCTGTCAATCACCATGGATTGTCGGAGATCGTCGCCCGGCACACCCGTTCCACGCGCGCCGGGGCCGGTTTCAAAACCGACATCGGCGCTCATTGGGCAGCCGGCCGAAGGCCGGCTAGCCGCTAATCTAGTAGCGATAGTGATCGGCCTTGTAGGGACCACGCTTATCGACGCCAATATAGCGGGCCTGCTGCTCGGTGAGCTCGGTGAGCTGCACGCCGAGCTTGGCCAGCTGCAGCCGCGCCACTTTTTCGTCCAGGTGCTTGGGCAGCACGTACACACCGACCGGATACTGGTCGTTGCGGGTGTAGAGCTCGATCTGCGCGATCACCTGGTTGGCAAAGGAGCTGCTCATCACGTAGCTCGGGTGCCCGGTGCCACAGCCTAAGTTCACGAGCCGCCCCTCGGCCAGCAGGATGATGCGCTTGCCGTCGGGGAAGATCACATGATCGACCTGCGGCTTGATGTTGTCCCAGGTGTACTTCTTCAGTGAGGCGACATCGATCTCGTTGTCGAAGTGGCCGATGTTGCACACGATCGCATTGTTCTTCATGCGCCGCAGGTGCTCGGCCGAGATCACATGCAGATTGCCGGTGCAGGTGACGAAGATATCGGCCTTGTCCGCGGCATAGTCCAGTGTGACTACGCGATACCCTTCCATCGCGGCCTGCAGCGCACAGATCGGATCGATCTCAGTGACCCACACCTGGGCCGAAAGCGCCCGCAGCGCCTGTGCCGAGCCCTTGCCGACATCACCGTAACCGGCAACCAGCGCCACTTTGCCAGCGATCATCACATCGGTGGCACGCTTGATGCCATCGACCAGGCTCTCGCGACAGCCATAGAGATTATCGAACTTGCTCTTGGTGACCGAGTCATTCACGTTGATTGCCGGGAACGCCAGCAGTCCGTCCTTGGCCATCTGGTAGAGGCGCTTGACCCCGGTGGTGGTCTCCTCGGTCACGCCCTTGATCTTGGCCAGGCGGGTCGAATACCACTTCGGATCCAGGCGCAGCTTGGCCTTGATCGAGGCAAACAGGCAGGTCTCCTCTTCACTGCCGGGATGCGCGAGCAGGCTTTGGTCTTTTTCGGCCTTGGCACCCAGATGCAGCAACAGCGTGGCATCGCCGCCATCGTCCAGGATCATGTTGGAGTAACCGCCATCGGGCCACTCGAAGATCCGGTGGGTGTAGTCCCAGTAATCAGCCAGCGACTCGCCCTTGACTGCGAACACTGCCGTGCCCCCCGAGGCGATCGCAGCGGCAGCATGATCCTGCGTCGAGTAGATATTGCAGGAGGCCCAGCGGACTTCAGCACCCAGAGCACGCAGCGTCTCGATCAGCACCGCGGTCTGAATCGTCATGTGCAGCGAGCCGGTGATACGGGCGCCGCGCAGCGGCTGCAGGGCCGCGTACTCCTCGCGGATCGACATGAGTCCGGGCATCTCGGTCTCGGCAATTGCGATTTCCTTGCGCCCCCAGGCCGTAAGGCCCAGATCCGCTACGACGAAATCGTTACCGGCGGCTTTCAGATTTGCGTTCATAAGTCGTGTACTCCCAATCCGATGCTATGTCAGAGGCCCTCATCGCAGAGGGCATCGCCGGCCGCTGGCCGGCGCGTAGTTACTTCGCCGCGGCCGCAAGCTCCTGGGCCTTGTCGGTATGCTCCCAGGTGAATTCGGGCTCTTTGCGGCCAAAATGTCCGTAGGCCGCAGTCTTCTGGTAGATCGGCCGCACCAGATCGAGCATCAGTCGCAGCCCATACGGGGTCAGATCAAAGTGCTGGCGGACGAGTTTGGTCAGCTGCTCCCGCGAGAGCTTGCCGGTACCGAAGCTCTCCACCATGATCGAGGTCGGCTCGGCCACACCGATGGCATAAGAGACCTGCACTTCACAGCGCTCGGCCAAGCCTGCGGCCACAATATTCTTCGCCACATAGCGGGCCGCGTAAGCGGCCGAGCGATCGACCTTAGAGGGATCCTTGCCCGAGAATGCGCCGCCGCCGTGGCGCGCAAATCCACCGTAGGTATCGACAATGATCTTGCGCCCGGTCAAACCGCAGTCACCGACCGGGCCACCGATCACGAAACGACCCGTGGGATTGATGTGGATCTTGGTGTGTTTGTTAAGGAGCTTGGCCGGCAGCACCGGCTTGATGATCTCCTCCATCACCGCCTCACGCAGCTGCTTGTTCGACACATCCTCGCTGTGCTGGGTAGAGAGCACGACCGCCTCGATGCCCACCGGCCTGTCATTCTCGTAGCGCATCGTCACCTGGCTCTTGGCGTCCGGGCGCAGCCACGTCAGGCGCCCCTTCTTGCGCACCATCGCCTGGCGCTGCACCAGCCGATGCGCGTACACAATCGGGGCCGGCATCAGCACATCGGTCTCGTTGGTGGCGTAGCCGAACATCAGTCCCTGATCACCGGCGCCCTGCTTACGCTCGTCCTTGCGGTCCACGCCCTGGGCAATGTCCGGAGATTGTTTGCCGATGATGTTGATCACGCCGCAGCTGGCGCCATCAAAACCCATCTCGGAACTGTTGTAACCGACATCGAGCACGGTCTTGCGCACCAGCGCTTCGATGTCGACCCACGCGGTGGTGGTGACCTCACCGGCCACGATCGCCACGCCGGTCTTGACCAGCGTCTCGCAGGCGACCCGCGCCCGCGGATCGATCGCGATGATCGCGTCCAGTACCGCATCAGAAATCTGATCGGCCAGCTTATCCGGATGACCCTCGGACACCGACTCGGATGTGAACACAAAGCTGTTGGACATGAAGGCCTCTTGCAGAATTCTCTGTGGGTAGACTAAACCCTTAATCTTAAAAGAGTTTCCGCGGTAACTCCAGCCATTTTAGTGGCTGAACCGCGGGCCGGTGCCACGACGTGAGCCGGCCTGTAGCTAGAGGGCACCAGCGGGCAGCGGGCTACCGAAGCTCTCGACATAACGGTTCCGGAATTCATCGCAGCTGAAGCGATGGTTCTGCGGCCCCCGCATCTCGATCTTGACGGCGCCCATCAGCGCAGCAATGCGACCCGTGATCGGCCACTCAAGGCGACGGCTCAGTCCATGCATCAATCCGGCCCGATAGGCATCGCCGCATCCGGTCGGATCAACCACGGCTTGGGCTTGTGCCGCCGGAATCTCAAAGGTCGCGGCCGGGGTGTGAATCACCGAGCCTTCCGCGCCACGCGTCACGATCAGTGCGCGCACGTGCTCCAGCACGTCGCGCTCGCGCCAGCCGGTTTTCTGCTGAATCAGCGACCACTCATAGTCATTGACGGAGATCCAGCTGGCCTGCTCGATGAAGCGCTGCAGATCCTCGCGCCCGAACATCGGCAGACCCTGCCCCGGATCAAAGATGAAGGGTATGCCCGCGGCGGCAAATTGCGCGGCGTGCGCGATCATGCCCTCGCGTCCATCCGGGGCGACGATGCCCAGCGTGACGCGACCGGCCTCGGCAATCTGATTCAGGTGCGATTGCTGCATCGCGCCGGGATGGAAGGCAGTGATCTGATTGTCATCCAGATCGGTGGTGATGAAGGCCTGCGCTGTGAACTCGGTGTCGATCACCCGCACGTACTCCTGCGGTACGCCCTGGCGACGCATCCAGTCGGCGTACGGCGCAAAATCGCTGCCGACAGTGGCCATCGGGTAGGCCTCATTACCCAACAGCTTCGCGCTGTAGGCGATATTGCCGGCGCAGCCACCGAACTCGCGCCGCATCGTGGGCACCAGAAAGGCGACGTTCAGCATGTGCAGCTTGTCGGGCAGGATGTGTGCCTTGAAGCGATCGTGGAACACCATGATGGTATCGAAGGCGAGCGAACCGCAGATCAGCAGCCGCGGCGGTACCGGAGATGATTGGGAACTCAAAGGCTAGACTCCTGAATAGACTTTGATCGGCAACGACGGTCGATCACACCCTGTCAGTTCAATGCAAAGCGGCCCCGTTCACTGTCGACGCTGATGCGGCCGGCCATCACTGCCTGCATCCAGCGGGCGGTTGCAAGCGTACCCCCGAACGCAAAAAAGTGTGGCTGCACAATGCGCGTGACGCCGCCCCGGGCCCGGCCACGCACCAGCTGCAGCAGCACTTCGTCGGGATTCACCGCCAGATGTGGCAGGTTGCCCATCGCACTCAAGTTGCGAACCACGGCGGTCAGCGAGGCGCCGATGCCGCACATCATGGCATAGCGTATCAGTTGCGGAAGCGGGGTGGGGCCGGCGATTCCGACATGCACCGGCAGGGTGATGCCGTGCTCGATCAGGTGCTGCTCCCAGCTGAGCACGGTCGCCGGATTGAAACCAAACTGCGTGACAATATGCATGGCACTGCCAGTGCGCTCGGCGTACTCCTGCTTCTCCCGCAGCGCCGCCCACAGGCTCGTAGGCCCGATCTGCTTGTGCCCTTCCGGATGCCCGGCCACGCCCAGCGTGCGAAATCCGGCCTCGATCAGCGCGCCACTGGCAAGTATCTGCAGCGTGCTGGAAAAATCCCCGGCCGGCAGCGAGCGATCACCGGCGATCAGCAGGATCTCATCGACACCGGCTGCTCGAAGCTCAGCGAGCGCTGTGCGCAGCTGCGCGGCGCCTGCAATGCGGCGCGCTGCGATATGGGGCACAGCCCGGAAACCCAGCACCTGCAGCTTGCCGGCCACCCGCACCACATCGGCGAGCGCGGCACTTGGCGGGTGCGCGACATAGACGCGTGCGCCGCCCGCCAGATAATTCGGGAGTGCGGCAAGTCGAGGCTCATCGTGAGGCGCGATCTCGGTGGAGGCATTGCCCATGAAAGCCACGATGCGCACGCGCAGCGCCTCGGCATCGGCTTCCTGCGCCTCGCTCAGGCGCGTTTCAGTTCCAGGCGGCGAAGGCATGGCAGAACAGGCGGCGCACGGCCGGTATTGGGCCGGCGGCCAGACTACAACGCTTTGGCAAAGCCCGGCGTTCTCAGAAGCGTCGGGGCTGAGCACGCGTGCGTCATAAACCGGGGCGCACTGCCCCCAGCCTGGCGCGCCCGCCCCCGACCTGAGGATGCCGCTAGCGGGTGCCGAACTGCTGCTCCTCGGTGCTGCCCTTGAGGGCACTGAGTGAAGACTGCCCGGCGCTGATGGTCTGCGAGACCTCATCGAAGTAGCCGGCACCCACTTCGCGCTGGTGCTTGGTGGCCGTATAGCCGTGCTTCTCGGCGGCAAACTCGGCCTGCTGCAGGGTCACGTAGGCGCTCATGTGATTCTGGCGATAAGCGCGCGCCAGCTCGAACATCGAGTAGTTGAGCGCGTGAAAGCCGGCCAAGGTGATGAACTGAAACTTGTAGCCCATCGCGCCCAGCTCGCGCTGGAAGCTGGCGATCGTGGCATCGTCGAGCTTGCGCTTCCAGTTAAAAGAGGGCGAGCAGTTGTAGGCCAGGAGCTTATCGGGATAGCGGTGGCGAATCGCTTCGGCAAAGCGCCTGGCCTCCTCCAGATCGGGTTTGGCCGTTTCGCACCAGACCAGATCCGCGTAAGGGGCATAGGCGAGTCCGCGCGCGATCGCCTGCTCCAGGCCGGCGTGCACATAGAAGAAGCCTTCAGAGGTACGCCCGCGCTCCGCATCGAGGAATGGCCGGTCGCGCTCATCGACATCGGCGGTCAGCAGGTTGGCGCCCTCCGCATCGGTGCGTGCCACCAGCAACGTGGGCACGTTGCAGACATCGGCCGCAAGCCGCGCCGCCACCAGCTTCGAGATCGCCTCCTGTGTGGGCACCAGCACCTTGCCGCCCATGTGGCCGCACTTCTTGGCCGAAGAGAGCTGGTCCTCGAAATGCACGCCGGCGGCGCCCGCTTCGATCATGGCCTTCATCAATTCAAAGGCATTGAGCACGCCACCGAACCCGGCCTCGGCATCGGCCACGATGGGCTTGAGCCAGTCGATCGAGTCATCGCCCTCGGCATGATGGATCTCATCGGCTCGGCGCAGCGTGTTGTTGATTCGGCGCACGACATTCGGCACCGAGTCGGCCGGATAGAGCGACTGGTCCGGGTACATCTGCCCTGCAAGGTTGGCATCGCCGGCCACCTGCCAGCCCGAGAGGTAGATGGCATCCAGCCCGGCCCGCACCTGCTGCAGGGCCTGGTTGCCGGTCAAGGCGCCCAGCGCATTCACAAACGATTTTTCGTTCAGGTAGCGCCACAGCTTTTCAGCGGTGATCCGCGCAATCGAGTGATCGACGGGGATAGTGCCACGCAGTCGCAATACCGCCTCGGGCTCGTAGGCACGCGTGACCGAGCGCCATCGTGGACTGTCGCGCCAGTTGCTACGCAGTTCTTCGGCAGTGGGCAGATTACGCGGCGGGCTCATGATCTCTGTCTCCTCATTTGGTCGGTCGCTACCAGCGTTGGGGCCGTTGTGGCCTCGGTGGAACAAGCTTAACGAGCTTTCCAGATAAAATTGACTTAGGAAATTTGACAACGTTAATTTCACTCGAGAGGCGTGTGCCCCGGTGAGGCACCCGAAGCGCTTTGCGTCGGAGAAGCGGAAGCGGGACAATCCGCGCGCCCGCAAGCGAGCTGCGCCCGAGGATCGACATGACCGATCGCGATGAGATGACTTATGACGTGCTGATCGTCGGGGCCGGCCCGGCGGGTCTCGCCTGCGCGATTCGGCTCAAGCAGTGCCAGCCTGAACTCACGGTCTGCGTGCTGGAGAAAGGCTCGGCGGTCGGGGCACATTCGTTATCCGGAGCGGTGCTTGATCCGTGCGCTCTCGATGCCTTGCTGCCCAAGTGGCGCGAGGCCAAACTGCCGGTGTGCGTCCCCGCCGGTCGGGATGAGTTTCGCTACTTCACTCGCAAAGGCAGCCGCAAACTACCAACCCCCCCGCAGCTGCATAACCATGGCAACTTCATCGTCTCGCTGGGCGGGCTGACCGCCTGGATGGCGACGCAGGCCGAAGCCCTGGGCGTCGATGTATTCGCCGGCTTTGCCGGTGCCTCGATGCTCTTTGATGAGCAGGGCGCGGTCGCTGGCGTGCGCATCGGTGACATGGGCATCGAGCGCAACGGCGAACCTGGGCCGAACTACGCGCCAGGTCCCGATATCCGCGCACGCTTCACGATGCTCGCCGAAGGCTGCCGCGGGAGCCTCACCAAGACCCTTATCAAGCGATTCGCGCTTGATAAGGACAGCGATCCGCAAAGCTATGCGCTGGGCTTCAAGGAGCTGTGGCAGGTCCCCTCGGGCCGCATCGAACCGGGGCTGATCCAGCATACGGCCGGGTATCCGATGGACCCGCACACTTATGGCGGTGGCTTCCTCTATCACCTGGATGAGAATCGGGTCTATGTCGGCTACGTGGTCGGCCTGGACTACGCTGACCCGCGCCTCGCTCCCTTCGAAGCGTTCCAGCAGTACAAGAACCACCCGCATATTCTCAAGCTCCTTGAGGGCGGTGAGATCCTCGCCGCTGGCGCGCGCGCGATTGCTGCGGGCGGCTGGCAGTCGATGCCGAGGATGGAAATGCCAGGCGCGCTGCTGATTGGCGATACGGCTGGCACGCTGAATATGCCGCGCATCAAGGGCATTCACCAGGCGATGCGCTGCGGCATGCTCGCTGCCGAGCACCTGCATGAACACGGGGCGCTCGCGGGCTTTGATGCGCGCTGGCGCGCCTCGCCCGGCGGCCAGGAGCTGAAGAAGGTCCGTAATTTCAAGCCCGGCTTCAAGCGCGGCCTGTGGGTCGGCCTACTCAACTGGGGTTTCGAGACTCTCACTGCCGGCCACACGCCCTGGACGCTGCGCAACAGTGCGAGTTTCGCCGCGACCAAGCACCTGGATGAGTTCCATTCCCCCGAACGCGGCTGGAGCGAGCGCACGCTGCCGCCACGCGATCGGCTGGCCTCGGTCTACTTTGCCGGGACTTCGCACGATGAGCAGCAGCCAGCGCATCTGAAAGTTGCCGATACCTCGGTGTGTATCAGCCGCTGCGCGCAGGAATTTGGCAATCCGTGCACGCGCTTCTGTCCGGCTGGCGTCTACGAGATCATCGAGGATGCCGAGCACGGCCAGCGGTTGCAGATCAATGCGGCCAATTGCGTGCACTGTAAGGCGTGCGATATCAAGGATCCCTACGAACTGATTACCTGGACGACTCCGGAGGGCGGCTCAGGGCCGAACTACCAGAACCTGTAGTCCTCTGGTACGAACCTCAGCAGATGTCGCTGCCCTCCACGACAAGACCAAGGCAGTGATCGATGAGTTCGAAAGAAGAACTGTCCGCTCTTCTGAGAGCAAGTCAACGCAGGCCGCTGTAAGCGTCCACTGACGCCATCTGAAGGGCTGGGAGGATTTTAGGTGGCGGCCAAGTCCGCTACCTTATAGCCCCAACGCTCCTCTGGAGGCACCATGCTCAAGTCCAAACCCATCGCGCGGCCACTCCTGATGTTAATGGGCCTTGTAATGCTAGCTTCGGGCTGTGCCCGTGAGCCGGACGAGGGCCACTATGACCGCGATCATCACCGCTGGTGGCACGAGCATCAGTGGCGCGATTGCGGTGAGCGCGACGAGCACTGCCGGGAGTAGCCACAGGGCAGTGCAACCGCGCTGGCATTGAACCGCCGGCTCGCGCGCCCTCACTCGGTCGCTACGGTGACGTGGGCGAAATGGGCATCGGCAGTCGAACAGCCCAGTGACAGCCTGGTGAGCGTGACAGCGCCGACGTGCAAAGCGGCCCGGTGGCCGGCGGCGCTGAGTTCAATTTCGCCCGCGGCGTTCAATGCCAGCTCGAATTCGAGCGGCTGATTTTTCCAGGCCACGGTCGCGACCGGCACAACCGCCTTGTCCGGCAGCGGCCCAAGCAGGTCAATCTGCATCTGTTCGGGGCTTGCGCTCAGAATCTGGGCGCGCAGACCAAAGGTCTGCGCGACTTCCGATCCGGCGAGTAAGACGTTAGCGACCGGCCGCGCATTGGGGTCCTGGCGCCCCTCCTTCACCAGCAGTGAACCGCGAATCTGCACCCGGGTAGCGCTCAAGGTGCGCACCCAGTCCGCGAAGTGGCCCGCCGGGGTATCGCACTCATAATCGTAGCTCTCGGTGGCCGGAGCCACCGGCACGGGCGTTGCTAGCCGGGGCGAGTCAGCGCAGCCGCACGCCAATACGGTCAGACCAATGCTCGCTACCCACTCCGCGTGCCTGCAAACCACTGCTCGCTCCTTAAGCCATGTCCTTTAGCCCCGCATCTGAGCATAAGGCGGAACTGAGCTGTGGACCATTACCGCCCCGGCAGTGCATCCGCCGGGGCCGCGGCTGCGTTATGCTGAAGTAGAAGTTGCGGGCGCTGGCCTGCGAGCTGTGCTTATCTCTGACACTTAAAGGAACCGCGCGGCGCACGATGGCATCCCTGCTCAGCAATGCACCCACTCAGAGCGAATATGGCGCGCTGCTGGCGCGCTGCGCACGCGGCGAGGCCGCGGCGCTCGAGCAGCTGTACCGGCGCGCTTCGCCAGTACTGTTCGGCTGCCTGATCCGGATCCTGCGCCGCCGCGCGGTCGCTGAGGAGGCCTTGCAGGATGCCTTTGTCAGCATCTGGCAACGCAGTGCCCAATATCAGCCGCACCTGGGCCACGCGCTAGGCTGGATGGTCGCGATCGCGCGCAACCGCGCCATCGACCTGCTGCGCCGGGAGCGCAATGCACCGATTTCGCTGCCTGAGCTACCCGATGAAGAGCCAGCCGCTCAGGGTCTCGATGAACCCACGCTCCTCACCGGCGATTCGCTCGAGCGCTGCCTGAAACGCCTGAGCGGCGAGCAGCAGCGCTGCCTTGAATTCGCCTATGTCCGCGGCCGCTCCCACGAGGAGATCGCCGGACTCGTGGGCAGCCCGATCGGTACCGTCAAGAGCTGGATCCGCCGCGGCCTGTTTGCGCTGCGCGAGTGCCTGGAATCATGAAGCCCCTCAATGACAAGCTGATTGACCGGCTCGCGGCCGAGTATGCCGTCGGAACGCTGCGCGGCGCGGCGCGGCGACGCCTGGAGGCGTGGCGGCGCGAATCGCCGGCCGTTGAGCAGCGCTGCCGGGAATGGGAACTGCGCCTGGCGGCACTGGCGCTGCGGGCGCGGCCCATTGCGCCGCCAGCCGGATTGTGGAACAAGCTGCGCGACCGGCTCGGCTTGGCCCCGCCGGTGCCGCTGGCCACCCGCTGGGTTGCCGGGCTCGCGCTACTCGCGCTGCTGGGGGCCTTAAGCTCGCAATTGCTGACCTACCGGCCACTGCGGCCCGATGCCGAGGCGGTACTGGCCAGCGCGAGCGGCCACTCGAGCTGGCAGATTCAGGTGTACAAGCGCAGCGCCCGACTGGTCATGCACTCGATGAATGCCCCGGCCCGCCCCAGCAATCATGACTTCGAGTTGTGGGCACTGCCGAAGAACGGCGCAGCGCCGGTCTCGCTCGGCCTGATGCCAAGCAGCGGCGAGGCCTCCGAGACCTTGACGCCCGAGCAAGCCGCAGCGCTCGCCGAGTCGTCCCAGGTCGCGATCAGCTTGGAGCCGGTGGGCGGCTCCCCGACCCACGCCCCGACCGGGCCAGTCGTGTTCGTTGCGCCGCTACGCGCGGTCAGCTGACGGCGGTCCCGGATGCGTGTGCACCGGCACGCGCTTGAGCCATAACCTGAGCGCCTGCCAGTGGATGCCAATCATCACCTGCAGTGTCATTAATGGATAGCGCAGCAACACCCCTGCCAGCGATGCGCCACTGATCGCGCGCCGGCGCAGCCCCAGGGTCGCCGCAAACAGCACGCTGCCGCGCTGCGCACACTCCATATGCACCGCCAGCCCAGTGCCCGGCGCACTCAACTGCCACTGGTACTGCAGATCCATCGGCATGAAGGGCGAGACATGCAGGCGCTTATCCGAGTGCCAGCACCAACGGCGCGCGCTGCCTTGCGCTTCATTGACCGGCAGCACATAGCAGTGCTGCTCGCCCCAGGGCGTATTGTTGACTTCGGCGACGATCGCCTCGAGCCGCTGATCGTGCGCATCGAAGCAGTAATAAAAACTCACCGGATTGAAGCAGTAGCCAAAATACCGCAGGTGCGTGAGCAGCCGGATCGGACCCTGCGGCCGCACGCCGGTGCGCTCGGCCACCAGCTCACGCACCGCGCTCGCCAGCGGCACCGTGGGATCCCCCAGGTGATCGCAGCGGCGGAAACTGGCGAGGTTCGCCCGCTCAATCGACCAGAACCAGTGGCGCGCAAACACCTGCTCCAGCTCGGCCAGATCCAGATACGCCATGAACAACGGATAGCGAAACTCGTGCACCCGCGGCGTGTGCCGCCGGTGCTTAACCTGCCCGATGTACAGTGCGCTGTGCATGCAAATCGCGTTCGAAGTGTGCGAGCGCCTGCTGGGCGCTGACTACACCATCCTCGTGGAAGCCATAGCGCCAGTAGGCCCCGGCGTAATAACAACCGCCGCCGCCATTGAGTTCGGCATGGCGTGCCTGCGCGGCGACCGCACCGGGCGTGAAGATCGGGTGCTGGTAGAGCACCCGTCTTAGCATGCGCTGCGGATCAATCATATGGCTGCCATTGAGCGTCACGCACAGCGAGGCTGGCGCTTTGATCGCCTGCAGGATGTTCATATTGTAGGTCACGCACACGCGCTCGAGCGCCTGCACCGGCACGTGGTAATTCCACGCCGCCCAGGCGCGACGGGTACGCGGCAGCAGGCCCTCATCCGTGTGCAGCACGGCCTCGTTCTCCTGGTAGCGGATCGCCCCCAGCACCTCACGCTCGAGTCCATCGGCATCACTCAGCAAGGCCAAGGCCTGGTCGCTGTGGCAGGCAAGGAACACGCGATCGAAGGCTACTGCCTCGGCGCCGCGCACTTTGACCAGCACGTGTCCCGGGAGCCGCCGAATGCTCTCCACTGGCGACTTAAGATGTATGCGAGCGCGAAACGGTGCCACCAGCTGCTCGACGTAGTTGGCCGAGCCACCTGAAATCGTACGCCACTGCGGCCGCTCGTTGACGCTCAGCATGCCGTGATTTCGAAAGAACCCGATCAGGAAGCGCGCCGGCATGCCACCGATCTCGGCCGGCGCGGCAGACCAGATCGCGGCCGCCATCGGCACCAGGTAGTTATTCACAAACGGGTCCGAATAGCGCTGCTCGCGCACGTATTCGCCCAGCGTCACAGCCGCGGCACCTGGCTCGAGCAGCACCGGGGCGTGGGCATTGAAGCGCAGGATCTCGCGCCACAGTCGGTGGAAGGAGGGCCGCAGCAGATTGCGCCGCTGCGCAAACAGGGTGTTGATGCTGGTGCCGTTGTATTCCAGTCCGCTCGCTTCGTTGCGCACACTGAAGCTCATCGAACTGTCCTGCGAGGCCACGCCCAGCTCGGAGAGCATCCGGGTGAAATTCGGGTAAGTGGCGTGATTGAAGACAATGAAGCCGGTGTCGACCGCAAAGCGCTCGCCGCCCACAGTAATGCGATGTGTATGCGAGTGACCGCCGATGTAGTCAGCCGCCTCAAAAACCGTAAGCTCATGCTCGCGGTGCAGCGCCCGGCTGATGATGTTGCCGGCGATACCGGTGCCGATAACCGCGATTTTCATCAGCTGCGACTCCCGCCGGCTGCCGGCAGAGTTCGCGGCGGCCGCGGCATAAAGGCGCTGGTACGCTCAATGTACTGGCGGTAGCCGGGGCGCCGCTCGGCAATGTCCTGCTCCAGCAGCGTCACACCCGAGACCTTGAGCAGCAGCAGGCTCATCAGCAGCGGTGCGGGCAGCGACCACCAGCCGCCCGCCGCCAGCGCAATCAGGTAGTAGCCCCACCACAGGCAGAATTCCCCAAAATAATTGGGGTGGCGCGTGTAGCGCCACAAGCCCCTGTCCATCACCTGGCCGCGATTGGCCGCATCGGCCTTGAAGCGTGCGAGCTGGGCATCGCCCACGGCCTCGAAGTACAGCCCGATGGCCCATAGCAACACACCGGCGCCATCGAGCAGACCCAGCGGCGCTGTCGAATGCACCGCCGCCAGCAACGGCAGCGAGATCACCCAGGCGAGCAACGCCTGCAGCCCGAAGACCAGGTAAAGACTCTTCCACTCAAAGCCTGGGTTATTGCGCGCGCGGATCTGCTGGTAGCGCCGGTCTTCGCCATGGCCATGGTTGCGCCAGCCAATGTAGATCGACAGACGCGCGGCCCAGACTGTCACCAGAACCAGTATCAGCAGCGCGCGCGCTGAGCTGGCGCCGGCGCCGCTGGCGTAGCAGGCGGCGGCCAGCACGAACATCACCGACCAGAGGGCATCGACGATGCTGACATTGTGTAACTTAAGGCTCAGCAGCCACGCCAGCACCATCAGCGCTCCGATTGCCACCAGCGCCTCAAGCCACAGCGCGAGACTAAACACGGAGCCGCCGTGCCAGCAGCAGCAGTCCCGGCAGCATCGTGCCCCAACCCACAGCCTCGGCCCACAACGCCGCGACCGGATGCGGCAGCGTCAAGGCCCCAAGCCGCGCGCCCCCGTAGTAAGACAGAGGCGCCGCGATGGCCCCGAGCACCATCGCGATCACCGTGCGTCCCTGAAGCCAGCGCAGCGACACATCCAGCGTCATCGCGAACAAAGCCCACAGCGCCACGATCCACGCCGGCGCCAGCAGCCGACCAAAGAAGCTGCCCGCGTAGGCAGTGAGTCCCGCGTAGCTCAAGGCGCTGTCCCAGACAAAACCAATCAGCGCCACGAGCAGCAGCAACAGCAGCTGACGCGGCCAGGCGCCGCGGGCCAGCAGCACTGAGCCGAGCAGGATCAGCGCGGTGACTGCCAGCCCGAGCCGAGCCTGATGGCGTGCCGCGCCCAACACGCAGGCAAACCAGCCGATTTCAAAGGCGACAAAGTTGAGCAGGATGGCGACGCGCGTGGGCGCCGGGCGCGTCGCGTTCAAGGGCTATGGCTCGCACGGCGCGTGAACAGATAATGACTCACCCACCACTCCTGACCATGCGCGTAGCCGAACAATTCCGCGCACGCCATGAAGAACATACGCCAGCGATGCCACCAGCGGCGCGCCTCCTCGCTCCCATAAGTGCTCTGCAGGATCGGCAGGATCTGATCACGCCGCGCATCCTGGTTGGCCAGCCACGCATTGGCGGTGCGCTCATAGTGTCGACCATCCCAGCGCCAGCGATTGGCAAGCTGCAGATGCTCCTGGAAACGCAGCGGCAGCTCATCGCTCGGCATCATGCCGCCGGAGAAGAAATAGCGGCCCATCCAGTCATCGCTCCCGTCCCGCTCGAACGGGTACGGCACGGCGCGATGACAGAACACATGCATGAAGAACTTGCCCTGCGGCGCGAGCCAGCGCGCCACGCGCCGGAAGGCCTCGGGCCAATTACGCAGGTGCTCGAACATTTCCACCGACACGATGCGATCAAACTGCCCGGGCGCCTCGAAGGCATTGATGTCGCAGGTGATGATGCGCACGTTGGAGAGTGCGCGCGCGGCCAGTTCCGATTCGATGTAGCGGCGCTGCGAATGCGAATTGGAGACGGCGGTAATCCGGGCGGCCGGGTAGCGCGCGGCCATCCACAGCGTCAGGGAACCCCAGCCGCAGCCCAGCTCGAGGATCTGCTGGCCATCGGCAAGCTCGGCGCGCGCGCAGGTCACTTCGAGCGCCGCCGCTTCGGCGGCATCCAGCGTGCTGATGCCCTCGCCCCAATAGCAGGAACTGTACTTGCGGTGCGGCCCGAGCACCGCGCCAAAGAAGGCTGCCGGCAGCTCATAGTGCTGTTCATTGGCAAGCGCCGGCAGCGGAGCGACCGGTGCGGCGCGCAGCTCGGCAATGAACCGTTCGGTCAGTTCCGCGGCGGCTGCGGCATCGTCGCTGGCAATACTTGCCAAGCGCGATTTGAGCAGGCGGCGGATGCCCTGGCGGACCACGCCGTCCGGGATCAGTCCCTGCTCCACCCAATCCATGGCGCGTGCGCCTGCGACCCTGGCCACCCTTGCCTCCTTGTCCGTGCCGGCCGCCCGCAGCCGCCACACGGCAAATTGCCCGTTCAGCAGCTTTACGCGCCAGATCCCGCCTTGGATGCATTCACGCGCAAGAAAAATGCCACCTCACAGCCGCCCGCCGCCGTTCCCGAGCCGAGCGGTGTCGGGCCTTGCAAGGCCGACACCACGACTGAAATCAGTGCGCCTCGCTGGCTCCGCGCGGCTCGGCCGCCCCGCTGCCGGAGCGGGCGCTCTCATAGCGCTTGCCCAGCAGGAAAGCGACCGGGAACCAGATGATTGAAACAATGGCGCCAAAGATCGCCAGGCCCACGACTCCGAATGGCAGCACCGCGTGACTCACCCAGGCCGAACTCAGATCCCCGAAGCGATACACCACGGTATCGATGACATTCTTGGCCTTGTACTTGCTCTCCTGGTCGACCACCGTAAAGAGCATCTCGCGCGTCGGCTTGGCCACCGCATACTCGGCCACGCGCCGGATGATCTGGATGGCGCCCAGCACCATCAGTACCGGGGAAAACAGTACCGCCAGAAACGCGATCACCATGATCACGGGGTTGAGCAGCAATCCTGTGCCGACGCCGAAGCGGCGGATCAGGCGTCCGGTACCAAACAGCTGCAGCACGACAGCCAGGCTGTTCACGGCCAGCTCGATGGTCGCGTAGGCACTGGTGCGTTCATCGGCACTGACGAAGGCCTTGGTGATCAGATCCCCGAGCTGGAAATACACGATGGTCGAGATCCAGGTCATCAGCAGCAGAAACAGTGCCAGCAGCAGCAGGTATGGGGAGCGCAGCAGCAGTACAAAACCATCGAACAGCCCTCCCGAGAGCTTGCGATCCAGCGTCGTCTTCTGGGTCTCGGCCCCTTGCGCGGCGAGCTTGGCTTTTTCGTGGGCCAGCAGCCGCACCAGCACCGCCGTGACCAGGAACCCGACCGCCGAGATCACCATCAGGCCATTGTTGCCAATGCTCTCGCTCAAGTACTTGGCCAGCAGCGGACCGACAATGCCGCCGATCGTGCCGCCGGCTGCCACAAAGCCGAACAGGCGCTTGGCCTGCGTGCGCGAGAAGATATCGGCCATGAAACTCCAGAACACCGAAATGATCAGCATGTTGAAGGTGCTGACCCAGACGTAGAAGGCCGCCGCGACCCAGTGCAGCTGCTGCGCATCGTGGGTGCTGCGGAACAGCGCTATGAAGGCCAGCACCGAGACCGCGATGAAGCCATACACCCACGGCAGGAAAGTCGCGAGCCGGATGCGCGAGGCCAGGCCCGCGTACAGCGGTGCAAACACCAGACTTGCCACGAAGGTAGCGGTAAACAGCTCCTGCAGGTGTTTGACGCCGTAGACCGTACCCATCGCATCGCGCACCGGCTTGACCACTGAGTAGCTGCCAAAAAGAAAGAAGAAGTACAGCATGCTCAGGATGACGGCCTTGAGTTCGAAGTCCTCGATAACGGCCAAGGACTTGAAAGCGCGTGTGAGCACGGAGGGCTGCTTTGAATTCATATCGTGGTCCAGAAGTTCAGCGCTGCGGCGCGGGCGTATCGGCGAAGCTCAATTGCTGGCCGCGAAGTCTCTCATAGCGGCGCCCCAGCATCAGCGCTACCGCACCCCAGCCTAAGGAGGCGAATGCCCCTACGCCCAGTGTCCCGGCGAGCCCGGCACCCAGCAGTCCCAGACCACCCTGCACCCAGGCCGAGGAAACATCCCCCAGCCGATACACCACCGTATCGATGACATTTTTAGCCTGATAGCGAAATTCCTGGGGCACGACGGTAAAGCAGATCTCACGGCTGGGGCGCGCAATCGCATACTGGCCGGCACGGCGCACGACCTGCAGTGCCTGCACCATCAGCAGCGACGGGGCGATCAGTACGCCGAGGAATGCCAGCACCATCAGCAGCGGATTGAGCACCAGTCCGGCCGTGACACCGAAGCGCTGCACGTAGCGGCCGAGTCCAAAGATCAGCACTGCCGCCGAGCAGATATTGACCACAAGATCAATATCGGCGATGGCCTGCGTGCGTCCGGCCAGCGCGGGAAAGCTGCGTGCGATGACATCAGTCTGCAGAAAGTAGGCGATCGTTGCGGTCCAGGTCATCATCAGCATGAACAGCGACTGGCTGCGCATGTAGGGGGAGCGGATGACCTGGGTGAAGCCGGTGAACGGATTGCCGCTCAGTACATGCGTGAGCGTGCTGGCTTGCGTTTGCTCGCCGAGCGCGCGCAGCCGCGCCTTCTCGCGCACCAGCAGCAGCACCAGGCAGATCAGCACCAGGAAGCCCGCCGCGGCCATCCCCAGCAGCGCATCGAGCCCCAGGGTCGCGACGAAATGACGCGTCAGCAGCGGGCCGGCAATTGCGCCCAGGCTGCCGCCCGCGGCGATCAGCGCAAAGAGGCGCGTCGCCTGCTCGGGCACGAACAGATCCGCCATCAGACTCCAGAACACCGAGATCATGAACAGATTGCAGACCGAGAACCAGATGTAGTACGCGGCCGCCAGCGTGCGGCTGTGTGGTGCCAGATGAAACAGCACGAAGAACACCACAATATTCAGCAGCCAGAATACAAATATGCCGGGCAGAAAGCGCGTGAGCTGAAAACGCGTGGCCGCACCGGTATAGAGCGGCGCGCACGCGAAGGTGAGCAGGAAGGTTGCGAGGAACAGGTACGGCAGTTGCTCCACGCCGTAGACGGTCGCCATGACATCGCGGATCGGGCGCAGGATGTAGTAGCTGCCCAGCAGCACAAAATTGCAGGCAAAGGCGAGCAGTACGGCCGGCAGCTCATGCTCGGCCACGTGGGTTGCCAGGTTGAGCAGGCGCAGCAGCCCGCGATGCTGAGTGCCGCCGCTCATGCGCGGCCCTCGGCGGCTCCTGTCGGCCACGTTCTCCGGTTGCGAGCTGAATGCCTGAAAATCTCGGCTCCCCTTCCTAGATCCGTGCTGCGACGCAAAGCCGTTCCCCCAATCGGTCCACGTGCGATGGCGGGCCGCAGCGGCCTCCCATAACGCTAGCACGGCGGCCACTGGCCCAAGTGACCGGCGCGCAAAAGATTTGTGGATCGAAAACGGGCCCGCTGCTCCGGCCAGGTGTGGTCCAGTTCGCAGCCCGCCCTGCGCACCCCGCGCTACGCTGCAGGCCATGACGCGTACCACCCCCAAGCCTGCCGGCACTGCTGGCGAGCGCATGCGCCGGCTACTCTCGCGCTGGCAGAAAAGCCTCGAACTGCACACCAGCTACCTGACCCTGGATAATGATCACTACTGGCATATCCAGCCCTGGCCGGCGCATGAGCGGCCGGCCGCCTGGGTCGTGCGCCTGGCGCGCCAGAAGGTCGCTGAGCTGGCACGCACTCTTGAAGAGCAGCTCGCCCGCAAAAATGAGGCGTTCGCCGAAGGGCTCGAGCAGATGGCGTTCCTGGCCAACCTGGTCGGCCTGCAGCCGGCGGGCCGCCACATTCCGCTGGCCGATCCCCAGAATGAGCGCCCGGAGTTTCTGGCCAACGCCAAAAATTCTGCGACCGCGGCCATGCGTCGCGCGGCGCTGCGTGCCCAGGTGGCCGAACAACGCAGCGGCATTGAGCCGACCCGTGAGATGCCGGCGCCGCGGCTCAAGGCGGCACTGCGCAGCGGCGCGAGCCGCCGTGCACCGCTGCCGCGCCCGCAGGAGCTGCCAGCGCTCCCGCCGCAACCGCCCGAGCCGCCGCCGGCACCGGATCCGCGAGTGCGCCAGGTGCTCGAGGATGCCGCACGGCTGCTGCAGTGGGGCCGCAAGTGGCATGAGCTTGGAGAGCTGATCAGCCGGCTGGCCGAGCGGCCAGCCCTGCAGGATGTGCGCCGGATCCTCAGGGCACATCGCGCGCAGCTGCAGCCGCACGAGAGCCCGCCACCCGCACCGCCCTAGCGAATACGCGTCATCAGGTAGGTGGCGATCAGTGCCAGCAGCGCCGTCGGCAGCCATGCGAGTACGATCGGATCGAGCTGGAACACCACGGTGCCGCTCTCGACCGTCCGCTGCAGGAAGAAGTAGACGATCCCGACCCCCAGGCCGACCGTGGTCCGCGCGCCACCGCCGGCCGAGCGCATCGATCCGAACCCGAACGGCAGCGCAAACACCATCGCCACCAGCAGCGCTGCAGTGCGGGCCAGCTCCGCCCAGAATGCGAACTCATACTTCTCGGCACTGAGTTCGTTGGCCTTCAGATAACGGATGGTTTCATACAGGGTCGCGACGCCCAGGCTGCCCGGATCGGTCGCCGCCAGCTGCAGGAACGCGGCACTGGCTGAGGAGCTCAGATCGTGCTCGGGTGCATGCTGGACCTGGACCCGATCGCCCTCGAAGCGCGAGACTTCGTAGTCACTCAATCGCCAGCCCTTGCCCGGTGAGGCGGTGGCGCGCGCCGCATGAGCGATCGAGGCGATGCGGTTGGGCTCGCCCAGCTCGATCAGCAGCATGCCGCCATAAACATCCACCTTGGCCCGGCCCTGCACATTCATGATGGTATTGCCATCGCGGATCCAGGCGCCGCCGGCCGAGGCAAAGCTGATGTTGTGGTATTTGGCCAGCGCCTTGCGCTGTTCGGCCAGCTGCTCGAGCGCCGGTGAAATGTATTCACCCACCAGCAGCGCGCCCACCGCCAGCAGCGCACCGCCCGTCAGCGCGGCGCGCACCAGGCGCAGCTTGGACATTCCCGAGCAGCGCATCACCGTGAGCTCATGCGAGCGGGCCAGCGCGCCGATGCCCAGCATCGCGCCCACCAGCACCGCCGCCGGCAGGGCCTGCAGCGCGATGGTCGGCAGGTTCAGCACCGAATAGGTCAGGGCCTGCAACGCCCCATAGCTGCCAGTTCCGATTTCATCCTGCTCGCCGATAAAGAGCGAGAGGGCACCCAGCACCAGCAGCACCATCAGCACCATCGCGACCGCGCCGAGCAGCGTACGCAGGATGTAGCGCTCGAGCTGGTTCATGCGTTGGCCAATGCACGCCGCCGCGTGCTCATCCGGTTGCGCAGCCACGGAATCAGGCTCAGCGTCGCCGCAAACAGCAGGAACAGACCGTGCACCCACCACAAGCCCAGGCGCGCCGGAATCGAGCCGCGCGCGAGCCAGGCGTGGCCGGCCTGCGCCAGCTCGGCATAGAGCGCAAACACCAGCACGGCGACCCAGATGCGCGCATAGCGGCCCTGGCGCGGACGAAGCCGTCCGATCGGCACCGCGCACAAGGACACGACCAGTGCCATCAAGGGCAGACCGAGCCGCCACTGCAGCTGTGCCCGATCGCGGATATCGTTACTTTGCAGCAGCTGCGCCGTTGGCTTGGCATCAATTCGCAGCGCGCCCGGTGCCGTCAGCTGCGGCGTGATCGGGATGGATTGCTGGGCAAAGCGCAGGATGCGGAATTTCGGATCCCCGGGCACGCCCTTGAGCACTTCGCCATCGAAGAGCTCAATGGTCTGCGTGACCCCATCACTGGCGGTCACGCGCTGCGCGCGCCGCGCCACCGTCGCCTCGATCGCCGGCCCGATGCTGCGCTTGATGAACACATCCTGGAGCTGTCCATTCGGGTCGGCGGCACGTGCATACACCACGGTGCGCCCGCCATTGAGGGAGCGGAAGGCGCCGGCCTCAATCGGGACGGCGGCCCCGACGCGCACCGCTTCGCGCCGCAGATCCGCTTCGCGCTGTGCAGCACGCGGTGCGATCGACAGACTGAACCAGGCACATAAGGCCGCCACCGGCACCGCCAGCGCCAGCACCGGCAGGTAGCCACGCGCGACGCTGAATCCACAGGCCCGGGCCGCCACCATTTCACTGTCGGCATACAGGCGTCCGAGCGCCAGCACGATGCCCAGCAGCAGCCCGAGCGGTGGCAGCAGCACGGTGAAAGTCTGGATCGCGCCCAGGCCGATCAGCTCGAGCACCACCTGATGCGGGTAGCCCAGGGCCGCAGCCCGCACCAGCACGGCGCCGACCTGGTAGATGAAAAGGATGGCCGCCAGTGTCAGGGTCACACCGACGAAATTAATCGCCATTTCGCGCAGAAAGTACCGCTGCAGTAGGCGCAACCGTTCCTCACCTCTCCGCGGCTTCAGCTACACTGCGCGGCTACAGTCCACGGGTCCTTAAGGTAGCCGGGGCACCCTGTACAGGTGAACCCGGACGCAAGGGGCTGAAGGGCCCCGTGGCGATGGGGTTATACCTTAACTTAAAGCAGGCTGTGGCGCCCAGAGTGCATGGAAGCACGGGCGCCGCCGCAATCGCCGGCGAGCGAGCGCAAAAAATTAAAGGAGTAAGCATGCAATTTCAGGCCTATAGCGGAAAAGCGAGCGAGCAACGCGGCGACTGTCTGGTTGTCGGAGCCTACGAGGAGCGCGAGCTCGGTGAGCTGGGCAAGCAGGCGGACCGCGCCACCGGCGGCAAAGTTCGCGCGCTGCTGGCGCGCGGGGATTTCTCCGGCAAGAGCGGCGAGTCGCAGCTGCTGTCCGAGGCACCGGGCCTGCGCACCCGGGCACTGCTGCTGGTTGGCTTGGGTGCCGCGCGCCAGTACAACCGCCGCGCCTGGCGGCGCGCGGTCGCGACCGCTGTTGCGGCGCTCGCCAAGACCCGCATCGCCAGCGCCGTCATTGCCCTTGAGCGCCCCTCCGGCGCCGAACTGGATGGTTATTATCTCGGGCGCCTGAGCGCCGAGATCAGCGGCGCGACGCTCTACCGGGTCAATGATCTCAAGAGCGGCAAGCGCCCGCGCCCACCGGCACTCGCGCGCCTGAGTATCGGGCCGGTACCGGCCGATTCACTGAGTGCCGCGCGCCGCGGCCTCACCGATGGGGCGGCGGTGGCCGAAAGCTCAGCGCTGCTGCGCAACCTCGGGAACCTGCCTGCCAATGTCTGCACGCCACGCTATCTTGCCAGTGAGGCGCAGCGCCTGGGCCGCACCTACCGCGCTCTGAAGGTCAAGATTCTGAACGAGGCCCAGATCCGCCGCCTGAAGATGGGCTGCTTTCTGGCCGTGACCCGCGGCAGTGCCGAACCGCCGCGCTTCCTGATCCTCGAGCATCGCGGTGGCCGCCGCGGCGCGGCGCCCGTGGTACTGGTCGGCAAGGGCGTCACCTTCGATACCGGCGGCATCTCGCTGAAGGATCCGGGGGCGATGGATGAGATGAAGTACGACATGTGCGGCAGCGCCACGGTGCTGGCCGCGCTCGACCTGGCCGCACGCCTGAAGCTGCCGATGAATCTGGTGGGGCTGGTGCCGGCGTGCGAGAACATGCCCGATGGGATGGCGGTCAAGCCCGGCGATATCGTTACCAGCGCCGATGGCCAGACGGTCGAGATCCTGAACACCGATGCCGAAGGACGGCTGATCCTGTGCGATGCGCTCAACTACGCGCGCCGCTATAAGCCGGCGGCCGTCATTGATATCGCGACGCTGACCGGCGCCTGCGTGATTGCCCTTGGCCATCATCACACCGGTGTGTTTGGCAATGACGATGAGCTGGCGCGCGATCTGGTCGCGGCCGGCCGGCGCACCGATGATCGGGCCTGGCAGATGCCGCTCACTGAGGAGTACAGCGAGCAGCTCAAGAGCAACTTTGCCGACATGGCTAACGTTGCGGGGCGCGAAGGCGGCGCGATCACGGCGGCCGCATTCCTCGGGCGCTTCACCAAGGGCATGAAGTGGGCGCACCTGGATATCGCCGGTACCGCGTGGCTGAGCGGCGCGGCCAAAGGGGCCACCGGCCGGCCGCTGTCGATGCTGGCCGACTACCTGCTGCATCGCGCGCGCGACTGACCTGCCGCGGCTCCGATGGCGCAGGTTGAGTTCCATGTGCTGGAAGGGAGCGATGCGCGCGCCCGCTGGCGCTACGCCTGCCAGGAAATCGAAAAGGCCTACCTGGCCGGTGAGCACGTGTTCGTGGCCCTTGAGGATGAGGCAGAACTGCAGGCGTTCGATACCCTGCTGTGGACCTTTGCCGATCGCAGCTTCGTGCCGCACGAGCCGCTGGCCGCCAGTTCAGCCTGGGAGGACACGCCGGTACTGCTCGGGAGCGGTGCCACCGCACCACCCGGCGTGCAGACGCTGGTGAATCTGGCCGCGGCGCTGCCAGCGGCGCTGCCGGAGGCGGCACGCATCCTCGAGATCATCGATGCCGATGAAGGCCGGCGCCGTGCCGGCCGTGTGCGCTTTCGTCAGTACCGCGAGCGTGGGCTTGAGCCGCAAACGCGCACCGTCGGCGCCAAGGATCTGGTAGCAACTTCCGGCAGCGCCTGATCAGCGCTTTATAGCTAATTGTTTTTGCTATATTTTGGCGACAGCAGCCGGTTGCGGCTGTGCCGCCTTGCGGGTCTTTGAGCCCGCAGCACCCTTAAACCCGAGCGAGCTGATGGATAAGGTCTACTCCCCTGCGGATATTGAACAGCGCTGGTACCGGCACTGGGAAGCACAGCACTGGTTCGCCCCGCGCCCCGGGCACGGGAACTTCTGCATCATGATCCCGCCGCCGAACGTCACCGGCACGCTGCACATGGGGCACGCCTTCCAGGACACGATCATGGATGCGCTCACCCGCTATCACCGCATGCGCGGCGAGCAGACCCTGTGGCAGCCGGGCACCGATCATGCCGGCATCGCCACGCAGATGGTTGTGGAGCGCCAGCTCGATGCCGAGGGCCGCAAACGCTCCGACCTGACGCGTGAGGAATTCGTGGCGCGCGTCTGGCAGTGGAAGGAGCAGTCGGGGGGCACGATCAGCCAGCAGCTGCGCAGGCTCGGTGCTTCGGTCGACTGGTCACGCGAGCGCTTCACGATGGATGAGGGCCTCTCGAAGGTCGTGACCGAAGTCTTCGTGCGCCTGCATCGGGAGGGTCTGATCTACCGCGGCCAGCGACTGGTCAACTGGGATCCGGTGCTGCGCACCGCGCTCTCGGATCTGGAAGTGATCCCGAGCGAGGAAGACGGGAGCCTGTGGCATCTGCGCTATCCGCTCGCAGACGGCTCGGGCGCACTGGTCGTGGCCACCACCCGCCCCGAGACGATGCTGGGTGATACCGCGGTCGCCGTGCATCCGGAGGACGAGCGCTATCGCCAGCTGATCGGCCGCATGCTCAAGCTACCGCTGGTCGGGCGCGAGATCCCGATCATTGCCGACGCTTACGTGGATCCGAGTTTCGGCACCGGTTGCGTGAAGATCACGCCGGCGCACGATTTCAATGACTACGCGGTCGGCCAGCGCCATCAGCTGCCGATGATCAATCTGTTCACGCCCGATGCGCGTCTGAACGAGAACGCCCCGGCTCACCTGCAGGGACTGGATCGCTTTGAAGCGCGCCAGCAGGTGGTGGCCGAGCTCGAGGCGGCCGGGCTGCTCGAGCGCATCGAGCCCCACAAGCTCAAAGTCCCGCGCGGCGATCGCAGCCACGCAGTGATTGAGCCGTACCTGACGCTGCAATGGTACGTGCGTGCCGCGCCGCTGGCGGCACCGGCCATCGAAGCGGTCGAGAGCGGCAAGGTGCGCTTCGTGCCCGCCAACTGGGACAAGACCTACTACCAGTGGATGCGCAACATCGAGGACTGGTGCATCAGCCGCCAGCTGTGGTGGGGTCATCGCATTCCGGCCTGGTACGACGAGTCGGGCAATGCCTACGTGGCCCACGAACTGGAAGGCGCCAAGGCGCAGGCGCGCGCCCACCATGGGCAGGAGGTGCCGCTGCGCCAGGATGAAGATGTGCTCGATACCTGGTTCTCATCAGCCCTGTGGCCGTTCTCGACCCTGGGCTGGCCGCACAAGACCGCGGAGCTGGCCAGCTTCTACCCCACCAGCGTGCTGGTGACCGGCTTCGACATTATTTTCTTCTGGGTCGCCCGCATGATCATGCTGGGCCTGAAGTTCATGGGCGACGTGCCCTTCCGTGAGGTCTACATCCACGGTCTGGTGCGCGATGCCGAAGGCCAGAAGATGTCCAAATCCAAGGGCAATGTCATCGACCCGCTCGATATTGTCGATGGCATCAGCCTCGAGGCGCTGCTGGCCAAGCGCACCAGCGGCCTGATGCAACCGCAGCTGGCTCAAGGCATTGCCGCCGCGACCCGCAAACACTATCCCGAAGGCATCGCCGCCTACGGTACCGATGCGCTGCGCTTCACGTTCGCCGCCCTCGCCACGCAAAGTCGCGATATCCGCTTTGATCTGGGGCGCGTGGGCGGGTATCGCAACTTCTGCAACAAACTGTGGAACGCGGCGCGCTTCGTGCTGATGAAGCTCGAGACGAGTGCCAATACGGATGGCCCGGGTGCGATCGAGCTCAGCAGCGCCGATCGCTGGATCCGCTCGCGACTGGGCGACACGCTCAGCAAGGTCGATGCGGCCTTTGCCGAATATCGCTTCGACTTTGCGGCGACCGCGCTGTATGAGTTCACCTGGTATGAGTTCTGCGACTGGTACCTGGAACTGGTCAAGCCGGTGCTCGATGGCGAGCAGGTAAGCGCGCGCCGCGGTGCGCGCGCAACACTGCTGCTGGTGCTCGAGGCGTTGCTGCGCGCCCTGCATCCGCTGATGCCATTCATCACCGAGGAGATCTGGCAGCGCATTGCACCGCTCGCCGGGCGTGCCGGTCCCAGCATCATGCTGGCCCCATGGCCCAGGGCAGCCGATTATGAGCGCGATGCGGCAGCGGAAAGCGAGCTCAAGTGGCTGACGCAGATGGTCCTGGGCGTGCGTCAGATCCGCGGCGAGATGGATATCTCCCCGGCCCGCAGGCTCCCGTTGCTGCTGCTCAACGCCAGCAGCACGGACATCCAGCTGGCGGCCAGCAATGCAGCGCTACTCACGCGCCTGGCCGGACTCGAATCCGTTCGTCCGCTGGCAGCAGGCGAGCCGCCACCGCCGGCCGCTTCGGCCGTCATAGGCGAGCTCACGCTCCTGGTGCCGATGGCTGGACTGGTTGATGCGGCCGCGGAGCTCGAGCGGCTCGGCAAGTCGCTCAGGAAGATTCAGCAGGAAATCGCCCGCGCTCGCGCTAAGCTCGATAATGAGAACTTCGTGCGCAGCGCCCCTGCTGCGGTGGTCACGCAGGAGCAGGAGCGGCTCGCGGACTTCCAGGCACGCCTCGCCGGACTGGAACGTCAACTCACGCAGGTGCGCAAACTGGGTAATCCATGAGCAAACTGAGCACGGCGCTGGCCGCGATCGAGCAGGTGATTCTCGGCAAGAGCATCCAGGTGCGCATGTGTGTGGCGTGCCTGCTGGCACGCGGGCACCTGCTGATCGAGGATGTGCCGGGTGTCGGCAAGACGACACTCGCCAATACGCTGGCGCGCGTGCTGGGCCTTGAGTGGCGGCGCGTGCAGTTCACCAGTGACCTGCTGCCAGCCGATGTGATTGGCGTGTCGGTCTTCGATCGGCCCACCGGCCAGTTCCAGTTCCGGCCCGGGCCGCTGTTCACGCAGCTGCTGCTGGCCGATGAGATCAATCGTGCCAGTCCCAAGGCCCAGAGCGCACTGCTCGAGGCCATGGAAGAGCGCCAGGTGAGCATCGATGGCCAGACCTACGCGCTCCCCGAACCCTTCTTCGTGGTCGCCACGCAAAATCCCCACGAGCAGATCGGCACCTTCAGCCTGCCCGAATCGCAGCTCGATCGTTTCCTGATGCGCGTAACGCTCGGCTACCCCGATCCGGCCGCCGAGCGGCGGCTGCTGATGCATGGAGAGCGGCGCGAGCTACTCGAACAGGTCGAGTCCGCGCTCGGTGCAGCCGAGCTGCTGGCGGCCCAGCGCGCGGTGCGCGCGGTCTATGCGGGGCCGGCGCTGCTTGATTACGTGCAGGCACTGGTGGCCGAGTCGCGCCGCGTGCATGTGCTTGGCCTCTCCCCGCGCGCCGCGCAGGGCCTGCTGCGCGCCGCCCAGGCCTGGGCGTTGCTGGCCGAGGAACGCGCCGTACTGCCCGAGCATGTGCAGGCCGTGCTGCCTGCCGTGGCGGCGCACCGTCTGGTACGCCGGCAGGATGCCGGCGCGAGCAGTGGCGTTGAGCTCGCCGCCGAGTTGATCGCGGCGGTGCCGGTACCGGCCTGATTGACACTGCGCAGCCGCATCGGCGAACGCATGGCGCGCTGGGCGGGCAAGCGCCAGGGGCTCGATGCGCTGCCGCTGATACTCGCCTCGCGCCGTATCTATATTCTGCCCACGCGCGCCGGCCTTGGCTTTGGGGTGCTCGCGCTGGTCATGCTGCTGGCCGGCCTGAACTACGCCAACAGCCTGGCGCTGCTCCTGACCTTCCTGCTGGTGGCGACCATGCTCGTGGGCATGCACGATTGCCACGCCACGCTGCGCTCACTGCGCATCCTCGAGGTCCGCACTGGCGAATGCTTCGCGCGCGCGCCGGCCGCGCTGCAGCTGCAGCTCGAAAACGCTGCGCCGCTGCCGCGCCTGGCGCTGCAGCTTGAGTGCGGGAACGAGGCCGTCCCGCCCTTCGCGCTGGCGCCCGCCAGCCAGCGTGCCGTGCACTGCCATTTCACACCGGCGCAGCGCGGACGCGAGCGGCTGCCGCGCGTGCAGCTCTCAAGCAGTGCGCCGCTGGGGCTGTTTCGCGCCTGGACGTGGCTGCATCTGGAAACCGAAGTGCTGGTCTATCCCAGGCCTGCAGGCACGCGCGCGCTCCCGCACGGCGCCGCCGTGCACGTGGGTCTTGATCAGAGCGGCAGCAGCGGCGAGGAGGAATGGTCGGGCCTGCGTCCCTATCAGCCAGCCGATGGGCTCAAGCGCGTGGCCTGGAAACTGGTCGCGCGCGGTGGCCCGTTCCTGGTGGCGCAGTACCAGGGCGCCTCCGGCCCCAGCCGCCAGCTCGATTTTGCAGCGCTGGCCGATCTGGATACTGAGGCGCGCCTGAGTCAGCTGTGCGCCTGGGTGCTCGAGTGTGACCAGTCCGGTGCGCCCTATGGCCTGCGGCTCCCGGGCCGGGAGATTCCGCTCGGTGCGGGTCCCGCCCAGCGGCGCGCGAGCCTTGAGGCGCTGGCGCTGTTCGGCGGGCCCGCGCCGTGAGCCGCGGCGCGAAGGGTGCGGCGCCGAGCGAGCCGGAGGTCACGCAGACCACCGTACTGCTGGCGCTGCTGGCACTGCTGATGGCCACCAGCCTCAATGTCCATCATCTGGCGCTCTGGTGTCTGCCGCTCGCGCTGCTCGGTGCGGCCTGGCGTGCCTGGGTGTCACGGCGCGGGAGCGCGCGGCGCGCGGCCTCAAAAACCCTGCGCATCAGCATCACGCTGGTGATGATTGCGCTCGTGGTGCTGAACCTGCGAACCTTAAGCGGCCTGGCCGCCGGTGCCTCGCTGCTGGTCGCGATGATCACCGCCAAACTGTTCGAGATCCGGCGGCGCCGCGACTGGTATTTCATCGCTGGCGCGACGCTGTTCCTGCTGCTGACGGCCTGCCTCGATGCCCAGCAACTGTGGCGCCTGCCCCTCTATGCGGCCAACTTCTGGCTGCTCGCAGCCACGCTGCATGGCCTGGGGGCAGACGGGGAGCCGGTGAGCGCCGCGCAGCTGCTGCGCAGTGCCGGCCGCAGGCTGCTGCTGGCGCTGCCGCTGGCGCTGCTGCTGTTCGTGATTTTTCCGCGGCTCCCGGGTGCGTTCTGGGCATTGCCGCAGACCGAGCAGGCGACCACGGGTCTGAGCGATGAAATGACGCCCGGTGGCATCTCCGACCTGAGCGAATCCGATGCCCCGGCCCTGCGGGTGCGCTTCGAAGGGGCTCCGCCGCCCCCGCAGCTGCGCTACTGGCGCGGCCCGGTGCTGCATGAGTTCGATGGCTACACCTGGCGGCGCGGCGCCGGGCTGAATGGGCCGCCGCCGGCACTTAACTACAGCGGCACAGGCTTTCGCTACCAGGTCGCGCTGGAGCCCAACAAGTACCGCACGCTGGTGGCACTGGAGCGGGTCAAGACGCCGGAGACCTCGGTCGCGCTGATGAGCAGCGACTACCAGCTGTTCCATCCACACCCGGAAAACGCTCCCATCAGTTACACGCTCGAGTCCTTTACCAATGCCTTCAGCAGCGAGGCGCTGAACCCGCTGGCGCGCCGCATCGACACCACGCTGCCCCCCAAGCGCAATGCGCGTACGGTGGAACTTGCCCACAGCCTGCGCGCAGGCGTTGCCGATGATCGGGCCTACATCGATGCGGTCTTGAATCTGTTTCGCACTGGCGGCTTCACTTATACCCTCACGCCACCGCTGCTTGATCTGGACTCGGTTGACAGTTTCCTCTTCGGTACGCGCCAGGGGTTTTGCGGTCACTACGCCTCGGCATTCGTAACGCTGATGCGGGCAGCAGCCATTCCGGCGCGGGTGGTCACCGGCTACCAGGGTGGGGACTGGAACAGCGTGGGTCACTATCTGACCGTGCGCCAGTCGCACGCGCATGCGTGGGCCGAAGTGTGGCTGGAGGGCCAGGGCTGGGTGCGCGTGGACCCGACCGGCGTCGTGGCACCGCAGCGCCTGACACGCGATCTGTACGAATTGCTCGGCTTCGGCGCCCAAGGCGCGGCTGCACGGCTGCGCTCGGCGCCGTGGATCGGGCACCTGCTGCAGAGCTGGGAGGCGATGAATGCCTGGTGGCAGGATGATGTGGTGGGCTTTAATTTCATCAAGCAGTCCAGCTTTTTGAATGCGATCGGCCTGCATCCTGAGGACTGGCGCAGCGTCGCGCTGGTGCTCGGTGCGGGCAGCGCCCTGTGGTTTGCGTGGCTGGCCTGGACGCTGCGCATGCACTGGAGTGTGCGGCCGCGCGATCCGCTGGCGCGGGCGTGGCTGATCCTCGGACGCAAGCTTGGCCGCCTGGGCCTGGCACGCGCGGCGCACGAAGGACCGATCGCTTGGGGCGAGCGGATCGCCAGCAAGCGCCCGGATCTGGCGCCGCTCCTGCGCCCGCTCGTGCGCCGCTATGCTGACCTGCGCTACGGGGAAGGGAGCAATCTGGCTGAGGTGAGTGCATTCGGACGCGCGGTGCGCGGACTGCAGCTGGCGCGACGCCAGCCAGGCTGAGCATCTGCACCCAGGGGGAAGAGGATGTTTTCGTATATCTGTCTGGGGACCAACGATCTGGTGCGTGCCACGCGCTTCTACGATGCAACCTTGGGGGTGCTGGGTTACCGACGCTGCGACACCTCGGGCGAGACGCACTGGGAGGGCTGGCAAGGTTGGGGCACCTATGAGCAGCAAGGCGCGGTGCAACTGGCACTGTGGGTGTGTCGCCCATTCGATGGTCAGCCCGCGACGGCCGGGAACGGTTCGATGGTGGGTTTGGCGAGCCGCTCCTGGCGCGAAGTGCAGGAGTTTCACGCCACAGCCCTGACGCACGGCGGAACCTGCGAAGGCACGCCGGGCCTGCGCACGGAGTACAACCCGGATTTCTATGCCGCCTACGTGCGTGATCCGGATGGCAACAAACTGGCGGTCGTCTGTCGCGGCTTCACGCACGCGCAATCGGATCTGTAGCGCCTCGCATCGCGCCGCCGGCCGCCGTCTCAAAACTGCGTCGAATAATTGATGGGTATCCACCGATAGCCGCTGCCCTCGGCCTTCAGATGGCCGATCCCGGGAAACGAGAGGTGCG
>Ga0182030_10002052_pt1 | contig 42516 bp, 38 predicted proteins | sample 812S3MmetaG_FD_121299 | JGI IMG/M metagenome (GOLD analysis project Ga0182030, IMG submission 121299) | Permafrost microbial communities from Stordalen Mire, Sweden - 812S3M metaG (Illumina Assembly) | ecosystem: Environmental > Terrestrial > Soil > Wetlands > Permafrost | place: Sweden... | reverse complement strand
GTCGCCGGATCGTACTCCGCGCCCGTGGCCGATCCGCCGCCTTGTTCGAATTCAAACTGCGCTTCCCGATCCGTCGTAGCCTTGCCCGTGTCGCTCGCAAAATGCACGCCGGAGCCGTGGATTTTCAAGATGCGCCCCGGAGGCTTCGAGCCGTCTATCGGAATGCCCATTTCGATTTCCACCGCGCCGTCGGAGTACAGCGACTTGCCCGGGATATCGAATTCCGCCTGCGCGCTGTGGACCAGATCGTAAGCGGTACCGTCCTGATGGAACAACTGCAGCTCCACTCCATCCAGCTGCAATACCGAAGGAGCGCGCACCTGTTTGAAGCTCTTGGCGCGCACCGTTACCTTGGGACGATCGCCATCGCTCTGCGTATAGACCCAATCGTTGGCGCGTCCATCAATGCCCTTTTCCATCGGGGCAGGGGGAGGGATCGTGTCCCGTGCCAGCGCCGCCTTGCGTTGAACGTAAGTGGTGTAAACGGCGACAGCGATAAATCCAATGGCGGCCAGAATCAGCCACCGCACACGGCGCATAATTGTAATCTCTAAACTGCTTGTAGTCTCAGAATACCATCGCGGGCTTCGGCGCGCCCCAAGAATGCCAGAAACGCCCAATAATACAAGACGTCTCGCATATGCACTGAGTTTCGCCCGTGAGTTTACCAGTGAGTTTATTGGATGTCCCCTGCTATAATGACGAATTCATGTCCGACCTCAGTCCTGCTCTAAAGCCCGCTCTGAATATCGACGAGATCCGTGACATTCTCCCGCACCGCTATCCGTTCCTCCTGGTCGATCGAATCGAGGAATTGGAGCCCGAGCGCATCGTCGGCATCAAGAACGTAACGGCGAACGAACCTTTTTTCACGGGCCATTTTCCGGACTATCCCGTCATGCCCGGCGTCCTCATCGTGGAGGCCATGGCGCAAGTCGCCGGCGTCCTCGTATTGAACACGATTCCCGACCGCAAGAACAAACTCGTGCTACTCGCCGGCGTCGATGGCGCGAAGTTTCGCAAGCCCGTGCGTCCCGGCGATCAGTTGCGCATCGAAATGAAGCTCCTGAAGCGCAAGGCCACGCTCGCGAAGATGAGCGGCACCGCGACGGTCAATGGCGTTCTGGTCGCCGAGGCTGAGATGTTCTGCGTCCTGGCCGATCGCGCCTCACAATAGTACCCGCGATGCCGATTCACCCGACCGCCATTGTCGATCCCTCGGCCAAGATCGCGGACTCGGCCACCATCGGTCCCTACACCATTGTCGGAGCCGACGTCGAAATCGGCGCGCGCACGGAGATCAAAGCCCACGTGTTTCTTGAGGGTCCTCTCGAAATCGGCGAGGACAACGTTTTCTTCCCGTACTCCACCATCGGCGTCGCGCCGCAGGATCTGAAGTATCACGGAGAAAAGTCGCGCACGAAGATCGGCCATCGCAATCGCATCCGCGAGTTTGCGGCCATTCACCGCGGCACCGAAGGCGGCGGCATGCTCACCTCCATCGGCGACGATAATCTCCTGATGGCCTACGTCCACGTGGCGCACGATTGCGCCGTCGGCAATCATACGGTGATCGGCCACGCCGCCACGCTCGGCGGACACGTTGCCGTTTTCGACTGGGCCATTGTCAGCGCCGGGACCGCCGTGCACCAGTTCTGCCGCGTCGGCCAGCACGCTATCGTCGGCGGCTTCAGCGTCATCACGCAAGACGTTCTGCCGTTTTCGACGACGCTCAGCACGCGCGAAGTGAAAGTGTTCGGAGAAAACAAAACCGGCTTGGAGCGCCGCGGCTTTACGCCCGCAACGATCGCCGCGCTGCACAAAGCTCTGCGCCTGCTGACGCGCGGCGGACGCAATACATCGCAAGCCATCGAGCGCATCCAGGCCGAAATCGGCGATGTGCCGGAAGTCGGGCATCTGCTCGCATTCATCGCGCAAGCCGAACGAGGATTCCATAAATAAATGCCCATTGTTCACACCGGCGGCGCGCCTATCGGCCTCATCGCGGGCAACGGCCGCTTTCCGCTGCTGGCTCTGGAAGCCGCGAAGAAAGCTGGGATGGAAGTGGTCGCGCTGGGGATCAAGGAAGAAGCGTCGCGCGACATTGAGCAGCTGGCCGCGCGCACGTATTGGATCTCGCTCGGGGCGCTCAGCAAGATGATCGAAATCTGCCACGGCGAAGGCATCACGCAGATCATGATGTGCGGGCAGGTGAAGCACACGAAAATCTTTTCATCGATCGTGCCGGATTGGCGCCTGGTGAAATTGCTCGCCTCGCTCGAAACAAAAAATACCGACGGCTTGATCGGCGGCGTCCGCAAGATTTTGGCCGGCGAAGGCCTCGAGCTCGTCGACTCTACTCTGCTGTTGAAAGATTTGCTCGCGCCGGAGGGCCCGCTGACAAAGCGGGCTCCAAATGACGACGAGCGCCGCGATCTGGACTACGGCAGTAAACTCGCCTCCGCGTTCTCCGCGCACGACGTCGGCCAGAGCGTGGCCATCGCCGAACGCGCCTGCGTCGCCGTGGAAGCGATGGAGGGAACCGACGCGATGCTCCGCCGCGCGGCTTCACTGGTGAACGGCAAACCATTGCGGCTGGTGAAAGGCTCGCGCCGCCGGGAGCATCTTTTGTTCGACGTTCCCGTGATCGGCCCCGCGACCATCGCCGTAATGGTGGAGACCGACACAACCGCCGCCTCTATTGATGCCGGACGGACGCTGCTGCTCGATCGCGAAGAACTCATTCGCAAGGCGGATCAAGCCGGCATCGCGATCATCGCGCGCCAGCCTGCTGGAGAATAAAACTCGGCTTATTTTCCGATGTGGACGTAGCCGTCCAATTGGAAATCCACCAGCGTCGTAAGCGCCCATAAATCCAACTGAATCTCTGGCTGGATATTTTTCCGATCGATCTTGAACGCCATCACCGCTTGGCCGCATACCCGGAAATCCACGCCCGCCTTCTTCAGGCTGCGGATGATGGCGATGTTCGGATTGTCGTGCCCGTTGTTGCGAGCCTTGTAAGCTTCGTTATTCTGAATGATCTCCGTGCCCTTTTGGTGGAACACGACCGCGATCTTGCGATGATCCGCGGGCACGCCGTACTTCGCCAGCGTATTGATGTACCGCGCCGTCACCGCGAGCATCGGATTCACTTCGTCAATCGAATCGGCGGCAGTGCCCACGTCGAACACGACTTTATAAACGCGATTCGGATCGGGCAATTCCTGCGCGCCGAGAATGTCGCGCGCAACCTCGGCATCGGGAACTGGTAGCGCGAATTGCGCGAAGGTATTTCCGCCCGGCGTCAACAGCAAGAATGCACCAAATGCGAACGATCTTTTCATGAAGGTCCTCCAGAAAAATAAGAATTACTCTATCGAAAATACCACGCGTAGCGCGATCTACCGCGTAGGGGAATGCGCGAACAAGGGATGAGTCAACAGAGCCAGAGGAGTCTCCGGCTCGGCTTTCTTCGTCAAGCGAGCTTTCTTATCGAAGTACTCCTTGATCACGTCGCGCACAATCGGCGCGGCCGAGAATCCGTGCGAGCTTGCCTCCCACAGCGCGACGACGATGATCTCGGGATTTTCGCGCGGTGAAAATCCGACGAACCAGCCATTCTCTTTCGCCAAATCGCCTTCCGCTTTGCCGGATTTTGCCAGGTCCAGCGACACGCGCTGCGCCGTGCCCGTTTTCCCGCAAATCTCGATGCTATCGAGATGCGCCGAAGCTCCCGTGCCGCCTTCGTTCACCACGCCACACATTCCGGAGACCACCGCCGCGATATTTTCCGCCTGGAATTCTTCGCGCCGCGGCTCCGCTGCGACAGCTTCCTTTACCATGTGCGGCTTGTGCCACACGCCGCCGCTCACCATGCCGCCGATGGCCGAGGCCAATTGGATGGGCGTCACTGTCACCGCGCCCTGACCGATGGCCACGGAGATCGTTTCGCCCAGATACCATTTTTCGCGTTGCGCCCGCAGCTTCCATTTCCTCGAGGGCATTAAGCCCTCGGCCTCGCCCGGCAAATCGATCCCCGTTTTCTTGCCGATGCCCACCATGCTCGCGTAGTTGGAGATGTTATCGATCCCGACTTTGTCGCCCATGGTGTAGAAATACACGTCGCAGGAGTGGACAATGGCCTGATGCAAATCGAGTGACCCGTGCCCGCTTCTCAAATCGCAGCGGAAATAGTGATCGTAGAAGGTCGCCCCTCCATCGCAACGCACTCTGGCGTTCCGGTCGATCGTCCCCGTTTCCAGGCCCGCCAGCGCGACAATCGGTTTGAACGTGGACCCCGGCGCAAACTGTGCCTGAATCGCGCGATTCAGCAGCGGATTATCGTCGCTCGATGTGAGACGCTTCCAGTAATCGGCGGTCATGCGCGTCGCGAACGCGTTGGGATCGAACGTCGGACGGCTCACCATCGCCAGCACTTCTCCGTTCTGTGGATTCAACGCCACCACGGCGCCGCGTTTGCCTTCCATCGCTATTTCCGCCACGGCCTGCAGATCCAGATCGAGCGTGAGTTGTAGGCTCGCGCCGGGCGTCGCTTCCGTGCGTTCCAGAACCTCGCGCTCGCGGCCCATGCTATCGACCACCACGCGGCGCTGCCCGTCTTGTCCCGTGAGCTGATCGTTATATTGCCGTTCAATGCCCGCCTTGCCGACGATTTGTCCTTGTCCGTATTTTGCGAACTCGCTGGTATTCAACTCCGGATCGGAAACTTCGCCCACATAACCGATCACGTGCGCGGCCAGCCCATTTTGCGGATACAGTCGCTTTTCGTTTTGCACCAGCTCCATTTCCGGAAATGTGTTGGTATCGCGATGCGATTCGACGAAGTCCATCTCCTGGCGCGTCAAGTCCTGCTTCACCAGCATCGGCACGTAGCGGGGACGGCTTTGAAAGCGCTTCAGGCGCGCGCGCAGATCTTCGGGATCCATGCCGAGCCCCAGGGCGATCGGGTCCACGTGTTCGGGCTTCAGATTTTCGCGCGTCAGGAACAGACTGTAGGCCGATTCGTTATCGACGATCACGCGGTTATCGCGATCCAGCAACTTCCCGCGCGGCGCCAGCACCGGCACCGTCTTGATGCGATTGCGCTCGGCCAGCTGGCTGTTGCTCTCGGCGTCGCGCACCTGCAGCAGCCAAAAGCCCAGCAGCAGAAACAGAAAAATCGCGAGCGAGGCGTATTGGAACACGGCGATGCGTCCGTGCGCGAAGCGCGTATCGTCTTGCGCAAAGCGCCGCGGCGCCTGCTGCTGTTCCGGATTTTCGGGGTCGATGCCTGCCATAACACCACGGGGCCAAGGGGAGGAGCCCGGATCTTATTCGGTCACCTTCAGTTTATCGAACACATGGAACAACGGCACGGCGACCACCGCGTTCAGCGCGGCCACGATCAGCGTCGTCGGTACGTCGAACCCGATCATTTGCGAAAGCAGCGCCCGCGCCAGCACCCAGTAGAAAAACTGGTGAAAGAAATAAAAGAAGAAAGTGAGCACCATCCGTACGCCGCTGCTGTCGACGTTGAAGCGCAGTCCCGCCGTTGCCGCAAAGTAACCCACCAGCGTTTTAACAATGCCGAACATCCCCAATGGATCCGGCGAGAGCGAATCCTGCGCCAGGCCGATGCTCGCGCCATAGAACACGCCCATCAGGGGGGAACGCCGCATGAGCGAAAAGTAAATCGTCGCCAGCAGAGGAAGCTCCAGGTAAGAGAGATAGGAGTTCCAGCGGGGCACATACACGCGAAACAAGATGGCCGCCACGGCAATCGCCGCGACGGTGACTCCTCGATACGCCGCGCTGTTGCTCTTGAGCGTGGACTGGGGAAATTCTTCGCGGTAATCGCTGCCCGTCATGGCCATGGATTAGCGGGCTGCCGGCGCGGGAGCTTTCGCCGAAGATGGTCCCGTGGGGTCCGCTCCGCTTCCCGTCTTCCGGTAGCGCTCCATCAAGCGGTCCGCGTCGGTCATGCGCGGGCCAGTTTCCACCGTGGCGGGCGAGTCGCCCGGTTCCGGAGGCGGCGCGTCCAGCAAGTGCGTCGGCTCGGTGTCCGGCGCCGCGTCCGGCAGCGCGCGATGCACGCCATCGACAACGATCAGCACTTCCTCCAATCCGTTCCGCAAACCCTGCGGATCGATCTGAATCTCCTTGCGAGCTCTGCCTTGGCGCACCACCGTCGCGGGACCCACGGGCAGCCCTTTGGGAAAGATGCGGTCGTCGCCGGAGGTGTAAAACCACTCGCCCTTCTCCACGTTCTGTTCGTTCTGCACGTAATCCACAATCACAACTCCCGACGCCTGGCCCTTTACGGTGCCGTGGATGCGTGTCTTCTGCGAAAGGACGCCGGCCGCGAACGTGGGATCGGTAATCAGCAGCATGTAGGACGCCGTCGGAAAGACATTCGTAATCTTGCCGACAATGCCATCGGCAGTGATCACGGCCATCCCTTTTTCGATGCCGCTCTCCGTTCCGCGATCGACGATCACCACCTTCGCGCCCACGCCCGTCGTGTTTCCGATCACGTGCGCGGCCACCGTTCTCGACGCCGTGTGTTGCTGGAAGATGGCGAGCGTTTTCGCCCGATCCGCGGTGGAAAGCTCGTTGCTGAGAAACTGATTCTCCAGGCGGAGGCGGTCGAGCGCCGTCTTGAGCTGTTTGTTTTCCCCGCGCACGCCCACCAGGAATACATAATCCTGCAGGAAATGAGACACGCCGCTGCGGCTGGCCTCCATCGCACGCGCGATGGGCGTCACGGCGCTCACGGCCCACACGCGAATCAGACGGACCTCGCCGTTGCTCTTGATCTGGTAGGCCAGCAGCATCAACTGCGCCACAATCGCGACCACCAGCGCGGCCACGTTTCGGTACCGGTTGAAAAGCGCTTCCATTTATATTCCAGATCGCATTCCAGAGTCGCGCTCCTTCGCGCCGGACGTTGGCCCTCCGGCGTTGCGCGGTTCACGCAGCCTCGCGGCGAAACCTTTTATTCGATCGCGATCCGCCGCAGCAGTTTGAACTCTGTCAACATTTTCCCAGTTCCCAGCACCACCGAGGCCAGGGGGTCTTCGGCGATGGAGACGGGCAATCCCGTTTCCTTGCGGATGCGTTTGTCCAGATTTTTGATCATCGCGCCGCCGCCGGTGAGCACAATGCCGCGATCGCTGATATCGGCGGAAAGCTCCGGAGGCGTGCGCTCCAGCGCCACGCGAATCGCGTTCATGATCATCGCGATGCATTCGGAAAGCGCCTCGCGGATTTCGCTATCGTCCACGGTGACGGTCCTGGGGACGCCTTCAATCAAGTTGCGGCCCTTGATTTCCATGGTCAGCGGCTTATCCAGCTCGTAGGCCGAGCCGATCTGCATCTTTACTTTTTCGGCCGTGGTTTCGCCGATCAGCAGGTTGTACTTGCGCTTCATGTACTGCATGATGGCGTCGTCCATTTCGTTGCCCGCCACGCGCACCGAGCGCGAATACACAATGCCGGAAAGCGAAATCACCGCGACGTCGGTCGTGCCGCCGCCGATATCCACCACCATGTTTCCCGAGGGCTCCGTGATCGGCAACCCCGCGCCGATGGCCGCCACCATCGCTTGTTCCACCAGATAAACTTCACTGGCCTTGGCGTGATACGCCGAATCGATGACCGCGCGCTTTTCCACCTGCGTGATCTCGCTGGGCACGCCGATGATGATGCGCGGATGCACCAGCATCTTACGGCCATGCGCCTTCTGAATAAAATAATTCAGCATGCGCTCGGTCACTTTGAAATCGGCGATGACGCCGTCTTTCATCGGACGGATCGCGACAATGTTGCCCGGCGTGCGGCCCAGCATTTCCTTGGCTTCTCGCCCCACCGCCTCCACGTCGCCGGTAACCTTATTTAAGGCGACAATCGATGGTTCGTTGACCACGATGCCCTTACCGCGCGCGAAAACCAGGGTATTGGCCGTGCCGAGATCGATGGCAAGGTCGGATGAAAATAAGCTAAATAATGACCGGAGGTTCATAAAAACAGGCGGAGACGGGCCAGGCGACGCGTCCCATCCGAAGTTAACACAGCGGCCCCCAATGGGCAACTTGAGGTTTTATTTTCAGTTGTGTTTTCAATGATGTACGGGCGCGGACCGACGCGGTTTACACTGGAGCAAGTGATCGATAAAACAGTCGCCAGCGAAAGCCATGAGCGGAGTAATGAAGCCATGAGCGGAGTAAGCTTAAACCGCCGAACGTTTCTCGCCCTGCCCGCCGTTGCCCTTGCCGGCGCGTCTTGCAGCCGGCGCAGAAGCGGCACTGGATTTCGCGGCTACGCCTTTGTCGCCAATCAGGACAGCCACTCCATCGCGGCGATCGATCTGGAAGCGATGGCCGTCGCCAAGAACATTCCCTTGAGCGGAGCGCCTGTGAACGTCACCGCGGCTCTGAAGCGGCCCTTCGTCTATGCGCTCGCGGGGGATACGGGCACGGTCCACGAAATCGCACTGGATCGTTTAAATGAAACTCGCAAAGTAACGATCGCCACGAACGCCGTCGCCATGCAGATGTCCGCGGACGAAAGCGCCGTCTATGTGCTGGCGCGCGAGCCTCGCACGTTCGTGCGCGTGAACCTCGTGACGCTAACGCCCGATTTCAAAATCGCTCTCACCGATGACCCCATCGATTTCACGCTATCCCCCGATAGCAAGATGGACAGCAAAATCGCGGCCATCACGTTCAAGAGCGGCCTGCGTCTTGTGGACCTGGAAAAGCGCAAGTTGTATGCACCGCTTGGCGCCGGGGATTTAGGCAGTGTGCGATTTCTCGCCGATGGACACACGCTGATCGTGGCCGATCGCGGCGAACGGCGTCTGTCTGCCTACGATGCAACATCTTTAGGAGAACCCGCTAACGCAGGTGGCGCGCAGCTCATCACCCATCTGCCTCTGGCGATGCGTCCCGATAATTTGTGTTTCAACTCCGACGGCGGGCAGTTGTTCGTCACCGGCGAAGGCGCCGACGCCGTGGCGATTGTGTTTCCTTATCGCACGCCGGAGGTCGCGGAAACGCTGCTCGTCGGCCGCAATCCCGGACCCATGGCGGCATCGAATGCGTTTCTTTTTGTAGCGAGTCCTTCGGCCGGCGACGTTAGCATTTTGGAAATCAGCACGCGCAAAGTGGTTGCGGTGGTTTCCGTCGGCAGCGATCCCGGCTTCATCACCGTTACGCCGGACGATCAATACGCGCTGGTGCTGAATCGCCAATCGGGCGACGTTTCCGTGCTGAGGATTGCCACGATTACGAAGACTCGCGATCGCCGGGCGTCATTGTTGACGGTAATTCCCGTTGGATCGAAACCGGTGAGCGCTGCGGTGAGGGCCGTGTAGGTATCAGCCCACGTGTATCACTTCGCGGTGACGAACGCGAGCGATCGCCGCGAGTATCTCCGTTTCCATCGCCTTGTAGTAAGCGAGTCGATTCTTGGGCACGTGCGCAACGATCACGCCGATTCGATAATGGTTGAGATTCTGCTGATGCTCTAGCTTGCCATCGATCGTGAACAACACGTCGAACTCATTTTGAGCGGCGGCCAGCAGCGAGCCGTCCGAATAGGCACCCCAGCCCTTCTCATGAACCGTGGCAGGTTGATGATCGCTGAGGATGTTTTTAACCCTAGGGTCTACGCATTCGTCAATGAGGACGCGCATTCGAGAACTTGTGAATTCGCTAGATCCAGCACGGCAACCGCGCGTTCACGAGTCACGCCGGGGTACAGTGCCAGAAATTGATCCAGGGTTTCCCCGCCTTCCAGAAAATCAATCAGGCTTTGCACGGGCACACGTGTATCGCGAAAGCAGGGAGTACCGCTGATGCGCTCGGCGCTCACCCACACGGCATCTTCGAGTTTGGCTCGTTGCTCGGCGGTCACGATACCAGGATAACAGGCAAACAATTACACCACTCTCAACGCGTCGCTCGGGAACTCCACCACCCACGTGCGAGTTTCTTTCAGCCGCTCATATTCCCCGCGCGAGATGTTCACGCGTATGCCGCTGGCAAGCGCGGGACTGGTGAATTCCATCCGCAATCCATGTGGACGTTCGACCACGCGCGAAAGCTCCGCGGGAATTTGATTCGGCCCCGGCTTGCCATCCCGTGCGGCGGCCGAAAGCTGTTCGGGGCGGACGCATAACGTCACGCGATCGCCCTTCAAATGACCTTTGAAATAGGGCCCGTTGAGCTCGAATTCGCCCACACGCAAGCGGCTGATGTCGCGTCCCGGATCGAGCGTCAGGATCTCGGCTTCGATCAAATTGAAGGCGCCCAACAAACGCGCCACTTCCAGATTCGCCGGCTCATCGAGAATCAATCGCGGCGTGCCCTTCTGCACCACGCGGCCTTGATGCACGATCAGCATCTCTTCGGCGAGCTCGAAGCATTCGGCCAAATCGTGCGTGACCAGTAGCATTGGCGTTTTGAAATCTTCCTTCACGCGGCGCAGTGCGTCGTAAAGTTCGGCGCGCAGAGGAGCATCGAGGCCCGTCGCCGGTTCGTCGAGCAATAACATTTTCGGCTCGCCGATCAGCGCCCGCGCGATGGAGCAGCGCTGGCGTTGTCCTCCGGAAACCTCGTGCGGACGGCGGCCCGCGGCCTCGGTTAAACGGAATTTCTCCAGCATGTCCACCACCCGGCGATGGCGCTCCAAACGAGGACGCCGCTCGGCGGCGAACGCCAGATTTTCGCGCAGCGTCATGTGCGGGAACAACGCGTAATTCTGAAACACGTAACCGCAGTTGCGTTTTTGCGGAGGCAGACAAACCTTCGTTGCCCCGTCGTACAGAATTTCGTCGTCCAGCATGACGCGTCCCTCGTCCGGCTTGACGAATCCCGCGACGGCGTCCAGCATCAACGTTTTTCCCGCGCCGCTGGGGCCGAAGAGAACCGTTACGCCCTGCGTCGCCGCGAATTCCACGTCCAGCGCGAAGCCCGCCGAATCCGGCCGGGGCGCGAATGTCTTGCGAATGCGCGCGGAGAGCATGTTATGTTCGAGGCGCTCCGGCGGGAGTCAGGCGATTCGCCAGCGTCAGGATCAGCAGCGCGACCACGGAAACAACCAGCACAAGAATGCGAGCGGTCGCCCCGTCGCCCGATTCCACGGCATCGTAAATCGCCACGGCAAGGGTCTGCGTTTTTCCGGGGATGTTGCCCGCCACCATCAGCGTGACGCCGAAGTCGCCGAGCGAGCGCGCGAACGCCAGCGCCGTCGCCGCCAGGATCGAACGTCCGGCCAGCGGCAGACTCACGCGAAAAAAAAGCTTCAGTTCCGAGGCACCCAGATTTCGCGCTGCGCGTTCATAACTGCGATCGACGCTCTCCAGGGCCGCGCGCGCCGATTTCACCAGCAATGGAAGCGCATGCAGCAGCGCCGCCACCACCGCGGCTTTCCACGTGAACACCAGCGGCGAGCCGAATACCTCTTCCCACAATTTGCCGATGGGGCTCGCGCGGCCGATCAGCACGAGCAAGTAGTAACCGAGCACCGTCGGAGGCAGAACCAGCGGCAGCGTCACCGCGGCGTCCAGCCAATCCTTGCCGCGGAATTCGCGATTGGCCAGCAGGTAAGCGATCCACAAGCCGCCGGCGAGTGCGAGCGCGGTCGAGAGAAACGCCACGCGCAGACTCAGGCAGAGAGGGAACCAGTCGATATTCATAGGGACCGGGAAGTCCGCGAGGTGCGGATGGACAATTATAGCGAGTTCCCCCGCTGTGCTGATAGCACGGCGATGTAAATTGATTTCGCGGCCCATCTTGCCGATATCTCGAATCCACCGTTTGCGTGGAAGAAATTATCAAGTTGACCGGCATGGCGTGAGGAACGGGGGGCGCTCCGCGGAGCTGCTGTGCTTACAAAGGATCGCGTAGCTCGAGTCCGGACACAGTGACGAAGTTCTTGTCGTGACTCCACAGTTCGCGGACGCCCGCCTCCGTGCAAATCTGGGCGATTTGCAGATCGAAGATGCGGTGTCCGCGAATGTCCAGAGAGACCGCGAGATCCGCGACCTGCGCGGCGGTTTTCGACGTCGGGCAAAACACGCGGGCTCCGGCGGCGGTGAGGTTGGCGAGAAACGCGCGGGCCTCGGTGGGACGCGATGGCCGTCCCGCGGCAGCGGGGTGTGTGGCGACGGCCCAAAACTCGGCGAGGCAGGGAAGCGCGAAGCCCCAACCGCGCTCGTGCTGCGCGGCGAGTTCGATGGCGGCGCGGGCGCGGCGGTGCTGGGGACAGCGGGAGAGATGCGCGTAGATCAGGATGTTGGTGTCTAATGCGATCATGCGTACCGGTTACAGAGCGCGATCCCGCAGCAGGCGTTTCATGATAGTCTCGCGATCGGAGACGTCCCAATCCTTAGGCGGACCACCGGGAACAGTGACCCATTTGATGGCCGGGCGCTTCTTCTTAGCCCTAGCGGATTGATTCAGCTCGTGCCGCAGGCCGCTTTCCAGGAGCGCGCGCAGCGTGGTGCGGCGCCCAGCCGCGAACTGCTTGGCCTGGATGAGGAGATCGTCCGGAAGTTCGATCGTGGTCTTCATACGGGAACCCATATTACCATATATATGGGTAGGCCCGTCGTGCGGGCGATGCATTTGATGAAAAGTAGATTCCTCGTCCCGCGCTGGGGATCGGGACGACGAAAAAGGGTCCAGTTATGGGGCGATAACATACTTTATCGTCTAATAAAAGAGGAACGAGTTCGATTTAGGGCGGCTATCCTAAGAGCCTCCGTACGGGTACGAACGCCAGCGAAAACGCCGCAGCGATAAGCGATACGCGGTTTTTAGCGAAGGCGCTGACGGCCGGCGGACCGGGCCTCCGAAGAACCAACCATTGAGCATCAATAAGCTGCATTGCAATAGTAGTTAATCGTCACGGGGCCGTTGACGTTAGAAACGTCAGGACTTTTATTGCGGATGGTCACCTGCGACATCCAGCCGAACCCAGTTTTACCGTCGCTAGCAGAGGTGTCAATAGCCAGGCCGGAGACCGAGGCTAAAGTGGCAACGGTTGCCATCGGATAGTAAGTGTTCGTCAGCAAGCCGGTGCTGGCGGTCGTTGGCGGGCTATAAAGCACACCGTTCAACGGCGATGCCGTTAGGCCGGCGATTTGGTTCAGCCGGCCGCCGCCGCCGGTGAGGTCGTTGAAGGAAACCGGACCGGCAGATTGCAGCGCGGTGATATGGTTCACGTCGGGAAAGCCGGTGTTGACGTCACTGATCGAAATAGAGCCGGTAGCAGCCTGCAGGCTGATTTGGTTCAGATGGGCATTGCCGACGGTGATGTCGCTGAAGAAAGCCAAACCGGCAGGTTGCACGCTGGCGGCATGGTTCGCGTCGAAAAAACCGGCGATGACGTCGCTGACCGAAATAGAGCCGGCAGCAGGTTGCAATCCGGTGATATGGTTCACGTCGAAAGAACCGGTGGCGACGGCGCTGATCGAAATAGAGCCGGCAGCAGGTTGGATCTGCGAGCTGCCGGTCAGAGCAGAAACTGCCGACGTCGAAGCGTCCGTCGGACCGCCGAAAATAGCAAAGCCGGAACCGGAAATAGGTGCAGTTATCGTCGGGTTTATCGAGCCAGATGAAACGCTGTAACCGCTAAGGCCGAATTCGGAAATGTGCAGCGCCCCCTGGGAAAACGCCATACACGGCAGCAAGGTTAGTGTAAGAAATTTCATTTACTCCCCTTCCCATCCCCGGACTTCTCCGCGATGCCGCCCACCGAATGACCGTATTCGATATCCACGTTGCCGCGGACATCGCTCACGTCCGGGCTTTGTATGCGGTAGGTCGTTTGTGTGCCCGAATGGGCAGATGAGGCGGACGCGGAAGGCGGAGCCGCTACCTTTTCCGACAAGCTTTTCAGCTCAACTTCATCGGCCGCGTACTTAATCCGAACATCACGGGTAACGCGGCTGATGTCCGGACTCTGAACACGGTAGGTCGTCTGTGTGGTCGGGTGCTCGGATGGGCCAGATACAGAGGCTGCGGAAACAGCTTCCACAATTGCGGCTGCTGGTACAGGAGGTGCAACCTTCTTAGTGGTTCCAGTGGGGACACTAAAGATACAGCCGAGGACAGTGGCATAGAAACCGACGGCCCTTGCGAACGGCGTGTCAAAAAACCTTTTCTTATGAGGTTTCAAAATCTAAATCCTCTACTTATATCATACCATCGTCCAGTGCCGTACTTCTCCTTATATTCCCCCGCCCCGTTCCTTGCAGACCCGTCGAGGGCTGTTGCGCGTTTGGAAGCTGGACCGGGTTGGGCCGCCTATAATCCCGCGTTATGTCGCCTATGATTCAGCTCGGAGACCAAGGGAACGTGCAGCGTGCTGAACTCTCCTACTTCAACTTGTCCGCGACCTTCGCGATCCCGGCTTTGGCCATGTTTTCGTCTTCGTCCCAGTTAGGGCCGCCGCTGACGGCGATGGCGCCGATGGTGTCCTTATCCACGATGATCGGCATTCCGCCGCCCATGTCGATGGTGCCCGTGACGGGAGGATTGGGTTCCGTACCCTCGAGGAGCGGCGTAGGCATGGCGGTCTTCTTGGACCATCCCTCGACAACGTCCTTGGATGGGCGGCGATAGACGAGAGCCGTGTAAGCCTTCTTATGCGCGACCTCCGATCGTTGGAGGCTGGCTCCGTCGTCCTGCAGTTCGATGATGGTGCGGCCGGTGGCGTCGAGCACGGTAATGGCGCATTTGTAGTTCATCGCACGGCATTTGTCGAGAGAGCCGTGGGCCATGGCGAGCGCCATGTCGAGCGAGAGTGCTTTGTGCGTGATGAGTCCCTGATCGGCGGCACGCAGGGCGGGGGCCAGCGGTGACGTGAGGAGCGCGGCCAAGGCGACGAACGAAGTAGCTTTGAGCATTTCGGTGGTTCTCCTTTGAAGAGGTGCGATTGATATCCTATCTTATTTTCGTTGTGGCGGATGGGTCGATATTGGAGTGTCGTGCGGTGCGCTTCGAAACGAAAAGCAGATCCCTCGACTTCGCTCGGGATGACAAACGTGGGAGTTGGCGTGAAAGGTGGATGGTTGCCAGCTCATTGATCTTCGCGGTTCGGTGGACTGCGACCCCGCTAGAATGGACCTGTGAAAACATTCTTTCTCGGAATGCTGATGGGGTGGATCATTCTGCCGGCGGCGGTGTTTTTGTATCTGCGCTTCGGATACGTGCCGGTGGCGGTGAATGGTCCGGTGATCCCTCTGGAGCAGTTGCTGGCGGGCGCGGCGATTGAGGCGAAGATCGCGCGCGAGGCTCCCACAGAGGAGGGGTTGTCGGCGACCGAACCGAATTTGCTGGCCGGCGCGAAGATCTATCGCGAGCAGTGCGTGGAGTGTCACGGGCTGCCGGGTGGTACGAAGAGCGTCGCGGCCAAGGGAATGTTTCCGGACCCTCCACAGTTTTTCGAACGCAAAGTGATGGGCAACGATCCGGTGGGCCAGAACTACTGGGTGGTCGCGAACGGGATCCGGCTGACCGGAATGCCTGGCTATAAAGGATCGCTGAGCGAGGAGCAGATGTGGCAGGTGAGCCAGTTCCTGTCGAAGAGGGGAAAGCTGCCGGAGAGCGCGGAGAAACTGGTGGCGTCGCCAGCGAGTTCGTCGCCCGTTCATTGACATTCGCAGTTCTGTGACTAGCGGCTTATTCTTTTGCGTCAAGTCCTGCCCCAACGCTCCGTATCGGACCCGAGCCGCGACCGCAGGGAGCGGTTTACGTCTGACGCTTTCTCAGCGCCTGACCCTTTTCGCCCCAACCCTTCTGCCGTCATCCCGATCCGGCAGAGCGGGACGAGGGATCTGCTGTTTCTTGGTCCACGCGAAAATGTCCGACCCACGGCCAACAAGTGTGACGCGCTGTGGCAAATTGTCCCAATGCATGATTCCCGGTTCAGGGATTCCGAATTCCGAAAATCATATATCGCGGCATTTCTTCGGGGAAAGTGTCATACTTTTCAATAGGTAACCTGCGATTTCCATTGGTCATAAACGTGCAAATGATTTCGGCGGGTTAGTGTCTTTGCCGTATTAGCGTGTTTGGTGGAGTAGTGTCTCAGGGCGTCTGATGAAGGAACTGAAGCAACAGTTCGCGAACGCTTTGCTGGTGATTTTCACGGTGGCGCTGGTGGTCGCCGCGGCGATTAATTTCCAGCAGCAGAGCCGTTTTCATCTGCCGGACGACGGGATCACGTGGCTCGATCAGCAGCACGGGGCGGGACAGAATTCGTCGATCACGGCGCTGTACGTCGCGCCGGGGAGTCCGGGGCAGAAGGCGGGCATCAAGACCGGCGACGAACTGGTTTCCATCGCCGACGTGCCGGTGCAGCAATCGGAAGACATCACGGCGATTCTCGCGCGGCTGGGCGCGTGGAAAAAGACCGACTACAAGGTGATGCGCAATGGCGTGGACGTCACGTTCAACGTCATCGTCGGCGAGGCCGAGAGGGATTCCACACTCACGTATCAATACGCCGTGGGGCTGGTGTATCTGGCGATCGGCTTGTTTGTCTATTTCCGCCGCGTGGGAGCGGCGCGCTCGCTGCACTTTTTCCTGCTGTGCCTGGCGAGCTTCGTGCTTTCCACGTTCCACTATTCCGGCAAGCTGAATAATTTCGACAAGGTCATTTATCTGGGAAATCTGGTGGCGGGATATTTGGCGCCAACTTTATTCCTGCATTTCTGCTGCATTTTCCCGGAAAAGCAGGCGTGGATTCGGCGTCGCGGCATGTTCGCGCTGCTCTACGCTCCGGGAGCGGCCGTGCTGGCGGTGCATTTGGCGTTCGTATATGGATATATGTGGACCGCGTCGCCGCTGCTCGAAACGCGCTGGCTGCTGGATCGCGTGTGGCTCGGATTTTTGAGCGTGATGTATTTGGCGGGAGCGGCCGTGTTGAACGTGCAACTGCGGCACGCCGACGATCCCATCGTGAGGCGGCAATTGGTGTGGTTGCGCAACGGCGCGGTGATCGGGATTCTGCCGTTTACCTTGTTCTACGTGGTGCCGTTTATCGCCGGCGTGGTCCCGACTCATGCCATGAACTTGGCGGTGCTCTCGCTGCCGTTCATCCCGCTGACGTGGGCCTACGCGATCTTGCGCTACCGGCTGATGGACGTCGACATCATCTTCCAGGAAGGCTACGTTTATACACTCGCCACGCTGTGCGTGGTGGGCGTGTTCTACGGGCTGGTATTCTCCGTGACGCGCGCGGGAGAGTTGAGCGGCACGGCGATGGTGGCGCTGATTCTGATCGCCGCGTTCGTGTTTCAGCCGATCCGGAATTGGATACAAGAGCAACTGGATCGCTACTACTTTTACAAAGACCGCTACGATTACCGGCGTACGCTGATCGAGTTCGCTCGCGAGTTGGGATCGCCCACGGATCTGGACGAAATGCTGGAGACGGTGGCGGACCGATTGGTGAGGACGCTGGGCATCCGGCATGTGGCGTTCTTTATTTACGATGAGCAGGAGAAGGAATTCCAGTTGGAGCTCGCGAGCAATCGGCAGGGCAAGCAAACCAGCCAAGTCCCTTATGGACTGGAGCTGAGCTTTTTGGAAGTGCAGCCGACCAAGCCGTATTTGTTTTTCGAGCGTACGCGCAACCTGCTGGACGTGATTTCCAACGATTGGCCCGTCGCGGTACGGAGAACCATCGGCGAGCTGGATCTGACGTATTACCTGCCGTGCGCGGCGCGCGGCCGGACCATCGCGTACCTGGGCGTAAGCCGCACGGAATCGGGCGATTTCCTTTCGAGCGACGACGTGGAGTTGCTGGTGACGCTGTCGAGCTACGTCGGCATCGCGATCGATAACGCGATGTTATACCGTTCGCTTGAACGCAAGGTCGAGGAATACGAGCGGCTGAAGGAATTTTCGGAAAACATTGTGGAGTCGATCCACGTGGGAATTCTGGCGGCGGATCTTGACGGGCAGGTCGAGAGCTGGAATCCGCAGATGGAAAAACTCACGGGCATCGGGCGCGTGCGTGCGGTGGGCCGCAACTTGAAAGAACTGCTCGACGAAGACTTGTACGACGAACTGGTGCGCGCGGGAGCAGGCGAAGGCATTCACAATATTTATAAGCTTCCGATGAGGGCGCCGGGGAGCCGCGAGGCGACGTCCGCCAGCGCGGCAAACAGTGCCGCGACGAATATTGCGGTCAATATTGCAGTCGCGCCTCTGGTATCGAAGGAAGGTTCCAACATCGGACGCCTGATCATTTTCGACGACGTGACGGATCGCGCCGAGATGGAGCGCAGGCTGGTGCAAACCGACAAGCTGAGCTCCATCGGGCTGCTGGCGGCGGGTGTGGCGCACGAAGTGAATACGCCGTTGGCCGTGATTTCGACCTACGCGCAGATGCTGGCCAAGCAGATTGCGGGCGATGCGGAGAAAGCTCCGCTGCTGGAGAAGATCGCCAAACAGACGTTCCGCGCGAGCGAGATCGTGAATTCGCTGCTGAATTTTTCGCGCACCTCGACCACGGAGTACGCGGGCGTGGATCTCAACAAGGTGCTGAGCGAAACGCTGACGCTGATCGAGCATCAATTGGTGAAAGCGCACATCGAAGTGAAGCTGGGCCTAGAGGAAGAGCTTCCGCGCATCAAGGGGAATCCCGGCAAACTGCAGCAGGTGTTTTTGAATTTGTTTCTCAATGCGCGGGACGCGATGGAATCGGGCGGCGTGTTGGCGGTGAAGACGAACGCCGGCGACGGGTTCGTGCGCGTGACGGTGGCGGATACCGGATCGGGGATTGCTCCCGAATATCTGACGCGCGTGTTCGATCCTTTCTTCACCACGAAAGCGGCGCGGCGCGGAACCGGGCTGGGGCTTTCCGTCAGCTACGGCATCGTGAAAGAACACAGCGGCGAGATCGAAGTGGATAGCGAAGTCGGCGCGGGGACGCGTTTTCATGTGATCTTCCCGGAGATGGCGGTTGCGAAAAAAGCCGCGGTAGCGCCTGAGCTTCCCATCACGGTCCCGGTGGCCGGTGATCCGCAGACTGCTCCGCTGCGTGTGTTTTCCACGAATGCGGTTGCCTCGAGTACTTTTTCGAGCACGGTGCCGGCGACACAGAGCGGTGTTGTCGCGAGAGTCGATCCTTTTCTACGTTGATTCCTTAAATCCTACGGTGATTCATTAAATGTCCACCACGCTTCCCGAGTTGCCACCGGATATCGCCGACGAGAAAATTTCTCGCGGGTCGATTCTTGTGGTGGACGACGAACCAGACATCCGCGAAAGCCTGGAGGTGCTGCTGACCTCCGAGGGCTATCGCGTGACGCTTGCGCCGAACGCGACCGAAGGGCTGAAGCGGATGGAGGCGGCCAACTACGATCTGGTGCTGCTCGATCTGATGATGCCGGATAAGAGCGGCCTCGAAGTGCTGGACGAAGTGCGCCTGAAGGATCGCGAGACGCCCATCGCGTTGATCACGGCCTATGGCTCGGTCGAGACGGCGGTCACGGCGCTGAAGCGCGGCGCGAACGATTATTTTTCCAAGCCGTGGGACAACGAAAAGCTGGTGATCGAGATCGGGCGCATGATCTCTAAGCGCCAGCTGGAATCGGAGAACGCGCACCTCAAGCGGGCGCTGCGCGAGCGCTCGAGTTTCCCGAATATCGTGGGCAAGAGCGACCGGATGTTGAAGATCCTGGATCTGGTGGCGCAGGTCGCCGCCAGCCGCGCAACGATTTTGATCACAGGCGAAACCGGAACCGGCAAGGAGCTCATCGCCAACGCGATTCACGCGCATTCGGCGCGCGCGGATCATCCGTTTGTGCCGGTGCACTCCGGCTCCGTGCCTCCGGATCTGCTGGAGAGCGCGTTGTTCGGGCACGTGAAGGGAGCGTTCACGGGCGCGGTCACGGCGCGCAAGGGATACTTCGAGACGGCGGATCGCGGGACGATTTTCTTCGATGAGATCGGCACGATTTCGCTGGAGACGCAGACGAAACTGTTGCGCGTGATTCAGGAGCGCGAGTTCATGCCGCTCGGTTCCACCGAAACCGTGAAGGTGGATGTGCGCATCGTGGCGGCGACGAATGCGGATCTCAAGAAGTTCGTCGAGGAAGGGAAGTTTCGCGAAGATCTGTACTATCGCCTGAACGTGATTAATGTCGCGCTGCCGCCGCTGCGAGACCGGCGCGAAGATATTCCGCCGCTGGTGGAGCACTTCTTCACGAAGTATTGCCGTGAAAACGAGAAGCTGCTGGACGAACAAGGGCGGTCGCGGCTGGTGTTCGATCCCGAGGCGATGCAGGTTCTGATGGATCACGCGTGGCCGGGCAACGTTCGCGAATTGGAGAACGTGGTGGAGCGCGCGGTCGTGCTGGCCACGCAGCCTCCGGTGCCGGCATCGGTGCTGCCGGAGCATTTGCTCGAAGCGCGCGGATTGCGTATCCGGCGCGACGACAAGGGACATTTGACGGCCGATGCGTCGTTGTTTGAAATCGTGGCGGATTACGAGCGGCGCAAGATCATCGAGCAGCTGGAGGCCTCCGACTGGAGCCAGACGGCGGCGGCGGAAGCCTTGCGCATCCCGCTTTCGACGCTGAATCAGAAGATCAAGCGGCTGAACATCGAAGTTCGCAAACGCACTACGAACTAAATTTAGCGCCCGCTACAATCCTAGGTTGGCGCAGGTCAGCCGTTACAATCTTAGGCTGGCGCAGGCCAGCCGTTACAATAAAGATGTGCCGAAAGTAACCTTTTCAAATCTCAACCGGACCGTGGAGTTCGAGTCCGGAAAGCTGCCCTACGACGACCATGGGAAGCCGGAATCGCTTCTGGATGTCGCCATGAATTTCGGCATCACTCTGGAGCATGCTTGCGGCGGAAGCTGCGCCTGCACCACCTGCCACGTGATCGTCAAGGAAGGCACGGACGGCGCGCTCACTCCTCCCGACGAAGACGAGCTCGATCGCCTGGATACGGCGCCCGGGCTGACGCTGCATTCGCGGCTCGGCTGCCAGGCCATTGTGAAAGGCGACGTGATCGTGGAGATACCCGCGTGGAATATTAACTATGTGAGCGAAGGCGGAGGGTCCATGAACTTGGGCGATGCGATTCCACCAGCGAAGAGCCTGCCTCCGAAAGATATTGCGCACTAAACTCGCAAGTCCGCTCCCGCAAATCCGATCTCGCAAATAAAGCACCGACGCTTAGGGGTATGAATTAAGTATGATGCTAAGCGCCGGCGTGGGTCACTTTTAAGAAGCCAGTCCTGACACGGTCCTGCGTGGATTTCCCCACGGTCCTGCGGGTCGCAGAGTAAAATCACCAGCCGCTCAGGGTAAAAGTCCTAAACCTGCCTCGTCATTTCATTTACTTGCGATTCTGGTACTGTTTCATTGCCGCAATCGTAGTTCATAAGTGCAATTACCGTGCCACGCGTCTGGACAGCCGACCTGCTCGTGCAGTGGGCTGGAGTGGAGAGTAGAATGCAGAGGCAACCGTGATGACCATGGCTAAGACCCAACACATCCTTTTTCCGGTGGATTTTTCTGCGCAAGTGAATGCCGCGATTCCTTACGTGGCTGGGTTCGCCAGGCAGCTTGACGCGACGGTGACGCTGTTGAGCGTGGTACCTCCCATTTGGGCCGGTCGTGGCCCGAAACCTGAATATGCCGATGAGCTCGAGGTCAGCACCCGGAAACGGCTGGACGGGGCGCTGACGGTGGAGGTTCACGGGCTTCGGGTAGAGCGGGTAGTGGTTTCCGGCGATCCCGCCGAGGGCATCCTGGCTTATGCCAACGATCATCAGGTGGATCTGATCATGATGCCGACGCATGGTTATGGAACGTTCCGCAGATTGCTGATCGGCTCCGTGACCGCGAAGGTTTTGCACGACGCACACTGCCCCGTGTGGACGGCGGCGCATGCGGCGGAACATACCGGGGAGCATATGAACGAACAGGGCGCCCGGCGGGCTGCCGAGCGGTATGTTCCGCAGAAGATGCTTTGTTGCGTGGACGGAGGACCGCAGAGCGTCGAACAGATGCGCTGGGCCGCGGCGTTCAGCCATGAATTCGGTGCGCAGTTGCGGCTGCTCCATGTGGTCCCGCCGGTGGCGGACTGGGGCGTACTCGTCGGCGACCAGCAGCTCGAGGAAGAAGAGCGCGAAATGGCTCGAAAACGACTGCGTGCTCTGTGCGCAGAGGCCCGCGTTGACGCGCCGCTCGAGATCGAAGTGGGACGGATCGCCGAGGTCGTCGCCGCCCAGGCCGCTGCCGAAAATGCGGACTTGTTGATCATCGGCCGGGGAAAGATCGGAGCGACGCTCGGACGCCTGCGCACACACGCTTACGAGATCATCCAGCGCTCGGCCTGTCCGGTCGTCAGCGTGTGACCGCATAACGTCACTTCAGACTCATGAGGGTTTTGACGCAGCAAGATGCCGTTCGATCGGCAGAAGCGCCCCGATTCGAGCTAAAGTTCAATAATTCGACATGGAAGACGGATTGCATTAAGAAGAGGCAAGGAGGCCTTGATTATGCCGAGTTTCACACACATTCTTTTTCCGGTGGATTTCTCGCCACGCTGCGCAGGCGCCGCTCCCTTCGTGGAAGAAATGGGCCGCTGCAATCATGCGAAGATCACGCTGCTGACGACCGCGAATCCTTATTATCCGGCGGTGATGGAAGCGCCGCTGATTGATCCGCAAGAGATCCTGCAGGAGTTGAAGACGACGCTCGGCGAGACGTTCAAGGAAGACTTCCAGGGGATTGAAGTCGGCCGTATCGCACTGCTCGGCGAGCCGGCGCAGGAGATCGTAAATTTCGTACAGGCCAACGCGGTGGATCTGGTGATGATGCCGAGCCACGGGTATGGGCCGTTCCGTCAATTGCTGCTGGGGTCGGTGACGGCGAAGGTGCTGCACGATTGCGCCTGCGCGGTATGGACGACTGCCCACACGGGCACGGCCCCGGATCTGCAACATCTGGCACCGAAGAAAGTGATGTGCGCGGTGGACGGCACCGAGGACAGCGTGAACGTGATGCGTTTCGCGGCCGCGCTGGCGAAAGACTTGGGTGCGGATCTGCGGCTGACGCACGTGGTGCCCGGAGTGGAAGCGTGGCCGGACCGCCAGATGGATGTGGAGTTCGAAGAGCAACTGCGAGAGAACGCCAAACAACGGCTGGTGGAATTGCAGGCGACTGCCAGGGTCGACGTGCCGTCCTGTATCGCGGTCGGCTCCGTGGCCGATGCGGTGTCGGAAGAAGCCAAGCGCCACGGCGCCGATCTTCTCGTCATTGGTCGCGGCACCATCCACGGCACGTGGGGGCGACTCAAGACGCACGCCTACGGGTTGATTCGTCTGGCGCCGTGTCCCGTGCTGAGCGTATAGCGCAAATTTATTTGGGGCTCGCGGGCTGTGCGACCTGCGGCTCATGGCCGCGCTTGTAGACCAGAATCGAGCGGCGGTATTGGATCACCACCACGCCGTGCTGATTGAACCCTCGCGTCTTGACTTCCACCACGCCCATGTTGGGGCGCGATTTCGAAGGCCGCGCGCTGAGGACTTCCGTTTCCGCGTAGATCGTATCGCCTTCAAACAGAGGGTTGGGCAGACGGACTTCGTCCCAGCCAAGATTGATGGCGTGACGCGAAATATCGGCGACGGAAATCCCCGTGACCACGGCGAGCGTGAGCGTCGAATTCACCAGCGGCTTGCCGAATTCCGTCTGAGACGAGTAATACGCGTCGAAATGAATGGGGTTGGTATTCACGGTGAGCAACGTGAACCACGTGTTATCCGTGGTGCTGATGGTGCGTCCCAATTCGTGGCGTAAGATCGCTCCGGGTTCGAAATCTTCAAAACAGCGTCCCATGAAAAAGCTCCTTAGTCGTGCTTGAGGCCGAGCTCGGCCAGAATTTCCTTCGTGTGTTCGCCGAGCGCCGGAATCTTTCCCATGCGCGGCGGCGCGTGTTGCAAATTGTGAGGAGGCAAGAGCGCGGGAATCGCACCCACGGCCGAATCCGCCTCGGTCCAGCGATGGCGTGCGGCGAGCTGCGGATGCGCGACCACAGCGGGAATATCGTTGAGCACCGCGTTCGCGATTTCGGCGCGCTCCATGCGCTCGACAATTTCGGCGCGCGACAAAGTTGAGAAGTATTGTTCGATCCAGGATTCCAGCTCCCCGCGATTTTTCAGGCGATCTGCATTGGTCGCGTAGCGGGGATCGTCGGCGAGCGCGGCATTTTCGAAAACCGTTTCGCACAAACGCCGCCACTCGCGCTGATTCTGGATCGCGAACGTCACCAGCCCGTCGGCGCAGGTGTAAGCCCCGTAAGGCACAATGCCGCTGTGCCGAATGCCGACGCGTGCGGGAACGCGTCCGGCTCCCTGATACATGTACATCTGCGGCGTGGTCCATTCCACCAAACATTCCAGCATGGAAATGTCGATGCGTTCTCCGGCGCCCGTGCGCTGGCGCTGCAGCAGCGCCGCGAGGATCGAGGAATACGCGTACATTCCGGATGTGATGTCGGCCACGGAAACTCCGACTTTCGCGGCGGCTTGCGGAGTTCCTGTGAGGCTGACCACGCCGGATTCAGCTTGCACCAGCATGTCGTAGGCTTTCTTATCGCGGTAAGGGCCATCCGGGCCGTAGCCGGAAATGCCGCACCAAATCAGGCGAAGGTTGCGCGCCAGGCACGCCTCGTATCCGAAGCCAAGACGTTCCACGGCGCCGGGGGCGAGATTGTGCACGAAGACATCGGCGCGATCGATCAACTTGCCGAACGCCGCGCGATCGAAATCCTGTTTGAGATCGAGCACGATGCTGCGCTTGCCGCGGTTCAACCACGCGAAGTGGCCGGAGAGCGCGCCGTGCATGTCGCTATCGTAGGCGCGCGCGAAATCGCCGCCATCGGGACGCTCCACTTTGATGACGTCGGCTCCCAGGTCCGCGCACTGGCGGGAACAAAACGGCGCGGAGACGGCCTGCTCCAGCGCAACGACGCGCAGACCGGAGAGCGGAAGAATGGTTTCGGAGGAACGCATTTTCAATCGAGGCGCTTTCAAAACGAGCGCGGCATGCCGAGCACGTGCTCTCCTACGTACGACAGAATCAGGTTCGTGGAAATGGGGGCGACTTGATAGAGACGCGTCTCGCGGAATTTGCGCTCCACGTCGTAATCGGCCGCGAATCCATATCCACCGTACGTTTGCACGCACACGTTCGCGGCTTCCCACGACGCGTCTGCTGCCAGCAGCTTCGCCATGTTGGCTTCGGCGCCGCAGGGTTGGCCCGCATCGAACAAGCGGCACGATTCCCAACGCATCAGATCGGCGGCGCGAACATTCGTGTACGCGCGCGCGATGGGAAATTGAACGCCCTGATTCTGCGCCAGAGGCCGGTCGAAGACCACGCGGTCTTTCGCGTACTTCGATGAGCGGTCGATAAACCAGTAGCCATCGCCAATGCATTCGGCGGCGATCAGAATGCGCTCGGCGTTCATGCCGTCGAGGATGTAACGGAATCCCTTGCCTTCTTCGCCGATCAGATTTTCTTCGGGGATTTCGAAATTGTCGAAGAAGACCTCGTTGGTTTCGTGATTCATCATGGTGCGAATCGGACGCAGCGTGATCCCGGGGCCGGTGTTGCCGTTAAGCCCGGATGCGCGGAGATCGATGAGGAAAACCGAGAGGCCGTCGGTTTTCTTTTTGACTTCGGCGAGAGGCGTGGTGCGCGCCAACAGGATCATCAAGTCCGAGTGCTGCACGCGCGAGATGAAAACCTTCTGGCCATTGACCACATAGCGTCCGTCCTTTTTCGCGGCGAACGTTTTGATTTTCGTGGTATCTGTGCCCGTGGTCGGTTCAGTAACGGCGAACGATTGCAGGCGCAATTCTCCCGCGGCGATCTTGGGGAGATAGCGCTGCTTCTGTTCCGCGGAGCCGTGGCGCAGCAGCGTTCCCATCACATACATCTGCGCGTGGCACGCCCCGGAGTTTGCGCCGGAGCGGTTGATCTCTTCGAGAATCACGGAGGCTTCGGCGATCCCCAGCCCTCCGCCGTCGTATTCGGCGGGAATCAGCGCAGCGAGCCATCCGGCTTCGGTCAGCGCGCGGATGAATTCCTCGGGATAGGCGACCGCTTCGTCGATCTTCTGCCAGTATTGATTGTCGAAGCGTCCGCACAGATCGCGGACGGCGCGGCGATATTCTTCGAATTCACGGGCGCGCGGGTTTATGTCACGGCCGATGTCTTTCATGCGGGAAGAGAGAAGGGCGCGAACAGAGCCGCCATATCGCGGCAGGATTCCAACGTATGAACCGCGCCCAGTGCGCGCTGCGCGGTTGCCGCTCCAAAGCGAGGCTCCATCACGGAAACGAATTTCGCCTCGAGCTCGGCGGTGGTCACCGGATTTTCGGGATTGCCGCGCGGGAAATCGGCGGCGCGGCGTTCCACGTGTCCGTCGCGATACGTCACTGTTAAGCGCACGGGCCATGTTGCGGGATAACGTGCGGTCAAATCGTCGACGGCCTCCACATGAATGCGCGGGAGGAGGCTCGCGATGGCGGAATCCCGCACGCCGTCTTTCGAAAAACGAGAGTCGTCGAATTGTTCCAGTCCGCAGTGTCCTTCGGCGAGCGCGGCGGCCACGGTGTAAGCCAGACTGAAACGCGCCTTAAATGCCGTGGGCGGATTCGCCTCCTTCACGATGGCGAGACCGGGGCCGTAGGTTTCCACCTGAACGCTCTTGATATCATCGATCGGTCGGCCGGTATGTTTCCGAATATCGATCGCCATGTCAATCCCCGTATGCGTGTGCCCGCAGCAGGCATGCATCTTGTAGCAATTTTCGAGGATCTTCCAATGCTGGCTGAGTCCATCGACGAGGCGTGAGGCGTCGTGCGAATCGCTCATGGCGCGGAAGAATCCGCGATCGCCTTCTAAGATGCGGCTGGGCCCCGTGAATCCTTCGCGCGCCAGATCCGCCGCGAGCAGTCCGTTGAAGGCCGCCTTGCCCGGATGCAGAGGCTTGCTCATGGTTCCATCGGCGTTGAACTCCCACAAGCCCGCGGCCTGCGTGCCGGCGCTGCCCAAAGCGTCGGTCATTTGTCCGCGATCCAGTTTGAGGATCACGCCCGCGGCAGCGGCGGCGCCGAACGTCGCGGCGGTTCCCGTGGGATGCCAGAAGCGATAGTGGCTGGGATTCACGGCCTCGCCGATGCGCAGAGCGGCTTCGTATCCCAGTGCGACGGCCAGAAGAAACGTGCGGCCATCGGCATGTTCGCGTTCGGCGGCGGCCAGCGCGGCGGGGATGATGGGAGCGCCGGCGTGCAGCGTGGCCCCGCGATGGACGTCGTCCAGTTCGAGCACGTGCGAGGAAACGCCGTTGGCCAGCGCCGCACCTGCGGCGGAGGAACGGCCCAAGCCGAACACGGTCGCTTCGTCGGAGATTCCAAATCGCGCGACGATTTTCTGCATGGCGCGCGCCGGTACTTCGAAAGATCCGGCCATGCAGGCGCCCAGCCAGTCCAACACCGCGCGCTCGGTCTCCACGGGAACCGCTGCGGGTAGATCCTCAAATTTTGTCGTCGCTAGGAAACGGGCCAGTGCTCGCGTCAACCCACTATTTTCGCTGGAAAACGGACTGCCACGCAATGAGATCGTCTGTGCGGACGAGCGAAGAAAGCGAAGGTCCAACGAAACGAAGGGCCGATGAGACAAGCATTACGCGATGTCGGCGATGAGAAATCGTGCCGGTGTCCCCGCCGCCTGCGTCACGGCTTCGGCTGCAATGTGGCCGCTGCGCACGGCTCCCTCCATGGTGGAAGGCCAACCGGAGCGCGTCCAATCGCCCGCCAGAAATAAATTAGACACGGCGGTTTTCGCGACGGGGCGATGAGGCTCAAGTCCCGGGGAAGCGGAAAATGTCGCGCGAATTTCTTTCACGACGTGAGCTTTTTCGAGCTTGGCCTCAAGGACCGCGGGAAAGAACTCGGCGAGCTCTCGCAGTGCGAGCGCGATGACCTCGGCGCGCGGCGTCTCCACCAGGCCGCGCGAAGCGCTGACCACCAGTTGCAGATAGCGGCCATCGCGCTTGTTGAACATCCACTGAATCGTGCGATCGAGCAGCGTGGCGTGCGGCAGATTCGTGACGGGCCGGTCGAACCACAAGTGAATACCGGTGATGGGAGAATGCTCGAAGGGCGCGACGTCGATCGCGGGTTCAGGAATGACAGACGCGATCCGCTCGAAGGGCAGCGCGCTCACGTAGAAATCGGCGGTGTGTTCCTGTTCGCCATCGGGACCCTTTGCGAGGACGGAGCGCACGCGACGGTCGTCAATGTTCACGCGGGAGACCGGAGTCCGCAAATGCAGCCGCACGTTGCCGAAGCGTTTCCAGATTTCACTGCTGTAGAGTTCGCCAAGTGGCACGGCGGGAATGCCCATATGATAGGCGTCCGTTCGCGCAAGGAATCCCAGGCGGAATACTTGCAAACCATGCGCGGCGGCCATCTTGTCGAGCTCTTCGTTAATCGCGCTCACCAGAATTTGCCGCCAAAATCTTTCGATCGCCTGCGCCGGCTGCCTTTTCTCGCGCAGCCAATCGAGCATGCTGATGCGATCGAGATCGGCGCGGTTCTTCTCTTTTTCTATCGCCAGCAGCGCGCGACCCACAGCGATTTTTTCCGTGAAGCTCAAGAACGTCAGCTTCAGAAACGCTTCGGTAAAATGCGCGGGCGCAGGAAGCAGGCCGGATTTCAGAATGCTGCGGCGGCCACCTGGTTCGATGAACGTAAATTCCCGATGGAACGCGATATCGTGTTCGACGCCCAGTCGGCGGTAGAAATCCAGCAGGTTGACGCAACAGCGCAGCAGAATATGCTGGCAGTTATCGATGAGCTCGACTTCGCCCGCATTGCCGATTTCGTAGGATGTCGCGCGGCCTCCGGGAAAAGGGCGTCCTTCGAAAATAGTGACGGAATGGCCCGCGCTCCCCAATGCCGCTGCCGCGGAGAGTCCGGCCAGACCTCCGCCGATAACGATGACTTCAGACATGAAAAGAAGAAGCCCCAAGGCCCTACGTCAGTATGGCATCACGTCCGTATGGCAGCCGGGCACAAGTCGTTCGACGTTGGCGAACTTTAGCGTGCAAAAAGACGAATTTCGGGCGAGTTTATCGCACGCGAACGGGAGAACGCGATCGGCGGCCGCCTCCGCCTCCGTTGGTGAGATCGAGGGCGATCCACAAGACGATCGCGATAAAGAGGAAATCTGACGGTTGAAAATCCATGACCGCCCTCAGTATGCAACAGGTTCTGCGACTAGGCAAGTACTAAGGTGTTTAGTACTTTTTGTACAGCGAAAATGGTAAATCGCCCTACTTGCGCGCGTGACCGAGACGCCGGACAACATTTTCCATCAACCGCAATCCGCAATTGTTGTCGAGCGACAGAATCGACTCGGGATGAAATTGCACGGCCTCCATCGGCAACTCGCGATGACGCACGCCCATGATGATGCCGTCTTCGCTCTCCGCGGTGATTTCCAAAACGCTGGGAAGTTTCTCGCGGATGGCGTACAGCGAATGATAGCGGCCCACGCGGAATTCTTCCGGGAGCCCGGCGAACACGCCCAGGCCGTGATTGCGAATCAGCGACGGTTTTCCGTGCATGGGATAGTCCAGCACGCCGAGCTCGCCGCCGAAGGCTTCCACCATGCCTTGCAATCCCAGGCACACGCCGAAAACCGGAACGCCGAGATGCGCCGCGTGACGGATCAGCGCGGGCACGCCGAAATCCTCCGGACGTCCGGGGCCGGGAGAGACGAGAATCAGCGAAGGCTTCACCTGCTCGATCAAAACGAGAGGGAATCCCGAGCGATAGGTCATCACTTGCGCGCCGGTCTGGCGCGCATAATTCGCCAGCGTGTGGATGAAGCAGTCTTCGTTATCGACGAGCAGCAGTCGGACGCCCGAACCTTTATCCTGTTGGGGCGTAAATGGCGGGGCCGCGGGCTTTTCCGCATTAAAGGCCCGGAAGAATCCAGTGGCTTTTAACCAGCATTCGCGATCTTCGCTGGCGGGATCGGAATCGTAGAGCAGCGTCGCGCCCGCGCCATAGCGAGCCTCGCCGTCTTTCAGATGAACCGTACGAATGGCAATGCCCGTGTTGATATCGCCATCGAGCGAAATCATGCCGACCGCTCCGCCGTACCAGCCGCGCGGTTCTTTCTCCAGATTCTCGATCGCCTGCGCGGCCCACTTTTTCGGAGCGCCGATAATCGTCACCGCCCACATGTGCGTAAGAAATGCATCGAGCGAATCGAAACCCTCGGCCAGCGTTCCTTCGACGTGATCGACGGTGTGGAACAGCCCCGCGTACGATTCGATCAAACGCCTCCCGATCACTTTCACCGAGCCGGGCACGGCGATGCGCGACTTATCGTTGCGATCGACGTCCGTGCACATCGTCAACTCGGATTCCTCTTTTTTCGAATTGAGGAGCTCGCGGATATTGTCGGCGTCTTTCAATGGATCGCCCGTGCGGCGGGCGGTTCCGGCGATGGGACACGTCTCCACGCGGCGTCCTTCAATGCGCACGAACATCTCGGGCGATGCGCCGATCAACTGCTCGTCGCCCAGCTGCAAAAAGAATTCGTAAGGACTCGGGCTCGCGTGCTGGATCTTTTCGAACAGCTCCGATGGACTTCCCGAATACGATGCGCGAAACGTCTGGCGCAGCACCACTTCGTAATAGTCGCCGCGGCGCATGCCTTCGCGAACCGTCTCGACCTTGGCCATGTACTCTTCGGAGGTGTGATCGCTGACGGGCGCGGGCTGTGGCGCGGCCGATTTCTTTTTGCGCGAAACGCGAATGCGTTCGCTGGTATGCGAGAGTCCTGCGGTGGACACGCCAGCTCCGGCGAAATCGAACTGATAGCGTTCGATGTGCTCCTTCTTGCGATCCATGAAGAAGATGTCGTCGCACAGGAACAGGTGCAAATCTTTGACGTCGTGACGTGCCAGCTTTTGCTCGATCGGATCGAAATGCAGCAGCAGATCGTAACCGAAGGCGCCGACCAGCGCCAAGCGCGATGCGAGTGGGTGCTTGAATTCGTGCTGCAGTGCGCGTACCACGGAAAACGCCGACGGTTGCTTGCTGCGCTCCTCTTCAGGGAACAACGGGGGCAGCGGTTTCAGTTCGCCAAGCAGAGTACTGCCCTCTTTGGAGAATCGCTGCCAGTGGGGATGCGCCCCAAGCACCGGTTCCAGCATGGTGATCAGCGCTTCGCCACGGGCGTTCAGCGCACCAATCGTGACGTGTCGATTTTTAGCGATAATTTCAAGCGGCGGAGTGACGGCGGCCACATCCCAACGCGAATAGCGTCCCGGAAATTCGTAGCCCGAGGAAAGATAGATGCCCCTCTGCGTGTCGAGCTTTCTCAATAAACCATGCAGCCCGCGGCTGAAAGCCACGTTGGAAATCGTGCGAGTAACAACAATTCCGCTGGGCGTTGTGTAGGTTTCCGGGCTCATAAAGACTGGGGAAGGGGGCTTGCTTCGAGGATATCATTTTTGTAAACAAACCCTTTGTCAGTAAGCTCCTCAGTTTGGGCGCGACTGCTTCTTCTTCGCGCCGCGCGAGAGAGTCTCATACGAACTCCGCAAAAATTTCGTTGGATACCAGGATGCCGCGATCGGTGAGGCGCAATCGCGATCCGTGGCGTTCGGCGAGGCCATCGCGCAGAATATTTTCGACAACTTCCGCGAATCCATCTTGCGCGTCACCTTGCGTGTCACCTTGTAAACCAGGGGACGGTGCCATCTCCACGCCTTCGCGCAGGCGCAATCCCAGAAACCATTTTTCTCCTCGCGGATCGGCGGGGACGCGTTCGGCCGGAGGAAATCCAGCGACGTACTCCGCCGCGCTTTCCGGATTCTGCCAGCGAGCCTCGTCACCGAACGAATGCGCATCCGCGCCAAATCCCAGATACGGTTCGCGGCGCCAGTACTTCAAGTTGTGGCGCGATTCCTGGCCCGGTCTGGCGAAGTTCGAAATTTCGTAACGCTCAATGCCGATCCGTTTCAAACGCTCCGTGGCGATTTCATAGAACGTGGCGATCGCGTCGTCGCTCGGAACGTCCGCGGCTCCGTAACGAGGACCACCGGCAATCAGCTCGCGCCCCAAGCGCGAATCCTCGTCGATCTCCAACATATATACGGAGACGTGAGGAACTTGCAGGCGCTCGATCCAATCGAGCGATCGGTTCCAGCTGGCCTCGGTCTGCGTCGGTAATCCCGCGATGAGATCGAGATTCATATTCGCGATGCCCGCCTCGCGCAGCGTAGCGGCTTCCCGTTCGACAATTTCGGCGGTGTGCTTGCGGCCGGTTCGCGCCAGCTCCTGAGCGGCGAACGATTGCACGCCCAGGCTCACGCGATTGATGCCGGCGCGACGCCACGCCTCGGCCTTCTCGCGCGTGATGGTTCCCGGAGCGGCCTCCATCGTGGCCTCTGTCCAGTGCCCTTGCGCCGGAATCGCCGCAAGCAAACGGGCCAGCGCTTCGGGATCCATCTGGCTGGGCGTTCCGCCGCCGAGGTAAATCGTTTCCGGAGTCCACGGCCATTCGGTGTTCGAAATTTCCGAATGCAATGCCACGATGTACCGCGCTTCCAATTCGCGAGGCAGAACCCCCGACGCAAAATTGCAGTACGTGCATTTCTGTGCGCAAAAGGGATATGAGATGTATACGCCTGCCATACGGCTTACTGAAAACTAAAGACGTACCGCGGTGCCTAATTGCTTCCCTACCGCTTCGGCGATCAGGTCCACCAGCGTTTGGCCATTGGCGGCGAACGCGCCGCGCGCGGGGTCCCAATCCAGTTTGTGACTCTTCATATGCGCCGAAACCCAAATCTGCTTCACAGGAGCATTCGGGCTCACAACGAACTTCGCCGGAGGATTTTCAAACTCAATCGCCAACGCTCCGGCGTTGAAGTCGGCTTCGAACTCGTGTTCTTCCGTGGCGCGTCCCAAGCGGTTGTGCAAATCCTCGAGCGCCTCGGATGCGTGGGTCTGAAATTCTTTGTCGTCCATGGTTGTCTAATTGTATTTCGAATGCCGCCAACTTCAATTCTCGCTCATACCGATTCACTCGGCGGCGCGAATCGTCGCTGCCACCTCCGGTTAACTTTCTAGCAACTTTCATTCGCTGTGCTTCATCTGTTACGCTTGAACCGTTCGCCCTGTATGCAACCGGCTTGTATCCGCCACACCGACCTCCCCGGAACATCCCGGCTGTTTGCCGATTTCACCTATCATTTTGATCGAGTTGCGCGTTTTTACCGGCACGATCCGCACGATCCGGAGTCGTTGAAAAAGGCGTCAGCGCAGATCGATTACCCCGCCGACCGGCGCGCCGCGCTGGTTCGGGCGTTAACGGCTCAAAATAATTTGACGTCGCCGCTCAGAAGCGAATCGCTTCGGAAATTGGCTCAGCCCGGGACCGTGGCCGTCGTCACCGGTCAACAGGTCGGACTTTTCGGCGGCCCCGCTTACACGATTTATAAGGCTCTCACGGCCGCGCGACTGGCCCAACGGCTCAGTGACCAAGGTACTCCCGCGGTGCCGATTTTCTGGCTCGCGACGGAGGATCACGACTTCGCGGAAGTCAATCACGCGTGGATGTACGATGGCCGCAGCCAGTCGCACATGTTGCGCGCCGAGGCATCGGCCGCGTCGAAGGGCCGCCAGCGGCCCGTCGGATGGATTGCGATCGATCAGCCGCCTATCGGCGAGCTGAAGGAAGTCCTCCGCAACATGCCGTTCGCCGACGAAGTGATCGCGGCAGTGGAGCAGGCCTACGTTCCCGGTGCGACCATGGGGAAAAGTTTTCAGGCGCTGCTCGAAACACTCACACGAAATCTCGGGTTGATTTTTGTCGATCCTCTGGATCCCGCGCTGCGCGCGATTGCCGCTCCGTTTATCGAAAAGGCCGTGAAATCGGCGGCCGAGATCAAACCGAAGCTGGTCGAGCGCGACAAGCAATTGATCGACGCCGGCTATCACGCGCAGGTTCACGTGGATGCGCGCACGTCGCTGTTCTTCTTGTTGGAGAAGGGCGAGCGCGTTCCCGTGCGCCGCAAGGACGGCGATTATTCGGATTTGGCCGATCGCGCGGCCGAAGTTTCTCCCAACGCTCTGCTGCGTCCCGTGATGCAGGATTATTTGCTGCCCACGGTTGCCTACGTCGGCGGACCGGGCGAACTCGCGTATCTGGCGCAGTCGGAAGTCTTGTACGACGCGTTGCTCGGACGCATGCCGGTGGTGCTGTCGCGGTCTGCGTTCACGTTGCTGGACGCGCGTTCGGCGAGATTGCTGGAGCGCTACAAGCTGAGCGTCGAACAGGCGATGATCCCCAAGCATGTGTTGGCGGATCGCGTCGCCAAGACGCTGGTCCCGCAGGAGCTGAAAGGCTCGCTGGAAAAGGCGGCATCGAACATCACCGCCGAAGTGGATCGCGTGAAAGCTCAACTGGAAGCGTTCGATCCTACGCTCGCCGCGGCCCTCGGCAACAGCCGCAAGAGGATCACCTACCAGCTCGATAAGATGCTGCGCAAGACCGAGCTCGAGGCTTTGCGCAGAAATGAACGGGCGACGGCCGAAGCCGAGCATCTGAGTGCGATGCTGTTTCCTCATCGTCATCTGCAGGAACGCTTCTATTCGATTCTGCCGTTTCTCGCGCAGCATGGAATGGATCTCGTCGATCGCCTCTACGCGCACATGGAGCTCGCTTGTCCGGATCATCGCGTGTTTCCCGTTTAGGGTTTGCGCGACAATCGAATGCATGCGCGTTAATAAAGTGAAGCAGGCCCTCAAAGAGGGCAAGTTGCAGCTGGGCTGCAGCGTTTCCATGATTCGTTCGCCGGAGATCACGCGGATCCTCGCGGCGGCGGGTCTCGATTGGACGTATCTCGATTCCGAGCACGGCGGGTTCGATTTGGAGACCCTCCAGGACATGGCCCGCGCGGCTAACGATAACGGTTTGTGCCCGATCATTCGCGTCGCCGAGTTGCAGTACGCGCTGGTCGCTCGCGCGCTCGATTGCGGAGCGCAGGGAGTTTTGTTCCCACGCATGGAATCTCCCGAAGTTCTGGCGCAGGCGATTTCCTGGACGAAGTTTCCACCGCTCGGCGTGCGCGGCTTCGGGCTGCAGCCGACGCATCTGAATTACGAAATGCGCACGATGCCCGAAATCATTGCCCATATGAACGAACACGTGATGGTGGTTCTGCAGATCGAAACCGTTACGGCCATGAATCGCGTGGACGAATTGCTTTCCGTTCCCGGCGTGGACGCGGTCATGATCGGACCCGCCGACCTTTCCATTTCGCTCGGCGTGCCGGGGCAATTCGAGCATCCCACGATGATCGCGGCGATTGAAAAAATCCGCGATGCCTGCCTTCGCCATGGCGTGGCGCCGGGCATCCACGTGCGTTTCGCGAAGCTCGCGAAATATTGGCGCGATAACGGGCTGACGTTCGTCAGCTGCAACAGCGAAATCGGATACCTGCTGGAAAAGGCCCAGGAAACCGTCGCTGCGCTGCGCGGTTGAGCCAGCAGGAGGGCGGGTCGTAGTTGCCACCGCCAAGAGTCATACGACGGCATATGTATAGTCCACGAGGAGTCGTAGGGCTATTCCCTCATAAGTATAATAAAACATTGGTGTTCTTCGCGCGGCATGGTACATTCTTCTTGGAGGAACTAAGCTTGCCCAGCTCACTCAAGAATCTTACGTTCGCAGGAACTCTCATCGCGCTTGCCGCACTGGCGGCCGCCCCTGCGTCAGCCCTACCCATCACCAATGAAATCTATGATTTCACGGGAGCCTGCACCGATTGCTACTCCGGTGAAGGCAACGCGACCGCGGAACTCACACTCACTGGTGACTACGTTTTGGGACAAAGCATTACAACGAGCAATTTCGTCAGCTTTAATTACGACGGAACCGATCTGTTGTCGCCCTATACGATCGCTGCTGGAGATGCCAGCTTATTTGTTTCCGGTAGTTTGTCGACCGTGCCGGGCTTTGACACGGTTTCTTTCAGCAGCGTCAATGGCATCTTTCTCTCCAGTAGCTCCGGCAGCTGGTGCACGGGTGTGGGGCTCTGCGAGAGCGATCAAGGAACAAACGGAAGCTACTCGTCGGCCGCGACGCCGGAGCCAGGGACCGCGGGTTTGCTCGGTGCGGGTTTGGTCGCTCTGGGCATGCTCAGCCGACGCGCTCGAAAGCTATAATTCGTCCCAGCCCGACTCTCTCTTGTTATGCAAGATCCGCGGATGCCGTCCGCGGATCTCTTTTTGCTCTGCCCGCCTCCCGCTTGGTGGAACTTATTCAGCTGCAACTTCTGCGCGGCCAGTTCCTTCTAATATGGTGTTATGAGAATCGAAATCGCCGGTATGCATTGCCAGGCCTGCGTGGCGCGGGTGCGCAAGGCGCTGGAAAAATTGGAAGGCGCGCAGGTACGGGAAGTCGAGATCGGCTCGGCCAACGTGGATATCGATCCGGCGCGGCAAGCCGCAGCACTCGAAGCCATCGAAAAAGCCGGATATCAGCCGCACGTCTCGGCGTGATCGTGTGGCGCACGCAATCATGCGTGCCTCGTCGAGACTCGTCTCGACGCCGTAGTTGAGGACATGGCATCTCTCACCATCAACGTCGGCGGAATGGTATGCGCTGCATGTCAGGCGCACGTGCAGAAGGCGCTCGACCAAACGCAGGGCGTTTCGAAAGCGGCCGTGAATCTGATGACTGGCCAGGCGCAAGTCGCGTTTGATCCAACCATCGTCGATCCCGCGAAGCTGCTCGAAGCGATTCGCGACACCGGCTATGAGGCCGAGCTTCCCGTGGCCGGCCAGACGGCCGTCCAAGAACAAACACAACGCGATTCCGAGCAGTCCTCGGAAGCTCGCGATCTTTTCATCAAGGCCGGTGTGAGTTTTGTGCTCGGTGTTGCGGCGATGGCCGCGCCGGAGCGTTGGATGCATCAAAATTGGTTTCGCTATGCGCTCGCCGCCGCGACCATTTTCGTTATGGCGTGGGCCGGAGGCCGGATTTACGCGGGCGCGTGGAAGACCGTGTCGCATGGCACGGCGGATATGAACACGCTGGTGACGCTCGGTACGGGCGCCGCGTTCTTGTACTCGTTCGCCGTGACCGTCGATCCCGGATTCTTCGCGGCTCGCGCGGTTTTTCCGAACGGTCATCCTGACGTCTATTACGAAGCGGCGATTCTGATTCTCGCGTTCGTCACTGCGGGCCGCGGCATGGAGGAACGCGCGAAGCGCCAAACCGCGGGCGCTCTCCGCAAGTTGATTGGCCTGCAGCCTTCCATGGCGAACGTGATCCGCGAAGGCGTCGAACGCTCGGTCCCCATTGCGAAGCTGGTGGAGGGCGATGTGTTGCTGGTGCGGCCCGGCGAACGAATTCCGGTGGACGGCGAAATTGTCGAGGGCACCAGTTACATCGACGAATCCATGTTGACGGGAGAGCCGGAGCCCGCGCCGAAAGCGATGGGCGATGCGGTCGTCGGCGGCACGGTGAACACCACGGGTAGTTTTCGCTATCGAGCGACGTCGCTGGGCGAGGCGAGCGTTCTCTCGCGCATTGTTTCCTTGATGCGGCAGGCGCAAGGTTCGCGCGCGCCCATCGAACGTCTGGCGGATCGTATCAGCGGCATCTTCGTGCCCACGGTGCTGGCGCTCGCTGTCCTCACCTTCGCCGTGTGGACGTTCATGGGCGCGGGCGCGGTTCGCGCGGCCACCAACGCGGTCGCCGTGCTGATCATCGCTTGCCCGTGTGCCATGGGCCTCGCCGTTCCGACGGCCGTCATGGTCGCCACGGGCCGCGGCGCGGAAATGGGCGTGCTGATCAAGGGCGGGGAAGCGCTGGAAAAACTTCACACGCTCGATACGATTGTTTTGGATAAAACCGGAACGATCACCGAAGGCAAGCCTCGCGTGACGGAATCGTCTTTATTGGTTGACGCCTTGCGCCGCGCTGCTGCCGTCGAGCGCTCTTCCGAGCATCCGCTCGCGCGAGCCGTCGTGGCTTTTGCCGAGGCGCGAGGTCTTGCGCTTCCTGAAACAAGGGACTTTCGCTCCGTTCCCGGACGCGGCGTTCGTGCACGCGTGGAAGGCCACGACGTCCTCTGCGGCAACCAGGAGTTTCTGCGCGAAAGCGGTGTCGCAGTTGTGCCGGATGCCATCGCCGCTGATGCGCGCGGAGCAGTTTTCGTCGCGATCGACGGCGTGTTCGCCGGATCGCTCACGGTCGAGGATCCCCTTCGTTCCGAATCGCTCGCGGCCGTGCGGGAATTTCAGAAACTCAAGCTCGAGGTTGTTCTGCTCACGGGCGATCGGCAAACTACGGCCGACGCCGTCGCGAAGCAGGCGGGCATCGCGCGCGTGGTCGCCGGTGTTCTCCCCGCGGGCAAGCTCGACGAGATCCGACGCTTGCAGCAACAAGGACGCGTAGTGGCGATGGCGGGCGATGGCGTCAACGATGCCCCGGCGCTGGCGCAGGCCGACGTCGGATTCGCGATGGGCTCGGGCACCGATATCGCGATGGAAGCGGGCGATGTGACGCTGCTCAAATCCGGACTCGGAGGCGTCGCACGAGCGATTGCGCTCTCGCGCGCGGCTTGGAACATCATGCAGCAGAATCTCGTCTGGGCGCTCGCCTACAACGTGATCGCGATTCCCGCGGCGGCGCTCGGATTCCTGAGTCCCGTGATCGCCAGTGCGGCGATGGCGATGAGCTCGGTGAGCGTCGTGTTGAACAGCCTGCGGCTCGCACGATTTAACAAAAACTGACACTGCTGGTTCCCGCGCTCCCAAAAATCGCGAAAAATGCGGTGTGCGAAAGTGCGCGTGGATTTGCGAAAAACGTGCACGGAATCAGTCACATGAAGTTTTGCCAAAAAACGGCCGGAAAAGGCCGCATTTCCAGGCTATTTAAGGCACTTTGGCGGCCCTGGTGAAGGGCAAGGTGCGGAGAGATTTTCGATGCGCCTACGGGCCCGCCAGGCCCCTAGAAATGGAAATTGAAAAATTGAGAAGGACTTCGTCACAACCAGCGCAAGCAGGCGTAAACCACGGGCAGCGCGAACAAGCTCGAGTCGATCCGATCCAGCCAGCCGCCGTGCCCGGGCAGCAGCGTGCCGCTATCTTTCACTCCCGCGCCGCGTTTAAACGCCGATTCGCATAAATCGCCGAACTGCCCGGCGATATTTCCCGCGATCGACACCACCAGGATCTGAACTAACGTCGCGTTCGGAATGAAGAAGTGCGCGTAAATGAATCCTGCGAGTACCGCGCCCGCTACCGATCCCGCCGATCCCTCCCAGGTCTTCGCCGGACTCACTCGCGGTGCCAGTTTGTGCCGTCCGATCGCCCTGCCCGTGTAGAACGCGAAGGTGTCGCCCGCCCAACTGAGCAGCATCGCGAGCATCAGCCAATGCGGCGAGAGCAAGCGGATTTCCGTGGCCGCGCGCCACGCGCCGAATATATAAAGGACGCCGAGCGTCACAGACGCAGCTGCAGGCAGCGCGTCCTTCAAATCCGCGGAACGCAGTGCCAGCGCCATCGCTAGAACGGCGATCAGCATCAGCGCGAGAGCCGGCTCCGGGGCGTAGAGCAGCGCCACACCGGCCAGGACGCCGACTGCTGGTGTCGGAGCGTCGCCTCCCGTGCACACACGCGCTAACTGGTGGAATTCGAAATACGCGAGCGCGCCCACGATGACCAGCGCCGCGCGAAACACTTCGAAAGGCGCCCAGAGGATGACCCAGACAAACAGCGGGATCATCACCAACGCGGTAGCGATGCGCTTCATGTCGACGGAATGGCCTCGACGGCGGCCCCTTCGGACTTTGCCTTTTCTCGTAAACTGGGCAATCCTCCGAAGCGGCGGTCGCGCTTCTGGTAATCCAGGATGGCGCGCAGCAGATCGGCGCGCGTGAAATCCGGCCACAAGGTGGACGTCACGTACAACTCCGCGTAGGCGATCTGCCACAGCAGAAAATTGCTCACGCGCATCTCGCCGGAGGTGCGGATCAAGAGATCGGGATCGGGCGTGCCCGCCGAATACATGCGCGCGGAGATGGCCTGTTCATCGATCTCGATATCGCCGCGCTTGGCGTCCTCTACCAGCTGCTTCACCGCGTCCACGATCTCGGAGCGTCCTCCATAGTTGATCGCCAGATTGAGCTGCATTCCGGGGTTATTCGCGGTCTTGGCAATCGCCGCGTCGAGTTCGGCGCGCACCTGATCGGGCAGTGCGTCCAATCTTCCGATCGCCGTGAGCCGGATCTTTTGCCGTTCAATTTCGGCCAGCTCCGTGTGCAGATAGGCGCGCAGCAGGCGCCACAATACGTCGACTTCCGTACGAGGACGTTTCCAGTTTTCCACCGAAAACGCATACAACGTGAGAGCCCGCAAGCCCATCTGTGTGCAGGTTTCAATCACGGTGCGCACGGTGCGCATGCCGGCTTTGTGGCCGGCGACGCGCGGCAGATTGCGGCGCTTTGCCCAGCGTCCATTGCCATCCATAATGACGGCGATGTGCGCCGGCAGGCGTTGTGGATCGATCGCTCGAGCGAGCGCGTCCTCTTCATTTCCCGGGCGCATCGCGTCCAACAGAGCTTGCATGGGCAAGGACCATGGTACGAAAAATTTGACGCCCTCGTCGCGGTTCGCTACCATGGTTCTGCGGGGTGGAGCAGTCTGGTAGCTCGTTGGGCTCATAACCCAAAGGTCGAAGGTTCAAATCCTTCCCCCGCAACCAAGCGCGATCAATCCGTTGCGCGATTCTTGCGCTATCCTTAACTAGCTCCCATTGCAAACAACGTAGCATTGCGGTGTCGCTGCATTGTTGGTTTTCTTGTCGACTGCTTGGGCGTTCTGCGTATCTGGTTTACTAGAAAGATGGGTCGTCGGATTGCACTTGCTCTCCTCCTGAGTGGTGGACTCGTGTCCGCGCAGTTCTCGGGCCGGTTGGCCGGCACTGTGGTGGATTCCTCGCATGCGCCGGTCGCTGGAGCCAGCGTCACGCTCACTCTTTCCGGCGGCAAGAATGCGCTGCTGACCACGGCGACGGCCAACGACGGGACCTTTCATTTTATTGGCGTTCGCGCCACGGAATACGATATTGCAGTCGCGGCTCCTGGGTTTGCGAAAACGACGCTTCGTTCGCTCACCGTCGATCCCGCGCGCGAGACCGATATCCCGACGATCGAACTGCAACTGCTCAGCGTGACGCAATCGGTGGACGTCGTGGCGGATGTGCAGAAAGTGGAAACCGGCAGCGTGGAAATTGCCGACACGATTTCCGTGGAGCAGGTCGAAAAACTTCCCATGCTGGACCGCGACCCATTGGGGCTGCTGCAAACGCTGCCCGGCGTCATTTATCAAGGAAATTCATATACCGTGATTAACGGCCTGCGGACGTCTTACAGCAACATGACGCTCGACGGCATCAACATTCAAGACAACTACATTCGCGATAACGCGCTGGATTACACGCCGAATCGCGTGCTGCTGGGGCAAATCCGGCAATTGACGCTGGTGTCTTCCAATTCGAACTCCGCTGCGCCCGGCGGAGCGACGCAGTTGGCGTTTGAGACGCCATCGGGTACCAATACTCTGCATGGCGATCTGCTTTGGTACAACCGCAACAACGCGTTTGCGGCCAATGATTGGTTCAACAATCAGGCGGGTGTCGCGCTGCCGCGCCTGAATCAAAATCAGTTCGGAGGATCGCTCGCCGGGCCCATCATCAAGGACAAATTATTTTTCTTCGTGAATTACGAAGGCGTCCGCACCAATCAACAGACGCCCACGGAGACAGAAATTTTGACGGACACCGCTCGCCAGGGGATTTTTACGTACGAGACCAGCGCGGGCGTGCTGGAAAAAGTGAATTTGCTCGCGCTGCGCAATATTCAGATTGATCCATATATTCAAAATCTGCTGAAGCAGGTTCCCGACGGATCGAAGATCAATAATTTCGACGTGGGCGACAGCTCCGCAAGTCTTCTCCGCAACACAGGTGGGTATCGCTTTAATCAGCGCGATAACGAGGTTCGCGACAATATCACTTTCCGGCTCGACTACAATCTGTCCACGCGAAATGTACTCAACACTTCCTACGCTTGGAATCGCGACAACACGGATTATCCCGTTACCGACTATTCGGTGATTCCGCAAACCACCAATCCGAATCACAGTCATTTTCTATCTTCGGGATGGCGCTGGACTCCGTCGGCGAGTTTGACGAATGAATTGCGCGGCGGCTTCAATCTTGCGCCGGGAGATTTTCTGACGTCGCAACAGTTCGGCCCCTACATTGTGACGGGGACGCTGTTTACGGATCCGGTCAGCGAAGGGCTTCCACAAGGACGTGCCACGAACACCTTTGCGCTGGCCGATAATGCCGCCTGGCAG